>JAABUW010004469.1_pt1 | contig 19005 bp, 18 predicted proteins | sample 5560081 | NCBI WGS metagenome assembly JAABUW01 (sample SAMN10711882, study PRJNA513363) | rock metagenome | isolation source: Antarctica rocks | place: Antarctica: Victoria Land, Knobhead sud
CGTTTTTGAAATAGTATCGGTACAAGCTGTTGTCAAAATAGGAACAGAGATTAGTGATGGCGGCCGCTAGACTAGGGCTTAATGTACTTCGCTTATCTAAGCAAATTTACCTACTTCATCTTAGTGTTGGTAAGCGCTAGAACCCTAATTGGCTGGCCACTTCCGACGGGTCATGATCACCATTGTGTTCGCATGCATTGGTCAGCTTTAGTCTCGGAAAGCGACCCGTGGATTGCTTCTGATTGGCTTACGAAGCGATGTAGGGCTAGGCCCTGGTGCGCCCCCCAACAAGGGTCTGAGGCTACTGAGACTAGGTCAGCTTCTCATACACATCATTGGGAGTATGACTTGCCACTTGAATCCGCCCTGGAATTTGGGACCCTGGCCTGGGATTCCAAAGGGTCGTTCCCATTAATATCTGCTCTGCATACTCTGATCTTACCTTTGCCACCTTTGCCACCTTTTAGTACATCGCTACTGTCTGTTTCTTTCGTGGTCAGTGGCTCCTCGCTCACCATTGCATAACGTTATTAGAGAAATCCATCCCAGTCCTTGTTTTGGACCCCGCTTGGCCTCAGGTCAAGCGCTGGCTAGAACAAGGTTATGATCACATCACCAGAGAGATCTTTCCTTTTGCTTTATCACCGCAGTCTGGTTGGCTGCAAATGGTGTTGCAGAGGTGAACACACTTGACAACGTTACGCGTGGCTGAGAGCCCTGGAGATTCGCTTTGTGGGGAAAGACTTGACATGAAGCATGAAAGCATGGCTTTTTGACAGCACGTAGCAGACTGTCTGCACAGACATAGAAACGAACGGAAGAAGCATGGGTTAGAGCTGTCACTTGAAAGCCTTGTTCTGACTGCAGAACAGGAATTGTTCTTTAACCGTGGGTAGTGTACTAGGTATCCAGGGGGTTTTTTGTTAGCGCGACAGGGATTCGTTTGGTGAGGACCCCGCAAGAAAACTGCCAAGACGCTAACAATTAACCCGTTGGACACCACAGTACTGTTCAGCGACTCCACGAAGAGAAGACGGTCTAGTATCTACCTCGGATACCCAAATCGAACGGTCAACGCTCTTCGCAGTCAACCTTGTGGAGAATGAGACATAGGTCAATGGACCGCTGCTTGTCTTGTCGAACGTATGGATAATTTTCTCTCAAAGATTCCTGAACAGAAAATGCGCTCAGTAGGGTATGCTGCGCTGAGAGACATGCTATGACAGATCATACAAAAGCCTCAAGCTCGTGACAGAGCCCAAACGCCTTATGCTGGCGGCTCATAAGGTTTTACCAGCATCTCGCTGAAGCTGTGATTATAAGCACTGATCAGCGTTCGGTATCAAATTTAAACAAAGGCGACTCACCTCTCCAGTTTCTCCTTGCCTCTGACCTCCTCGACTAATAGGGGCATCTTCACAACATTAAATTCATCATACAGCTCCTCAATCTGCTCCAGATACTTCTTTTGCATTTTCCTCCTTGAATTGCATTGCTCGCAGTCGTTGCTTTTCTTTGGGAACAGCAATTGATTGACTACAATCGCATGAGTGTCGATCTCATATGACGCTAATTCTTGGATCATTCTCTCCGTTTCGTATAATGACAAGAATTCAGGAATCATTACACAGACAAAGGTCGTCATGTCTGGATTTTTGAATTGTGTGTTGACCTCGCCGATGGTTTCACGAAGTGTTTCCATCTTCGCTATGATTTCGTCGAGATTCTGGCCGCCTGGCAGGCCACCTCGTGCGCCGATAACTGAATTGAGCATGGGTCCAAATTGCGTTGAGAGTGCGGAAATCTTTGCAAGTGCTTTCTCCATGACAGTTGGGAATTGTAGGAATCGTAGCGTATGGCCTGTAGGTGCGGTATCAAAGATAATGGTCTCGTACGACAGCGATTTGACCTGCTTGAGTACCTCTGCGAACGACATGGCTTCGTCCACACCTGGTATCTAGCTCCAGGGTCAGCCCCAGATTTTGGTAGCCCTTAGCATGTTGGACGTAGTACTTACACTGAATGCCAAATCCTGCATCATGCCTCCCATACCTCCGGTTTGAGCCATGATCTCTTCTGCTCCTTCACCGCCCTCCTTCAGTAAATCCTGTATGCTTCCATTGGGATCGATTTCCATGGCACTCAGGTTTGTGAAACCCTCAATCAGTCTTGCCTCTTTGCCGAATTTCTGGTTGAAGGCATCGCTGAGGTTGTGCGCGGGGTCTGTTGAGATGAGAAGAACTGATTTGCGAACACGCGCGAGCTGGATAGCGAGAGAACAGGATGTCGTAGTCTTTCCAACACCGCCCTTCCCACCAACGAATACCCAGCGAAGGGTTTTTTGATTGATTATGCTCTCAAGAGTAGGGGCGAGGTCGTCGGCATCGGCGTCGATTGTTGCAGACATGATGGTCGAGGCTGCGCTCGCAAGACTCTGGTAGTCAAGATATATCAAGCTTTCACGAAAATTCTGTATACAGTTTGTGCAAGGCTAATGTTTAGATCAAAGATGCCTGCGTGTTGCCTGGATGTTTGAAAGCTGGCGTGTGTGACGTAGGGAGATGTGACCCTTGTGGGCATGCCCTGGGCGATACGTTATCGCGAGAGACCCTTAATTTAAACAAGAGACCTCCCACTAGATGTGTCACCTGCGCCTGAAAATCAGGATAAATAGCTTCGCCTCAAGATGTCATCCTTCTTAACCTACACGTACAATCTTGATCCTCATTTGCATCAGGACTATCATTCTTCCCTCAGTTCAACATGGAGGAAGCTGGGTTAAATTTACCAAACCGCTCTTCAATCCCCTCAAATGCCCCAACAGCTCCACCCAAAGACCCAATCACCTGCCACGTCCTTGACCTTGTGACAGGCCGTCCAGCTTCGTCCCTTGCGGTTTCTCTCACACTTCTTCGTCCCTACGGTCCCTCCGCGCCCTTCAAAGCTCTCACCAATGCTGATGGCAGAATCATGAAATGGCACGGCCAGGATGGCCCTTCTCTGCAAGATGTCATGGAGAATCTTTCGGAGCATCCAGACGACAAAATGGTATGGGCGTTGAAGTTTGAGACAGGCGAATATTATGGGGAGGGGAACACCTTCTTCCCAGAAGTAGAGGTGCGGTTCTTCGTAGCGCCGAAGGAAATGCACTACCATGTCCCGTTGCTGCTAGGACCATGGAGCTATACAACGTATCGAGGGAGCTGAATTGGGTCCGGAGAAACGACCGGTTAATTCGACTTAGGGGAGGGCCATGTTACTTTGAGGCCGCATCGACTTCCATACACCCACTCTCGGGCATACATTCGCAACATCTCCCCACTCTAACTCTTTATGCACCTTAACCTCTGCGACTATAATTCCTGGCAAGCTTTCACGCAGATACCGTCTCTATCATTCGGCATATCAGCAGAACTCTACCAGCAATGTCTGTCGAGCTATGTGGGGCCGGGATCAACAAGCTTCGCCATCATGATCTCGAAATGGTGTCAATCTACACGTAATGATCACATCACCTGCAGTCATGTGAGGCAAAGAAGGCAACTAGGTCTCTGCCAGGAACAAGAATAGGCTCCCGTACAGTGTCAGTAGCGTCAAATACAGACACTGAAACCAGGCGTTGAGAGCAGAGATTGACGGCCCGGCGCGAGTACTTACGATACTGAAAGCTAATATGGAGGTCATATTCTTCGGAAAATGATCTTGCATCATGCTAGTCAACGTTTTCGTATCAGACGTCAATATTGGATTGATCTACATAGCATAAGCCAACGCTGACACAAGCGAGGCCACCAATAAAAGGCGAGCATGCCGGAAATTGTCCAGCGCCCATGATGGGGTTGGTAAGATACTATTTTGCAGCTCTTTGATATTTGACAATGATCTTCACTTCCATTTTCAGCCCCATTGTACAGGTGGCTCGGAATGGCCGCGTGGATTGTCATGGGCTTTTGCGGGGCTGGCGAGGCGAGGATGGCCTTTGCATCGAGTCAATTGGAATTGTTCGATTATCATTTCTGTCAAATACGCAAAGGCGCGTGTCGCTCATTTCTTGAGTCCCTACATACAGATAGGGCGCGATATAATTGTCATGATGGCTTCAGAGTTCTATAAAGCCTTCAAAAATCGTCAAGGAGCCATGTCCTCACTATACGTGATCATCAGTCTACGCCGCGCCGAGTCCATCTATATATACGGTTCAGGATGCCCTCAGGGTCGAGAGATGGCACCACGTACACCTCCTACTTCGTTCCCGGGTACATGATCTCTCGTCAAGTCATGTTCAACAATGTCCACTATTTTCTGGGACCGAACGCGTCGGTGAGACCGTTCACATACCAGCAGAGAGAGGGCTACCTGATCAATAATCCGGGAGGCCCATTGACTAAGGTACTTGCCTTCTGATACTTTTCCATAGGGGTCGGTGAGGAGCCCGAAGGTTTCACTAATTCGTTAATAGAGTCAAATCGAGGATCTGCAGTATCTTTCTCAGCAGTATGAGCAGCAGGAGGCAGCGAGGATGGCTCGGGCCTCTGGTGCTCTGAACTCGGCCGACTTCTACGTCAACAAGCCCATCCCAGTTCAGCAGCGACATCGGGAAGGAGCAGCGCAGCTACGATGACCTGTTATCATCACATCGTTAGTAAGATAGGTTGCAGACATTCAACTGGTCTTAATTTAGAGCGGCATTGGGAAGGAATTGCGACGGTGTGGATTCTGTTTGCATGCATCGTTGCATATTGCGCTAGAAATTTTCGAGATTACTTTCATCAAGATACATGGGAAATCCTTCCGCCTGCAACATAGCATTATGTGACTCATGCCACTTACCACAAGTGTTCTTCCTCTCCGATGACAGGCTGCAGTTAGCGCCACCTCGAGTCTTCTAGCACATCGATACTGCTAAGTGGCCGCGGATAACGGCACGTACAAAGTATCTATGTACTTGAAGGTCCGAAATCCAAGATCAATGAAAGAAAGGGTTGTTGCTCAACATGCTCGAAAAACTAGGGTCATTATGCCAGAGTCAGAAAATCCGGCCATGTCGGACATGGTTCTGCTGCCGAACCTTTCAGCGCGCCCTATCATCCAGGATCCAAGCTCCAAGGGACGGAGAGTGATAGAGGCAAGAGATCTAGGTCTAGAATATCAGTCACCTTTTACCGCCTGCGGATGGATGCCATTGTACAGATCAGAAGTCAGGGCGGTCGTTGATGTCACTCGGATTCGGTCTTGATCTCACTGCTATGACTGTACTCCCAGCCATGGTCCAATAAAAGTAAATAGACTTTTCTGAGGCAACCCTCGACCTGGCTCACACATCCAATCGGAGCAGAGAATACTTACAGGGCTTATCATATATGTTGTCCTAAACGAAGTTGTCAATACGGCTTGAACCTGTAGCGTGTCTTGCCGTCTTCCGGATGTCTAATTGGTGAAAGATTGTGCATTAAATGGAGTCTCCACCTCTAGCAACAGGGAAAGCTGCGCCAAGGCTTCCTACTTCGTGATCAGCGCAAGGGGAAATGCGGCTAGCATCACCGGTGTGTCTGCTTCACAGTCAATGTCCTATCAACGACGTGAATCTTCTCCGGAATTGTTCGAACAACTGGCGATATGCACGCCACGAACCAAGTTGAGCCGCCGACCCTATTACTTTCTCCCAATCCGTCTGTCAATTATTCTTCTGATGGAGACTTGGACAGGATTTCATAGGCGAGGGTAGAAGGAATTAACTCGGCAAAATAAGAGCACTGTGATCGCCTTGTTCAGGCGCTGGTGATATCCCACGTGTCAAGACATCTTATCGCCTCACAGCATAACCAGACGACCAGAGCTCTGGGGGCTCTTGGCCAATGACCAATGAAGAGTGGCTATCGCAAAAGAGACACGGGACAGTAGATGATGCGCAGAAGTCGATTGCCAATGTCCAAGTCCAACCATGCAAAATAGATTAAGCTTATGCTGTTCCACTTAAGACAACCCGCAACTGGATGTGTGGAACTTATGGCAGAAACGAACCTGCATTAGCTAAAAGCATCAAAAGCTCGATCTGAACTAGATGTCATAGCGAGCAATGTCTGCCATGATCTTTTCACTCCCCTTCGTTCATTGGCGGCCTCAATACCTCCTGCGACATAGCCATCACTGCCCCACTCTCTGCCAATAACGTGAGGCGTTCAGAAGTAAGCCTGTGTTGTCCCAATACTGTTCTGCCTTCGGATTTTACTGAAGGCAGAAACTTTGGAACCACCGTCGTCTCTTACGTGGCAGAGCAGCTCTAGAGCAGGAAATCCCTAAGAGCAGAGTTCATACCTGAATGACCAGGGATCAGATTAACCATCAAACAAGCATTCATTTAGTTGGACGCAACCACGAAGCCCCTTTTCCATATACTAGCCTTCGGAAGTGATAGAAAAGCCTGGTGCCTACCACAAAAACTACAATGTGCACCTAGGTTTGCAAATGCGCATATTATTTCGCCTCGAGCTGATGGCGAGGACACAAAAGGAAAGTTTGCATCTCTTTCTACACCAACAACTGGCAAGGATTCAATGTTCACGGTCGGGCAAGGAGATCCTGTTCCTAAACCGGAGGCGCTCAAAGAGACCAATTGTCTGTGCTACCAAGCAGCAGAGTTTCTCAATACAGAGGTTTGCTGACACGTTGAACGATAGATAATGGATCTGACGCTGACGGATGGCTGCCGTAGGTTCTGACCGGCAGGATCTTCGAACACGGTATCACTGTCTTCATTAGACCCATCTGTACATCAATTCAACATACTGTTACCAATAGGTACTGGGGTCGAGACCTGTCCTACGGCATCGGCTCTCGATAGCGGTGCCTAAGAAAAAGACGGAATTGAGGAATACAGATTAGAGGGTATCGTCCCCAACCCTGTGATCGTAGACACAAGGTCATATTGCACTATCTGCCTTGTTAGTAATGGGAATTTCAGAAGAGGGTCTCCCTGCCAGTCTATGATGGGCTGGCTAGATGATCTCGGTCGCTATGAATGATAAAGAGATGGACATCGAACATCAATAAGGGGAATTCAGGGGTATATATAGATGGATCAATTGGGAGCGTATACAAGCGGAATCGTGCAGCCGCGCTACCTCTTCTGGCATAACACAAATGCAGGGACCAGATTCGATATCGTCGTTTCATTGTATGTCTCGGCAAGCGAGAGGAATGGAAGAAGTGGTGATAATAGATAATATTCGAGCACCGGCTTGACATGATCGGTGTGCATGCTGATTGGCCAATCTTGTTGAACCATCTCGGACTGAGGGGGCCGCGTCCCTATGCGGCTAGTGGCAAATATCGCCTCAAAATTTGAAAGCATCTGGAAGCCCCCCAGAAATTCTGTCATCGCTATGTCATTTCACCTCCTCCACCCACTCACAATTGATGAGCTTGCAGCCAACTTTGCGGCACTATCGTCAAACACCAGAAGTTACACCTTGGCTGTGTCTGGGCAGATCTACACTGAAATTTATGCGTGTTTTCCGGACCCCTCCCACCATAACGTCATCGCTACCAGCGATCAGTGATGTCGGTGGCCGTCGCCCACAGGAATCCCTCACACGTCGCCACGAGGTCGTCGCCTATGGATGGTAAGAAGGGTATCATCAAAAACGAAGGTTAGTCACTTTCTTGCATGCCTTGACATTGATGTCGCGCCTCGACCATCGTTGTACCTTTACCTCCCATCGACATATACTGCTTGGCAGCGTACCTCGACTCCGTGTCATATCCGATCGCCATGGACATCACTTGACTGATACATGACTTGTCAAGATACCACGAGAGACTCCAATCCACAATCGACGGGACAGAGTACACCTCGGCGACCAGGTATGTGCATCTTACATCAATGCGCCTGTCCCAGACACCTTGCCATCGCCGGACTGCTAATCGCTCATCAGATCCTCCACCTACGGTCAAGGAGCCTCCTTACCAGGTTGATAACAGCAACAGCAAAGCCACATCCAATGCTGAGGCATCGCAGCCGCTTGCACCACCACCGCGACCGGCGCCGGCTGAGCACAAGACGGAGGAGGGAATAGATTACTTCTCCGGAGGTCACACTCACACCCACTTTGCACGCGAACCAAACCCTTTCGAACAATCATTTGGAAACCCATCATCCGAGCTTCCTACTAATAAATCACTGCTACCCTCAGTGGCAGCGCTCACGTCTCCAGCACCATTAGCAGGCGACGGACCATCTGCAGGTGGCTATAATTGGGCAGGATCGTTACGATCAGGACCTTTGAGTCCTGCTATGCTGGGTGGGCCGGTTGGCGCTGGGCCTGGAGATTATTTTGATCCGTCCTTAAGAGGAAGTTTTCCGTCCGGCGTGACACCGAACGAATCGTCATTGAGGACTGGATTGACTCCCGGAGGTGGTGGTTCTATGTTCCCGGCGCCCAGCCCAAGTTCACAAGCCCTATATCAGCAGCTGGCCAGCGGTGGTGCTACCCCTAGTACGCTGGATTTCCATCGAACTGCTATGAGCGCTGCAGCAGTCCAAAAAGGTCAAGGAGGCGTTAATGATACGAATTCGCGATTAGACGAGAAGAGAGCACCAGTCGCACCCATGGATCCAGCACTACAGCAGCAACCCCAGCAGCCTACTTTTGGTCAGCACGATAACGATGCTGCTAATGGCTTGTTCCTCCTTGCACAAGCTGGCAATGGTACACAAGTCAATAATCAATTTGCCGTTCCACACCCAACGACGTCCAGTATGAACGATCGATCCCATGAAACATCACCAAATATGTCTAAGCATAACAACGGGTCAATAAGGGGTCAAAGTGAAATGAGTGGAGACATCTCCGATAGTGGTGATCAAGGCAGACCTGCTACAAGAACGAGGGGTAAGCGCGCCTCGGGTGGCAAGGCAGCAGCAACCAATGGAAAAAGAAAACAGGATGACACTCCTGTTAAACCATCGTCTGCCAAGAAGCAGAAGATTAACAACGCAGCCATGACTATGGATATGGATGGAATGGATTCTGAAGAGGAACAAGTCAATATCAAAGAAGAAGAATATCATGCAGATGGAAAAAAGATGACTGACGAAGAAAAGCGGAAGAACTTCTTGGAGAGAAATAGGTACATTTCCCCTTTAGCTTATCCTAGCGTAGGCTAACTTCTGGCCAGGGTTGCCGCACTGAAATGTAGACAACGAAAGAAGCAATGGCTCGCTAACCTGCAAGCCAAAGTCGAGATCTTTACCAGTGAGAACGATTCGTTATCCGCCCAGGTGGTCTCCCTCCGAGAGGAGATCGTTGGCCTCAAGACTTTGCTTTTGCAACACAAAGATTGCCCGGTATCCCAACAACAAGGCCTGGGCGGCTATTTCCAACAGTCACAGGACTTTAATCCTCATGCAAATCCATACGGTATGGGAATGCAGAATGGTCAGGGTGTCATGGCTGGTCAGAGGAGGTAATGACGCGCCATGACCGGAGCTACACTACAGATGTGTTTGCCAATTGAAGCATGCTTGTTCAGCAGACAGTTGTAGAATGCTTGCGGTCCATTATCAGGGTTGCACCAGCATCATACATCAGGATATAAGAGGTTTCGAACGTGGATATCAAGACTTATGACTATCGTTCTTTGGCATGACTGGCGTTAGTGTCTTGATATGGCACATGCCCTTGGGCTTCCCTGGCGGCAAATTCGCTCTGCTATACGAGTAGCAGTCTTTTATCGATGGCGTTGATGGGAACAGGGAGAGCATATATGTTGTACATCTACCTCAAAATTAGCTCCCACGCCTAGAGAAATTTTGTGTTAACCATTGTGCTTATATTTACTTGTCATGGATGGAAGTTACCAGTCTGCTGAACCAGGACGCATCCCTGTGATGCGTCGCGGCAATTAAATGCTGGCACTGTCGGTCTCACTTTCGCCGTCACCAGAATGTTTCGCATGCTATCAGAAAGCTCATCCAACTCCACTTCCTTCCAAGTCGAGACCTTACATGGGTATGTTAGGAGAGCAAGTTGCTCAGTGGGTGGAATGGTAAGACCTTGAATCCATTGTTGCTACTACAGTATGTAAAGAATCCAACTCATGAAGACAAGACAACACCGAACAATTGACCAATACCCACGTTGCTTTTGATAATTTGAAGGTTATCATGCCTTTTCACAGGTTTCAAGGATTCTATTGTAAGACCTTGATGCCACAAAAGTTACATCTTGATTATCGAATACCCACATTCTCACATTGTCCCATTTCATCATCGGATTTGAAATAGCTGATGATGCATTGGAAGGTTTCTGATGCTTCGAATTTGAGGCAAGCTGCTGAATACACACTCATCGGGTTTCTACCTTTCCATATTTGATCCTTTCCTCAAGCACCCTCTCATACTCGCCCACCTTTACTCCTCCAGCACTCCACAGCATGATCGCTTTGACCTTGACCAATACCGGACCTCCCACTTCAACTCCACCTTTCTCCTTTGGTATCCTATGCATCCTCCTTCCCCCTTCCCTCACCATATCTTCCACATATCCGATAACATTCACCCATGCGCCCACCTCCATATCTTCCCTCTTCAGCCCTTCCAACAGCAACGTCACGTCCACCAAGGCGATCGCATTGATCGCAGTTGAAAGCGAATGAGCATGTTGGAGCGTGAGAGTGCCAGAGGCGAGGGCATAATGTGTCACACAGCCTAGGAAGCGGACTTTGGAGCCCGCGGGCAGGCTGGGAAGGGAGGATAGGAAGACCAAGGTACTGGCAATGGGCCCGTTGCTCATGGCAGCGATGAAGCTTCACTGGACGTGGACAGTGAAACCTCCATATTGCGACCTTGTGTGTCTCTTCATAAAGGCATTGAAGTCGGTGTTGATAGATAGGTTGGCTTGGCGGTTCTCTGCACGTGACTAATCCATTTGAGGGCTAGCGTAGATGTCATGGGCCTCTTCAACTCGACCTGACCACCCTCTGGAATACAAGGCAGCTGCTAATACCATTCCACACATTCCGCCATAATACCTCCTTCTAGGCACCTATAACAGTTACCAAGAGAACCTTACCCTGAGCCAGCTGCCACACATCAAACAAACTAGCGACCAGGCCCGCAGCGGCAACCACTTCGGATAAGCTCGACTTCGACGCTTGGCCTGTATTTGTCTGCAGCTCCTTAGATCATACCGCGCACTAGAGTGTCCAATACTAAGGGAGAGGGTACACAAAGCCCACGTATAGGGTCTCCGAACCCCAATCAATCGACACCATGTGGGGCGCCTGGTTCGGTGGACAGTCGACGCAGAAGAGGAAAGATGCACCCAAGAAAGCTATACTGGACCTGCGGCAGCAGCTCGATATGCTGCAAAAGCGAGAACGGCATTTGGAAAATCAGATGGCAAAGCAGGATGAGATAGCGAGGGAGAATGTCACTACAAATAAGACTGGTAGGTAAACTCTGCTCCAGCGTTCGGACCGTCCAGGCCATATGAGGGAAAAGAGCTTCGAGATTACAGGCTACGTGATGTTCGTTCGAGAGCTGACTGGCCTTGCGTTTCCATACAGTTGCCCGCAATGCTCTAAAGCGGAAGAAGCAACACGAGCACTCTCTCGAGCAAACGAACGGTCAGATATCCATGCTCGAGCAGCAAATATACTCCATCGAGTCCGCAAACATCAATCAAGAAACGCTGGTAGCAATGAAGAATGCCGGCAAGGCTATGAAGGAAATCCATGGCAAGATGACCATGGAGGATGTGGATACCACGATGTGCATACCCTGCCCCCCCTCATATTACCCTGTTTATTACTGCAGCAGAGCCTCTACTAACACCCATGTAACACAGGGAGCAACTCCGCGAACAACACGAACTCACCCAAGAAATCGGCAACGCCATCACCTCAATGCCCATTACCGAACCCATCGACGAAGACGAATTGGAGGCCGATCTGGCAGCATTGGAGCAGGAGAACTTGGACGAGAAGATGTTGAAAACCGGTACAGTGCCGGTGGCAGACAGCTTGAGCAGGATGCCAAAGGCTGCCAATGGGGAACGTGAGTGCAAGCCTTTATTTATTCAGGAACTATACGCTGACTTGAAAATAGTCGGAGGGAAGAAGAAAGCGCCGGTCGAAGAAGAGGATGAGGAAGAAGAATTACGTAAACTGCAAGCGGAAATGGCAATCTGATAGGTTTAGGGTTGTTTGTTTTTGCATATCCCTAGAGTCTCCTTCGACTCGGTCTCACCAAAGCCAGTCATACATGAATGTTCAATCATCTTGCAGCCCTAGGGCTTGGTCAGACGGTGTGGACCATGAAGAATGAACAAGGTCTTTATACAATTTATTGAATGCATTGCATATCAGAGGTTGGGCGGTGGAGTACATTGGGCGTTGGAACTTTGCTCTGCAATAGTGCAGAGTGACAGAATGTAGAGATTATGTCTCTAGCTGATAGCGAGACACAGATTCAAATATGCTATCTTCGCTTGTGATATACTGAGCCATGATTCCCCCGTGCTGCGATGTCCTCCCAAGTTTATGCGCGTGTGATGCAGGGTATTTAAATGAGAAGCGTAATCAGTCATGAAAAAGGGGTATAGGTTAGAAGCGATGCAAGCGAGAATCCGACTTATGAGAAGATCTGGTTCTCAGCGATAAATCAAATGGCTACTCTTTTCGCTACTCGCTGGGCTTCAGGTCCAGTGCCATCTTCGTCACTGTCTAAAGGCCGCTTCGTACCGCGATTCGAGTTTGTGGCCTCACCTCCACCAGGCGCGGGAGCTGTAGGAACGTCGCCGTCAGCAAGAGCGGTTTTCGCCGCATCCTCGGCTGCGATAGCGGTTGCCGTTCGACTTTCCGAGTTTTGAGGAGTGGCATTAAGGCTACGAGTAGCATCGGTCGGTGAAGTGGAATGGAAAGACTGTTCCTTCGCCTCCATGTTCTGCTTACCCAAGTCCCCAAGCATAGTAGAAAGGACTTTCATGATGGTCGTCTCATCAAGGTTCTCTTCACCGGGCAGATTGGACTTGTCTTGGATACCAAGAACACGGTTGATAGCTGAAGTTACTAGGATCTCGCCTTGAACTTTATCATCCATGTTGTTGATGAGTGCGATCTTAAATTTGCTCACGGCTTGATTGACGTCCTGCTGGTGGTTAACGTTGCTTAGCGCCTTGAAGGATGCTGCGGAGGGTACAGAAGAGAGTACAGACGAAGCAGGAGGCTGTTGAGGGTGAGGAGACGATGTTGTGTATGGCCCCGGACCGTTGGACTGTTGGTAATTGCCGGATGATTGAGATGTAGGCGGCTGCGAGACAGGTGTTGGGTACTGGCCGTTAGCTCCGGTTGTCTGCGAGAGTTGCTGATTCTGCGGTGTTGTTTGAGAAGCAGCAGGTGGAGGGGTGGGTTGGTACGGAGAGCGGTAGGTTGACTCGCTTTGGGCATTGACAAGAGGTAGAGGGAAGCCAGGACGTGGCGGCGGTGGGTATGGCATACGACCCATTTGCATACCAGCATGCATTCCATAAGGGCCTTGCGGCATATGGCCGTTTGAAGGAGGCATGCCATGGTAGGGATAGGGGTGCTGCATCATTGGATGTGGAGGGTAGTAATGCTGCTGAGACACTTGCGGCGGTGGCGTTGTTCTTCTCTTTTTTTCCTTTTCAATGGAAATCTCAGGCACCAAGCCCCACATCCACCCCTTGCCATCTCTCTCGATCTTGGTGAAAGCGGGATGTTGCGAGAGGTTGTGACGAACCGAGGACTGCCAGCCTTGGGTCTGCACGCGGAGTTTGTAGTACGGATATTGTCGCTCAATAGCGCGATATATCTGAGGCAGAGACATCTGGCCAGTCTTTGAATTTGTAAGTGCGTCGTGGATGAGGACGACGTAGGACGCCTGCGGCTTGGCGAGCTGTTCGGGCGTCATTTTGGACTCATCGAATACAGGGGAAGGCGATCTTGGCGGCTTGACTGGTTTTTTCTCCTTTGTTGGCTTTGGCGGTAGTGTAGCTGCATATCCTTGTTCAGGTGGGACTGAGTCTGTATGTTCCGTGCTCTCACGAACGGCCTGTGGATCCTCCGTGCCTCCCGCTCTATTGCGCTTGACATACTTCCTCCTCCCATTAGGGCGGACCAAGTTCTCCTGTTGTTTCAACTCTGTAGAATCTTTACTATTCTTCCCCTTCACCAGCACAGGCTTCCCTTCTGCTTTAGCTTTGGCCTCTTCTTTAGCCTGCCTTACCAACAGTGCTTGTTCCCTCTTAGAGATGATGCCGTTTTTGGGGGGTCGACCCGGACCTTTGCGCTTTGTCGGAACTTGCTGTGGCGCTTCTGTCTTCTTTTTGCCTTTCCCTCGAGTGCGTGAAAGCTCGGGTCCCTCGCCTTCTTCTTGCTTGACCTTGGTCATGTTGTCGCCTTCGCCCTCCCCCGCGACGTCCTCCTCGCTTTCATCTTCGCCACTCTCTGCCATTTCAAGGCTCATCCTCCCACCAGCCAATCGATCGTCGCCCAAACCCAGGCCCATGTCAGCACCAGTCTCGCCTAGAGGGACATCAGGTAGCACAAATCGGATACCCACTCCCCCAATCTGGATCATACTGCCGTTGACGAGAGGGAGCACGTCCTCTGGAGGGTACCAATGCTCGTCTATAAAGACACCATTGCGTCCCATGATGTCCACTTGAAATAGGTTTTCTGTGAAATTAAAAGCTATCCTGATGTGTTTCCGCGATATGCTCTTATGACCTGGAGCATTACCATCTGGCATAGTAGGTGGATGTATCGGTATCAAAGGAACTAGGTCAGGGGAAGGCATTGGTGCTTCAATGGCAAAGCCGTTGATCCCTTCCGAGTGGTCCATCAAGGAGGCCATGGCTAAAGCGTTGTAATCGGTTTTCTGTTCTCCAGTCCTCTGTGGGGCAAATCGCATCGAATCACCACGAGATAATGGTCGCGACGAAGAGCTCCAAGATTTGGACTTCTTCCTCTTGGTCTTCTTTCCAGACTCCGACTGACGATGATTGACAATGACTCCCTCGTCGTCACCTGCAACACTGCTCTGTATGCTCCCACCATCCTCCTTCCTGGATTTTCCCGACTTTGCTGATCCACCTCTGCTTGCATTTCGCTTTCCCACTTGGGACGCAGAATCTCTCCGTGCTTCCGATTCCCTTTCAGAGGCCTCACGAGCAGCTTGTATATCTCTTCCGAGTTCCACAGCATAAGTATTCATGTAAAATTGACCGTCTTCGAATTCGAGCTTGGCGAAAGCCTGGATTTGAGGCTCCTCTGATTCTGCAATCGACTCGGCAGGATGTTGATGAGAAGCTCCATAAGTCGCATCGCTGTGTTGGCTTTGTGGCCAAATTGTGATGGGTTCGTCTTGGAACTGTTGGTCAATGAGATCTGGGGAAGAGGTATTTCCTTGCTCTGTAGAAGTGCCACGGGCAGACCCTGAGAGCAAAGTATTACGAATGGTTTCATTCATAGTTGCAATGTCATGAGTGGCTGAGAGGTGTCGCGAGTTTTGGCTATCTGCACTGGAGATGGGCACTATGATGGGTGCAGTTGACAATATGGGCGAAACGTTCTCCTGGGTCTGTTCTACATCCTGGTTTGGTAGGTCCAAAGTCTCTGAAGTCTGTTGTGCAAGCAGTTGCAAGTCCGGTAAGGCTGTAGGATCTTCCGCTGTCATTGCTTCTGGTAGTCCAGGTGTTGACATGGGCTGATGAGGCTCTGATGCCGTGATACTTGGACCCAAGTTCAAAATCAAACCCTCCTCCATAGATGCTAGTCAAGCCGCCTTCGCATCTTCTTTGAACAGAATGAACGGTAACACCCGGAAACTTCACGGCACGGCTGTAAAATCGTTGTCTTCAAAGGCCACAGGGTAGGATCCAATGCGACTGTTGTCATTCTACATCACTCATGAAAGTGTCATATCCCCGAGCTTTCACAAGAGGTGCGTCTGAAATCTTGGCATTACTAGCGCAGATTGTCTAGCGTGAAATGGCTTCCCAACCGCCTTTAGCAGCGCTCACCTTGACAATCCTGTCAATCGATAGCTTTCTAACGGCGCTGTTGGGCAGTCATGCCTTCAGGTAGATTTTGTGACTACAAAGCGAAGTTCAGCTCAGACATTTGCCTCATTGCCAGATTGGCCGTTACTACAGCCTTTGATTCCTACAGCAGCTTTATCTCTCGAAACATTGCTGCAAGACCAAATTATCGTCATCCGTAACCTACTCACCTCTACTCTATGCAAGAAACATGTCTCGTTCCTGTCTTCGCTTCCTTTGATTACGACTCCCAGACAACCCGAGGAAGGGAATGCTCTAAGAGTCAACGACCGCATCCAATTCAATGATCCTGCTTTTGCCGAGTTGCTCTGGACGTCAACTGCGCTAAAAAGTCTTATAGCTGGCTCAACAGGGCACGATTTGCACGAAGGACTAGCGTCTGGAGAGTCAAAGCAGCTCTGGGGTGGTGAAGTTTGTGGATTAAACCCGAGAATAAGAATCTATCGATATGGTACTGCCTCCTACTCTTGTGTCTTTTAGCACAATTTGCGTGTTGACATCATGGTAGCGCCGGGGCATTTCTTTGGTCAACACTGTAAGTGTCAACCAGTATTCTATGTCTCAACACGTTGGAATGCAATAGAAACTACGTTTTACCCTTTCGCCCTCTGTCCTGGTTGCGTATACCAAGATCTCACCTCTCTTGATTCACTGCGATGATGATCGCTTTGTTTCTAGAGCATCTTCAGAGTTGACGTTCCACCATATTCACCATCTTTATAGTCTTATGGCTCTGCCAATGGGTATTCTATTCGTCTACGCATGGAGTCTTGTTTTCGATGCAAAACGGCCTGACTGCCTTGTTTCTGAATATTTTATGGCAAAATGTATCTTTCGGTCCATGCTCTACACCAACCGAATTCGAACGATCGAGGCTGCCCTGGCCCCATCATGCTCAACATGGCTAAGAGCAGCCGTGACTTTCGCGGTGTTGTACCGTGTGTGCATAACCAGATCACCGTGCTAAGCTCGCTTCATCTGCCCTTGCGCTGTTAATCCTTGACGATTATGAAGACGAGAGCAATGTTGACGGGATGTTTGACGTGCATTTAGCGATGTCAAAGCTTGGAGGTCGTTATCAACTAATGCTTTCCGCAGATGACGAATCCAACGTCATTACTCTACCAGGAACCCCACCGATACCTGCACGAACAACTTGGACTTTACTCATCTATCTTCAAGAGTGCATCGGCGGAGAAACTGTATTCTATCCGGAACTTGGTCCTGCGAGGAAATTTTCGGGAAAATCAAGCCATGACACTGAGCCTGTCGCCGTGAGACCAGAGGTTGGAATGGCTCTTTTACATAAACACGGTCAAGAATGTCTTTTGCACGAGGGTCGAGAAGTAAAGGAAGGAATTAAATGGATCATACGAAGCGACCTCTGCATAAAAAGATGATTGCATAGCTCCTGACGGGTTTAATTTATGCAACATCGACGAGCGACTAATGGGAGCTGGATCATGTACAGTACCTAGGAGCACTCGATTTCCTTTACCCTTTCAAAAACTTTGACAAATGCTTCAGCGTCTTGTGCACCCCCAATTTCATACTTTCCCTGAAGTACGAAATTTGGGACTCCGCTTACGGCTCTACGTTGCGCCTCTGCCACCTCTTTGTCCACTTCGCTCCCTCCTTTATCGGACTGCAGCCAGTCTATGACCTCTTCCTCAGGTAACCCAGCCTTGACACCCGCCTCCCTCAGCACGGTGTGGCTGGTTATGTCCCCTTCCTTTTCGAAATAGCTTGTGAACAATTGCTCGACAACTTTCGTCTGCACTGTCGGGCTTTTTGTCTTGCCCAGCTGGATCAATCGATGGGAATCCCTGGTGTTTCCCGTTTTACCCCCAAAACTGAAGTCTATGCCAACGTCCTCTCCTACTGATGCCAATCGCTTGAATATCATCTCAGCTTTTTCGTCCCCGAATTTCGACTTGTAGTATTCACGTTTTTCGATGCCCTTCTTGGGTGCCTGGGGGTTCAGATAGAATGGACGCCATGTCGTTGAGAAGGTGTCGTCGGAGTTTGGATATGCGGCTTTGTAGAGGGAAATGCCGCGTTCAAGTTTTTTCTTGCCGACGTAACACCAAGGGCAAACTGTATCGGAAACGATGCTGATATCAAACGCGGTCATTTTTCGAAGGTGGGACGCCAGATTGAGGTATATATTGTTGTCCCCGAATCGGCGGGATTGGAGGGTAGGGATTGATGAGAAGAAGGATCCATAAAGCACTATGGACTTTTATGTTGGGGCTCCGAGATCACTGTGTGATTATCAATCCTTTTCTACCCTTTGTACACCTTCGGCGTACGATTCCGCTTCGGCGAGCGGTCTCGGCATCTCGGCACGCGGTGAGCAGAATACTATTAATTCGGACGCTTGGTGGGGGCTTAATTAGTCCTAGTGTCCGGCCACCATTTGCGTGTGCCTGTGTCTTTATGCCAAGCACCAATCAAAGATGACTATTTGTCAGCCAGAGTCGGCCGCAGTTCGGATGCTATCACCCCATCTACTACTATATCGATTGGAAGTACTCAGCAAGTAACTCTTGATCAGGGAGTTCTATAGGCAGGGCAGCGCGCCATGGCGGGTATAGATGGGTTCCCCGTGCGAAACCGAGGATGCATATATACTTAAGCTGCCTCTCCGCGTCCGCCAGCATTCGATGTCTATGACCTAGACTCTTAAGGATAGCAAAATGTGCTATATACTACTTCTTCTACTATGCCTGATTTCAGAATCTGTTGCTGTATTTGCTCTCAAGCCAAGTTCTGCCTATTCCGCAAAATCATCGAATTCCTCGTCCGGCGAAACTGCGCTCTCTGCTATTTTCCCTTACCGGTACGACATCCCAGACAGTCCCTTCCACCTGAATATCGGCTTCGTTCTCCCCAGACGGCCTCTTGACTCCGGAGACCT
>JAABUW010004471.1_pt1 | contig 19000 bp, 26 predicted proteins | sample 5560081 | NCBI WGS metagenome assembly JAABUW01 (sample SAMN10711882, study PRJNA513363) | rock metagenome | isolation source: Antarctica rocks | place: Antarctica: Victoria Land, Knobhead sud
ACAGGTATGAAGGCGTACACGAGCAGTTTCGTCAAGATCCGGTCAGTCCCGCTCCATCCCGTTCGAGATCGGTACAGCCACCAAGCGATACACCCGGTAGTGATGAGATCGCCCGCGACATCACTCCCCGACTGGGGTAAAGATCTCAGTACGAGGGAATCTAAATAGGCATCGCCATACCTTGACAAAGACCAGATCCCTGGCTAACTATTCGGATCGTCAATATGTCTTCTGCGTCGGGATAGTCGGAATCACATACCTCGATCTTGCTCAAGTCAGCGACGATTACTTTGGCTGCGATAGTGCTCCCCGCCGAAGCGATGCTAGTGTCGTTCCACGTTAGTCTCGGTGAGGGTCTCGAGCGGAACGGCGCACTTGATGATGATCAGAATGATGGCCAGGACGACGGATCGGTTCGTCATGAGCCATGCCCGCAAGCCAAAGAACGCCTAGGACGCAACCGTCAGCCGGAGGTAGGTATGAGGGAGAGCGGGCAGACCGAGACCGGAAGGCGAGCGACCACGTCAAGGATGTAGAACCAGGAGTTCCCTATCGTATGGTCAGTCTTCGGAAAGCGACGGTGAGAGGAGCAGAAACGGACAGGTATTCTCAACAAAAGGGCCGTAGCTGCCAAAGTTGTAGACGAAGAGGTGCATGTTCCATGCGACAAGACTGCGACTCGATCAGATCTAACTCGCCAAGTAGAGCGAGATTAACGCACTATACCGAGATGATCGTGCTCAACACCATGAGGCAGGACTGGAATCGTCAGTACATGGTCATGGCGGAGAGACATACCACGAGGATCCTTGTCCCGATCTTCTCGCTCGACGCGACGTACATCTCAAAGTGGAGGAACAGCTGAAAGACGACTCCGAACATGATCAGGTCGGCGATCATCCTATGGGGATAGAAGCACGTCAGCAGCTAGTCCGACAGTAGTAGAAACGCTGGAGGAGCGGAAGAGTCCGTACCCGAGAAGAGCAGGACCGAGACTGAGACCAGGATGAGGAGCGAGCTCCGCTTGGCCGATGGCTGCGAGTTGAGTCTTGTTGAGGGTGAGCATGATGAGTACCGCAGACGGGAATGGTGAGACGAGAATGAGATGGGAAGAAGGCGGGTGTGAATGAAGGCGGGTAAGTAGGTCATGTCATGATCCCTGTCAGATGGATCCAGATCCCGCCGTTGGGAAGGACGTCCTTGCCATACGAATCGTACCATTTCCCTGGTCATCTGGACTATTGAAGGAGAATTGACGAGGGATATATGAAAGGAGACGGGGGATGGGAGCGAGAATGTGCCTTTAAAGTGGACGACGGGAATGTGCAAGGACACTGTCCACGACGCCACGTATTCTCACGTATGGGGCTTGATTGATGGATCAGAGGCACAATGGACAGCCTTTCAATCGGGTGATGATCCCGGGTAATGGTTGGTGCCTGCCGGGTTCTTGCGGACGAGCCCAGATCTCATTTCAACAGGCGAAATCGATTTACATTCTGTGTATTCATGTCCACATAGATCCCAGATTTCCAATGCTTCCTCGAAGCGTTATCGGAGGGAATTGGATCGTCATTGTCCTGGACATCATCATTCATGGCCGACTAATTCATGAGCTCAAAGTCCATCGTGTTCCCATCATCAGCCGCTATTTGATGTTAGAGAAGCTGAAACCTATTCTGTACTGCAGACGTTGCTGGCCTTGTATGTGATGTCTTCTGTCATTCAATATCCACTCGTGAAGGCTCACAGTATGGGTATATCGCTCCCTGGGATCCTTCCAAGGCCAGACGGGTCAAATGGACCACATAAGGTTTGTTCAAGCCATCCTATGAAGGGAGATCTTAGCTAACCCAGGTCAACCGATACTCGTGAAAAGCACTGTAGTAGTACGATTCGACAGTATATCCCATGCGCTTGCTGCATCTGATGTCTCCAATAGGCAGTTTTGCCGGATGGCTTCGTGAACGGCTCAATGGGCTCAAGTCTTACCGCACCAGCCTCAAGACAAGTTCCTCCGAGTCTTGACGGCAAAGCTCTTTTCGTCTTATTCGCCGAGCAGGTCCAATGGATGGACATCACGTCTGGACAGTCCAAGTTGACAGCGGACGATATTCCAACCGAGTGAGGTGATCGAAAATATGTTGTAATGTGATGATATCGGAAATAGACGCTGGAGTCACGCTCAAGAAGAGCCTCAGAGCCACACTCGGCCGGGGATCAGAGACCAATGGCATCGCTTGTAGACAAAATATAATCACTATGCTTGGTTGTCACGATGCTCCGGTCCGTCTCCGATCAAGTAGCCCGATCACACAACGAACAGACAGGGAGGTACTCAACGATGTCGTCGAAATCGACCAAGTCGTCGAGACAGGCGGGACGTGGGTCTAAGCGAGGACAAATGAGTGTAGCCGCGTAGACGAGATCGGAGAACATGACGAGATCGTCTTGGACGTGGAATGGGACAATGAGACTCAATCGAGGATCACTGGGAAACCTCCTACAAGACGAGGCTAGCTGTGCTATATATCTATTCCTTCTCCGTAGACGTTCGTGGTGGAGTTGTGGCATATTGACGGAAAGTCGTAGTTGGTCACACTAACCGCAAAGCTAAAAAGCATCGATAGGAAGTCCCGATCCCGGGATATTCCTCCAACTATATACGAGTCAAGTCCCCGACATGACACTCTGGCCACCTTTGTGGTCGAGCTCCTGCGAGACGACTATATTCCCCTATCTCGAGAACCTCAGCGGGCTTACGTAAGGTGCATTACACAAGGGATCGCAACTCTCCACGGGCGAGTTGCCGTCATTCACCGCCGAGCGCCCCGGAGGTTGCTCCTGCCTTTCAACGAGCTTTTCACGGTCTTCAGCCTATTCAACACTTACCTTCATCACTCCGACTCCCGTCCCGAACCAGACTCGACTGTCTGCTTTCCTGCTCCTCGCGCACAAATTTGTTCCCGAGCCTAAACGTCCATACAGGTGTCGAAGAGGCTCGACGGAGGGAGAACGTAAGCGAGTGTAGGAAGCTGGTGGTCGGTTTGGGAACGGATGGGCCTAGGGTTGATTCAGGTCTGTTCGAACTCGCTGGGACCGTTGACGGTTCACTCGACCTCATTCGTCGCCACCGTCAATTTCTCCCACCCTTTCGTCTTCTCCCTAACCGGCTTATCCGGTTACCCCCTCTCCCACCCCTCCATTTACCGAGGCTCTGCCCGTCAAGGGGGTGACTCAGGTCCGCTGGCGCTGCCCTGCCCGGGAGTGACTGGTCATGTATTTGCAATTGCCTTACCCGCTGACCAACTAACGCTTAAGGTACCATCGGTCTTTTTATCCCGGCCATGGGTCAAACAGCCCACTGTCCATCCCACGCGTTGCAAGTTGCTCTCACGCTATGCGCTCTCATGCTATGCCTTGATGTATTTGCAGACTCCTGCAAGCACCGAAAAGCACACCCATTGTCGAAGTCCCTTCACTACCTCGTCAAGTCTTTCCGCAGCGGCAATGGTTTACCCGCACCTTCGACAGCTGATTCTGCCTTGGAGTACGAAATCGTCCCCATCCACACATCGATTGGCAACAGCACCCGTCCTCATCGTGACATCCGCGATACTCCCTCCCATCCGCACGCCGTCGATGACAATCCCCATCACTCTTCCCTGTCTCTTTCTCAACTCCTTCGACCTTCACCGCGACGATGTCCATTCTTCAGACGACCAACTGGGCCAGGGCTGCGGCGCATTCCGGTCTCGACCTCCTCGCCGATCTCCCTGCGCCGAATGCCGATCCTCTTGAAACTGTCTCTGGCGCCCCCGCCACCTCGTCACAGGAGCTCATGGTCTTCAACTGTGATAACTCCACTCCCAACTCCGCTCTGAAGCATGTCGAGGATGCCATCGAGAAGATCAATACCGGGCTCGAGGCGCACAACCCTCTGTCAAACCCCTGCCGTCCCTCTACCCCTTGGCCCTACCGATAGCCGTTACGCACTTAACTTTGCCGTCACCCTTACCTCACGTATCTGGGGCACGCTTGCCCGCGAGAACCGCGCAATAATCCGAGACGCCGCTGCTGCCCTGAGCACAGTCAACCAAGATCCGACGATGGACGATGGACGAATCGACGAGGTCTTGGATGGGGATGATAGGGAACACGCTGGGGATACCGGAGACGACTGAGGCAGATCACTGCACCACCACCTCCCCTCACTGTGACCGACAACCGCTACGCGCACCACATGGCCCTTACCCTTGCCGCTCGTATTTGGAGCACATACACGCGCGATCACACCGATCAGATGCACATGGCAACTGCCACGCTGGAACCGGATGAAGGGATAGGGATATGAGGACAGGACCTGGCTGGACATGATGGGAGCCCTCAGGAGGGACAGGCGTGGGCGTGACAAGACGAGAAAGGTCTAAGGGTGGGTTCGAGGACGGCTAACCCTAGCCGCAGCCTGAGACGACCGGATTTTTCGGAATCCCGGCGGTTGTAGAACCCCCTATGAGTGTCTTGACTTCCTATTGATGCTTTTTAGCGTTGCGGTTAGTGTGACCTACTCCGCCTTTCCGTACATGACAGTCCAAATCCCCTTGAGTTTCGTATTCGAGGGGCTCCTTTGATCGCACCACTCCCGCGAACTTCGCGTATCTTTCACTGACACACAGTGTTCTCGTCGAGTTTGAGCGGTTTGTACTGATGATTTATCCGAGGTACGGCTCATTTCGAGGTATCAAGGAATAGGGTGTCCTTTGTCCTCGGTCCGACAAAGACATGCCCAACGGTCCGCTGTTTGTTCGGATCACTGACCCAGATAAAACAACTCGGATTGATCGATATCCCGTTCTCTTCTTCTTTACCGCTCGTTTACATCATGACGCCAACAAAGAAAAATATAACATGCCATGTCAACAGTCTCAGTGATCTATATTTCATCTTCAGATACCCCATTTATCTGTCCAATCTTTTGTCCAGTTCAGCCAGCTTGTCTCTTTCGCCGGGATTGTCAGCGTCTCCTGGCTTAGCGTGCTGCAGTCATCGGTCAAATCGTCCTCAAACTCCTCTCGCGGCAGGGTATCTTCTTCATCAGACCCACAGCTAATGTACGCCGAGTTCGAGGAGATGCCCGTGTGTGCCTCTTCCAAGATCTCGCTGACCACCGCAGACGATACTGAATCCACGGGTTCAGCCGTTGCCTTGTTGATCATTTCGAAATATAAAGATTGGTCGAGGAGCAGCATATCGGTCCGCAGTTTCAAGTTGTCAAAGCCCTTCTCTACATCACGGGACACTTTCGTCAGTCTGGCTTGGTTCTCCTCTCGTTCAGTACAATTCAACGGGTCTCCTGAGGCCAGGCTGTTCCCGAGAGTCAGCCGACTTAGGACTTCGTGGGGGTCCTCATCGAGATGCTTCACTACTGCTTTGTGGTACCGTTGAAAGCCGCACAACCAGTCCTTGCTGAAGCTAATCTGATCCGTTTCTGCGGTATCGCTGAAGTATTCTGCAAGACTCGAGCCGCTGAGGGGCGGGATCGTGACGTAGTTTGACCCACCGATATCAGTTTCAGGCGCAGCTGCGGTAGCAAATGGGCCTGCAGAGGGAAGTACTGTCGTGCTGACGCTCTGAAGGGAGCCAAAGAAGCTGGAGGCTTCTGAATAGCCGGAGAAGTCTAAGAGTGCTGGCGGCATGCCCGCCACCGTGTCAAAGCAGCGTTGTGGTTGAAGCGCCATGATGAGCTGGTTGGTCATCTCAATGAGGGTTGTTCGGTGATTCACTGAAATTGGTACGTTCCGAGCTGGAATGAGTGGGGTGAACGAAGAATCAGTCCGAATTTAGCGGCATATATACCTCTCCGAGCTATGCGAAGAGTCGGAGTTTTCGTTCCACTTGAACGGAGACCACTTCAAACCGTGAAAGGGAGGAGTTCCGGATGCGACACGTCAGATGTCCTTGAAACAGGCGTCCCACACGTGCGAGAGGCTGAAACGAGCGATGCGATGGAGATTGGAGCGAGTTCGCGCGAAATGTAAGAAGCGTCCGAAGAAGCGATCGCGACCGGAGAGGACGTGAGGAGATGAAACGATGTTCGATGTGAAGTGAAACGATTCCGCCTATTCAACAGAGGTTGACGCGGATGCTGGAATCGCGAGAGCTGAGAGCACGTCAGACAGTTCTGAGACTCGATCGTTTCGTCCAAAGGACGGACAAAATACGGGATGGATCCGGTGCGAATCTTCCGATGCCGCGTCCGCACCTGCGGGCGATCAAGTGAGATTCAAGGACTCGTACTGTCTCGCAATTATCGATATCTGAGCGCAAGAGCCCGGCGAAAACACCAACTGGCTACGTTCTCTTACCATTCTAATCCGTGAGCTCTAACTCATGCCTCACTTCCGAGCCTACTGAATTCAGTGCACCTGAATCATGAAGCGTGTCGCCTCGTTGCCTTCGCTCTTGTCCCTGGAGAGCTTGCGAAGCCACCTTCAACCCGTCCTCGTTCTCGACACGCCGAGGGCATTTTCTTCGCTGCCGAGGATGATACGGCCAAGATGGCGTTCGCAGAGGTCAGTAGGCTCTCGATGTGATCGATTTCCAGACCCATAGAAGTCGAACGTGGAACCGAGGTTGAGGAAGCTGCGAATTGTTATGGAGCTTTGCGGGTCAAGCTTTGGCTTCGTCCCAGTGGGCTGTACGCCAGCGGATCACCGTTGTCCTCCAGAGAATGGATTACTGGGCATTCTGAGACTTGTAGGGTTTTACTAGCTGCTCGATTGAGATATAGGGTGATCAGAATGAGATGTAAGGGAAGAACAGATGAGCGCCCGAAGTCTGCAGTGTTCGTACGTCATGTAGAAGGGAGAGGACGTGAGCGATCGAGCTGATGAAGGGGGCATTATGCGAGGGTGCCGTGTCTCTCAAAGAGAGGTAAACGCTCTCAAAGTCTCTTGGTCCTCGGCGCTTCTCACCTGGAGAAAGTCAGCTGTTCAAAGGCGTGTATCGCATCTCGCCTATGGCGCTAAGACTGGCAGGCCTAGTTGGTAGGCTCCCCCTCGTTCTCCGACATTCATCAATACATACTCTGTATAATATATATGACCTAGCTAAATGTGCTGAGAATTCAAGACCAGCTGACGATAGGACAGACTCATACGAATGAGGTTGTCGACGGACAATCAGCTTCGGTGACAATCTGGGTATCTTTACGGTCCACTGTTTGCGACGTCTCGCCCTCCGGAAACATCAATACCTTAAAATGAAGGCCGTCATCCAGCGAGTCCTCTCAGCATCCGTAGCAGGTACATTTTATGTTCCCAGCTGTTGAAGCTGATAGGATCAGTGGACGGCCAGGCTATCTCTTCAATCGGTCGAGGTCTCCTCGTGCTGGTCGGCATTGATCGCCGTATGTTCATCTTGTCACAATCTGCGTTTATGAAGATTGACAAAGCGGATGGCCGGTAGAGGACGAGCCGATCGATGCTACGACCATCATCAAGAAGGTTCTCAGTTGCAAGCTGTTCGACGACCCGAACGGGGGAATGTGGAAGCAGAGCGTGAAGGACATCGATGGGGAGGTACTCTGCGGTACATTCACCTAAGTCGATAGGGTCTGGTATCGCTGATTCGGGTCCGAAGTATCGCAGTTCACGTTGTTCACCAACTTCAAGGGCACCAAACCGGGTATGCCGACACCGTCCCTCCAAGATGTGGAGCAGTGCTGACCGGATGACCCAGATTTCCATGAATCCATGGTGCGCCGATATGTACCCTCTGCATAGAGTGGTCGTGATGATGTGTCAGTCGGCCGTACCGGGAAAAGCGTTTTACATCTCCTTCCTGGAGGAGCTCCGTCAAGCCTACGAGCCGGCCAGAATCAAAGGTCCGCTTCGTCCTTCCAGAATCTCGCGCGGAAGCTGATTCAGGATCGTAGACGGACAGTTCGGCGCGATGATGCAAGTCTCGCTAACAAATGACGTATTCCACCTCAAACAGCATTCTGGTTAGTGAAGCTGATGGATTCCAAGGGGCCAGTGACCATAATTTTCTCATCGCGCGACAAGAAGAAATCGGTCGACGGTTCTGGTACTAGCACGCCCGATCAGGGAAAGCTGCGAGCGGACGAGGAGAAGGCAGCGAAAGCTGCCAGAGGCAAGACGGCCGAGCCGAGTTCCCTAAAACACACCGGACATGAGCAAAACGAACAGGAATTTGAACGGCCAGAGGATGCGTCGGCGAACCTCCATGGTGCCGAAGTTCGCGGGAAGGGGCGGGACGCCCTGAGGGCGTCATAGAGGCGGAAAGGGAAAATGGGACCAGGGTTTATGTGGGGACGAAGGACCCGACCTGTGCGCCCTGCGCGGGATTCTGCGGCGATGCTTGAAGCTCGTCGGGCGTTACCGATCCACAGCGAGAGGGTTTTGCCAACGATGGACCAGTTTTCATGTAGACCTTGGAGCGGAAAGCATCGAGCACACTGGGAGTCGGCTGGAAGTGTTAAGTGGCCGGAGCTGGGTGGCATGCCCTGATAGAGTAGTAGAGTGGACGTATAGATATTGATCTGCATGATGCAGGCAGATATACAAGAAAAGATTTTGGAGTCATTATTATCTTGAAAGAGAAGGCCGGAGCTTCCTTGGTAGTGTCGCAGAAGTAAATAGGTCGATGATCGATCTGGTTCCGGCTTGTGGCGGTGTTTCATGCACCTGTATGCTCAGGAGCAATTCCTTCGGCAAGCCAGCAAGACCCGCGGAAGAGACGTCCCACCCGGGAACCAATCGAACGCTTCGCCTTTCTTGATGGCGCGGACGGTCTTGAAGTGTAGGACGAGATGTGACTTTGGCTGATCTCCCTGACTGGACAATCCCGTCCTCGCGATCACAGTCGCGACCCACCTCTGTCCACTCGTCCCACTTTCGGGCTCCTCATCAACGGTCACCGCTTCCAGATTGGAGCACTCCTGACACATGTTCTTCACCAGCCACTCATAAACAAGTATCCTTGTCATTCCGGATGCCGAGCTTACCAAGACCATAGCGCGAGGGCCAAGAAACCTGCCCCTCCTCCCGTGCGGTGTGACACGGTGTACGCGATCGAATGAATTGTCGTTGGGCGAGAGGGAGCATGAAAATGGCGGCCGGGTTTGGAAGGATGGGGCCGGCGGCCAGGTCTTGCTTGTGCGCGACGGCATGCCGTTGGAAAAGTTGCTCCTGCCTTTCCATCAGGAATTCACCGACCGATCTAAATTGGATGACAAGCTTACACCAATGGCAGGAAGACGGGTCAGAAGACCGGAGATGACATGTTACTCCCGAAGAACGAATCGGGACCGGTAAAGGAGATTGGTAAGGGAGAAAGATAGAAAGGGAATCATTCTGATTGTGAGATAGTTCTAACAAGCTTGGACCTCCCGGCGTGTGTTTCATCAGCTTCCAGGTACCTGACTCAATCTGACCAAATTTTGATCGGTGTTCCAGCGGTCTAGGAGCTAATTGATCGTAAAGCAAGTTCAAGCGTGCTGATGGTCAGCATAGGCACCGTCAGAAATGCTACGAGCGCCTATCGATCCAGGTGGACAGCCGACACCGCTGCATGCAGTTCTCATACGATCGCCTCGAGCTGCTGCGCCAACTGTAAAGCCGGTCCAACCATCGTCCGCATCGGCACTCCCCTGGTGACGCCCTTACCCAGCACGGAGTCCAGGACGGCCATCGAGGTGTCGCTATCGCTAGGTTGGGACGCAGCGATGACGACTTCCGGTCTCACAGATGTGGGGAAGGTGAACGTCGAGGTGGTGGGTTGGAGGGTCCATGCACGCTGAACAGAATCAGTATTGACCAAACTAAATGGCCTGGATAAAACTCACGGTCGAGGCAAATTCGATGAGCTGGGAGGTCTCGCCGGATCTGTAGAATAGAAGAGTTGCGGCGCTCTGCAGGGGGAGGGAGGGGTACGAGGCCTCGATCGTCGCGGCTATTTGCGCTCTGCAAAGATTAAGGACTGTATCAATCCTTGCTTTGAATGACGTACCGGACCGTGCCCATCAATCGCTCTAACAGGAAGCCGAACTCTTCTCGGGGCACCCGTTCTCGCGCTCGATACACTTTGTTGTACGCTCCCTCCATCAACCATCGTTCTCTGACGTCGATTTGATCAGAGCAGCTCCAGAATCTGCAGCACAGACTCACAAGTCTACAGGTAGTCTAACGAAAACATCGTTCATTTGCGCGACCTCCAGCGTCTCCAGCGCGCTGTGGAACTCCGTCAATTGCCCCTCGCTCAACAGACAAAGCAGGTGCAGTCCAAGTGTGATGGGTCGATTGGGCGATGGTGGAAGAGTAGTCGAAAGGTTATCGTAGAAAGGCTGTAGGGAGGAATTGTATAGCCGGTATGCTTTGAGATTGCCGAGGCGGAGCGAGTGGAAGGCACCGATCTCGAGGATTGCGCCTGCGGACGTCAACGATTGTCGTCGAGACTGGTAAAGCTTACGAGTCACTACGAGATCTTCGGCGTTGGCTGAAGGAGGAGCGAAATATAAACCGGACGAGGCGAGCTCGAGCTGCGGGACCATCACGTCAGCTGTATTCTCCTCGCCTGATCGGCGTTACGATTGTCTCGCGGACTGACCTTCAGCTTGGCCAATCGCTTCGAGACTTCGACCTTCGATCCTCCAGGCTTGTCGAAGAGAGATTGCAACTCGGTGAGGGACGATTGAAGGTCTTGGGACATTTTGAGAAGGCGAGGAGCGCTCGATGGATGTCTTGAGTGGTCTCGGACCGATGCCGAGCAGTATCCAACAGAGGGCAGGAGGAACTCGAGATACAGGTTCTATCCTGTTTGATGATGACAAGAATATTTCCAGGAAAAAGCAGAGGCACACTGGCCAACGCGCTGTCGTCAAACCGCCACCAATTCCTCAAACTCCGCGTATCACCGCTGAATCGTTTCTTGGGTATAGGGGTCTACCTCCACCAAACTTCCCACTTTAGCTTTGATTCACCCGCTACTCGCTTGCGTTGAGCTCTTTCAGGAGGGCTTGTCAGAAACTCTGTGGCGAGAAAAATACCTTGGCATCTATCCCTGCACCTCAAAGGAACCATCTCGAAGCTTGACACCGAGCGACCTGACCCAAGCAATCTTCACTCTTCTCCTGTTTTGGTGAGTCTATCTGTTCCGCGGGTAACGCTATGGTGCAAGCTCCATGATCTGTCTGCGGAAGGATTCTGATGTCCCTGTTAAGGGCTCTCTGCGGTAGATCATCAATATGACGGCTACCGCGATGCAGCCGAATGGCCACACTCCTTCCGCCGATGCTCCAGCTGTTCAGGGACAGGCTTCCAAAGTCCAGCCTGGTGATGTTGGATGGCAATTCGTGCCGCAGTATTAGTGAGTCTCGCTAGAGGTGTCAAAAGGGCGATGTTTGTGGACACCATAGGTCTTCTCGCATCAATCCAGATCCTGCCTCGACCGGCGCGGACTATGGCTGATGGTGATGGTACCGCAGCAATTTCGTGAACAAACAGCCCCACCGTCTCCACTGCTTCTACAATAAACGATCAACCTTTACTCACGGAGAAGAGGGCGAGGAGGTCCATACAGCGCTTGGCCAGCAGGTATGTCGCGAAGTTCGCCATGTTCAGCAATGATCTGCCACCAGTTGCGTCGCCTTATGATGCACACTGACTGCCACCTTCCAATCAGGAAATCCACGATCGTATCACCGCCATCGGTTACGATCAATGCAAAGTCTACATCCACTCCATCGATTCCCAATCCTCCGCCAATGGCGGTATCATCATCCTCGTCATCGGCGAAATGTCCAATATCAATCAGTCATGGCGCAAATTCACCCAGACCTTCTTCCTTGCCGAGCAACCTAACGGTTACTTCGTCCTGAACGACATCTTCCGGTATCTCAAGGAGGAGGTCGACGATGAGGAGGAGGAGGAAGAGATTCCGGAGGAGATCCCAGTCGAAGTGCCCCTTGTCGCCGCCCCTGTTCCTGTCCCCGTCCCCAATCAACCAGAGTCACGGGCAGAACCCGCATCATTGGAGAAGGACGTCGGACCTGCAGCTCAACCAGCACCGGAGCCTGATCCCGTTCAGTCGCCGGCGCACCCTGATCCCGAAATCGTGCCAGACGAGGCGGTGATCGCCGCCGTTCCAGATCATGATGTGGCGCCTAGCGAGCCCACTGCCGTCGAGGAACCCACCACCTCTACGAACCCCTCCATCGAGGAGGTCGCCCCGGAGCCTTCCAGATCAGCTGCTTCCGACTCTCTTGCTCCTGCCCAGGCCGCTACAAACGGTGCTCGCTCACCTGCCGCCGCTGCTGCTCCCGCACCCAGTAAACCAGGTGCACCCAAGTCTTGGGCGTCCATGGCCGCTGCCGCGAGCAATCCCATGAAGGCAGCTTGGGGTGCCGCCCCTTCGGGCAGCCAGCCAGCTGCGGTCAGCCCAGCTCTCGCCCCTCCCGCCCCTTCCGCCGTGAAGCAGGAAGAGCCCGCTCCTGCTGCGAGCAGTTCATCACCTTCCCAGCAGCGCCACCCGTACTACGAGAATGCTATGCGGGTGCAGACGCCCCATTGCTTCGTCAAGGTCAGTCTAACGATTTGCTCTTGATCTGGCCTTTGCTGACATATCTCAGCTCCCGAATTGGTCGATCGACAACCAGGCCGGAGGCGAGTCGATGGACGAGACCACCCTCCGCCAAGTCGCCGCGCGCTTCGGTGAGGTGGCCAAGGTCGAGATCGTCAAGACCAAGGCATGTGCCTTCGTCGAGTTTTCCAAAGTCGAGAGTGCACGCAGGGCGATCGTCGCGTCTTTGTCCGTACCTCAGGGCGGAGAGGGAGGAGTGAAGGCCGGAAGCGGTGAGGGCAAACTGAACTTCGAGACGCGGAAGGAGAAGGACGAGCGGAGGCCGAAGGGCGGAAATCGCGGTGGTCCGCCAGAGAGGGGAGGCGCGAGGGGCGGCGCGAGAATGGGTGGTCGTGATGGAGTCAGGGAGGACGGATTCCCGAACGGCGAGAGGGCGAACGGGCCGCCAAACGGAGCTCCTAGGGGTCGAGGACGAGGTAGGGGTGGACCGGGAGGGGGCGGCGGTGATCGTCCCGCGCCCCAGACGGTGCCCAGTAAATAGCTTGGAGTGATTAGGGATAACCATATTGTGATATCTTCCTCTTTTCGTTCCGCAGGCGGGGACATTGAGGGGAGTAGGGCGGATGAGCAAGGGGGATCTCAGCAGCGCATGAGGACGACGAGCATTGTAGTTGGCACACCGAGAGATGGAGCAATGACAAATAGCACGAATTACTCGCTCTCTTACACGAGGATATACATAAATGATAGTACTCACCGTGCCAGACATGTGAATCGATGAAACGAAGAGGTCAATGCGATCCACCTCGACGTCCTCTTCCCGCTAGTCCGCCCCGCCCTGCTGCTGCCGACTCCTCGTTCCTACCCACAAGTCCAGCTTTGGCAAGCAGGAACTTCCAGAACGCCTCCACCACCGAGCGATCCCGCCCTTCCAGAAAGTGGAGAGTCAGAGTCGCCCCGCGCCACTCGCCATCTGTAGCAGAGGTTGGAGGTGTCGGAGCGAGGAAGGAGAGACGAACTCGCATGAGCGGTTCCGTATGCTCTTGATCGCCGTTCAAGGTCCCTTTTGTCTGCTCGGAAGCATCGAATGACGTCGTCGCGCGAGCAGCTTGACGCCGAGCTGATCTGGACCAGGTATTGCTCCTCGGTGCGAGCAAGATTGAGCCGTCTTCTTCGTGGAAAGACACCGCGTTGAAGCCTGCATTCAGCTCCGGCTTGAGTGATGCCCCGCCGAGCACGGCAAAGACGGCTTCCCGCAGCTTTTCATAAAAAAACGGTGGATGGAGAGATGTATGAGAGATACGATTGGGCGGAGGAAGGAGTTTCGCGTATGATGTATGTGGGAGGATAGGGTCTGGTCTCGTGACGCTCTTCGCATGCTCAGGTCAGGATAGATGCTATCTTCGAGGAAAGAGACTGACGTCAGGCAAACGAATCGAGGTGAAAGACCATCCGAGGATCCAGCGGACGGTACGGGCGGGTTTGATGCTCTTGACGAAGTAGTTGTCGATCTGCTCGTCCCAGTCCGTCAGTCGAGATCTATTCGATCAGTCCTGCTTACCTGATGAGTTCGCAAGCGATCCACGAGGGACTGAAGCGACGAATACTTTCCGATCAACGAAGTGTACCATCTAATTCCATGATCATCAGTATTCTGCCAAACGGTCAGATGATCGACATGCGAGCATCTCTGCCTCGTTTGCAGGCTCTCCTCGATCATCCGTCCTACAAACGCAATCTCTCCACCGGGCGTAATCAGCTCATTGTCAGCTGCCGTCGCCACCTGTACCGGGCGCCTGTCAAACGCAGTACCTGGAATAGTCAAATCGCGTACCGCATGCGCCGGGTCTAGCTTCAGCTCCTGACCTTCTCGCATCTCTTCCACGCTCCCAAAGAAAGGGGGATTGCAGATGATAACATCGACTTTCGCCTCATCCTCCTTCAGGTAGAATAGGATGTCGTCCTCTGATGTTGGCTGGAGGAGGTTGATCGAGGAGTCAGGGATGCCATTTGTCTTGAGGACCGAGAGTCCATGTTCGTAAGACGTGGGGTCAATCTCTGGTACGTGTCAGCGGAGAAGCGGCGACGAAAACAGATCTACCTGTAGCGATGCTCTGCGAGTTGAGTCGAAGGCGGTGGATGAGGAGCGGGTAGATGGCGACAGAACCGGTACCTCTGCGTGAGTTTCAGTCTGGTTAACACGAGAAAGTGAGATGTGGCCTTACATGTCGAGCACACGGATTCTACTGGTGTAATTTCTGATTCTTGCAACCTATCCCCACATTCGGTATCAAGCCAGTCGTCATCGCCAGGTTGGATACTCACGGTAGCAGGAAAGTTGTCGGAGGAGCGTTCTTGTCGTGTCAGCATCGAGGTCGGGGGTTTCCGCCGGGAGGATGACGGATCAAGGTACGGCTCGAGGTCGAGGACGTGCAACAGATAATCGAGCCTTTCCGCTCTCGTCAGCCTCGCTTCACACCCCACAGTCGAGTCTTTACCGACCTATTGACTATCTACCATCACTGTCAGCTGATCCATCCACGAAGCAGTGATCTCACAGTCGGTACCAGCCTATCCTCCCTGAGATCCACATCCAACCCCCAATCCTCCTTCAATAGACATCTCGTCAAAGCTCGTAGCGCGGATGGGTCCTGAAAGTCTATCAAGGCGTAGCCAGTCGCTGTGGTCATCACACTGAGGCAGATATCAGCATCTCCATCCGAAGTCGCGGAATGAGTATGAAGGGACAGACTGTTGGCCGAAGTCTGGATAGCGGGATGCTAGCTGGGCGAAGTTGGGTTTGTGATTGATATATGGATTGAGAGGGTGCATGTTGGAGCGCCAGGTGGCGGCATCGAAGCCAGGACAATGAGATCAAGCTGATATGAGTCTTGATGGATTGATCAACTCTATATGAAGAGAGGAGAAACACAAGCGACAGCTTGCCCAAATGAAACGACTGGACGACCTCCACCTGCACCAAAACAGACCATAATCTGGACGTGATGATGAATGTCATAAAGATATCCCTGCTGTTATACAACCTATCATCCGAAATTGGGCATCCACTCTTCCCCACCTCTTCTACACCGCCGGTCCAGCTCGGCAACCTCCGCGTCGTCCTCTCCTAATCTAGCTACAGCTCTCGCTCTATAGTACTTCATGAAAGCGGGCGAGATATCCAGACTCTCTACCAAAACCTCTTGTGCCAATCGTGGAAGCGGATGATGGTTCTCTGTCATCCCGTAAGCTGTTTATGTCATCAGAGCCAAACGAGACTCACCTGAGGCACCAAAGACACCGGCGACTTCCGCGATAAGCGCTTCTAGTCCGAGGAAACACCATCCCGCGATGACGGTGATGAAGACGACAGACCACCCGGATACGACGCAAAGGAGGGAGCAGGGCAGGGAGGCAAGGTAGATGAGGAGTAGATGGGATAGGTGTAGGGTGAGAGGCAGCGGTGGAGGATCTAATCATGTCAACCGAAGGCTCCGGCTGGTACAGTCGGTTGGACTCACTTGCGCTCAATCGCTCTGCTTCTCCAAGATGCACGCTGAGATCCTTGACTACTGCAAGTAGCCGCTCGCGTTTCGCCTCGCTCCATCCTCCTCTCTCCGCTGGAATCTCCGCCAGCCCCAGCGCATACACGTCCATGAGTCGCAGCAAGGCCAGGGGTAGATTTGGCGGATGAGGTAGATGGAGATTCGACTTGGGCTTCGATCCCTCCATTCGAGGGATTGATTGAGTTGGAAGATTCAGCTGCGAAAGCTGGTGTCGGAGCTCAAAGTCCGTCCCCTCGTCACCGGTCGCCGCGACCGCGTCCGTCAACATGGCTACCGCCTCCTCGGCCTTATCTCGCAGATTGCTGAGCTCCCAGCCGTCCTCATTCCCCGCTGGCTCTCGATCTTCCTTCTTTGGTGGTCCGGTACCACGGCGATAGAGGCCTGGTCGGAAGCCTTCGAGGCCGTCCACCATGGCAGCTTCACCCGCGAGGTTGTAGCTGGAAGACGAGCAAGATGGTCCGGCAAGATCATCGGCAAATCGTACTCGGGCTTCGGTGCGCTTGAGGGATGAAAGGTAAGCGGGCGGTAAGAGGTCGCATAACGGAGGCTGGGGTCGAGGGCGAGTCCCATGGAGATGGTGCCTGATGCTATCAGCACTGAGACAGTCTCGGACGCGATTCTACCAACTGCAAGGCGAAAGCGAAGCCGACGAGCAGGCCGAACAGCTCGTCTGTCCGGTCTGCAACGGGGTCTCCCGCTTTCGCCTTCCCCTTGTGTGGCGTGGAGTTGGCCGTTGAGCTGGTCCTCGCGGGAGTAGTAGCTGGAGTCCTGGCCGGGTCCCCGTTCGTCTGGCTCTTCTCATCCTCGACAGGCGAAACTTCGCCGAGGTCAATCGGGGTTGAGGAGGCCATGGACGGGGATGAGGCGGATATGGGCGATGTGGAGGGTATCGATAGCTTCACCAAGGTCAGGAGACGTCTCATGAGATTGGATGATTGGAAGAGACTCACCGTTCTCACGCCATCACGGATAGCGGTCCGCACTTCCGCCCAAACCTTCTTTCCCTCGTCCCACTTCGACACCGCTGACGAGAACCGGTATGACAGTAGAAGACCGGTTACTGTCCAGGCAGCTTCTCAGTGTTCCGTCAATTTGAGAGCCTCACCCATGCTCAGAACCCCTACGACAGCGGCGCCGGCCTTGCCGGTAGCTTCTCGACTGATCCATCCTCGACTGCTAGCGTAGACTATCAAATAGGCGTAAACCGCCAAGAAGGGAAGTTGACGGGGCGGAATTCGAGAGCTGTGAAGGCGTTGATCAGCAAGAACCAGCCACATGCTAGGATACATTTACAAGGCATATGTGAAGAGCTCGAAACGCGTCTGTAGCCCGTTCGTGGAGTCAGGCGGTATCCGAGGCGAAGATACCGGTATTCGGCGGGGACGAGGCATCTTCGAATCTAGGTACTTTAAACCCTCAAAGCAAATCGAAGTCTGGGTCTATTTATCTTGGACGGTGTCGAGAGACGACGTCGCCACCCGATAAATCAAGTGCCACGTGGAAACCAGCTTTGCGTTCTCATTTACATGAGGCTCCTATCGCATGGCTTACAATCCCCCCTGTCGATAATGTTCATCATGTGATAAAGCCCGTCTGTCGAATAAGCCCGATTCCTTCTCTTGCCCCCCTTGCGGACTGTGACGTACGCATTTGCGAGAAAATTCATGCGGACTCAACCACCGGGGAACAGGACATGATCGAGTCACCAGTACCTGACGTACAGGGTTAGTAAAAGCGGTAGAGACGCGCTGCAGCCAGATGAGTTACTGATATCCCACGGCCCATTTCAGCATACAGCTTAAGCGGAGGAAGCCCTCGGACAAATGCATATCTTTTCTATGGTACATCCGGCTGATCGATCCGCACTTGATACTGTCAAGCTTTCACCCAAAATCCCTCACAGGGGTCTCGGCCATGCGTTTCTCGCCTGGATCTGATTCCCGCTCAGGTCTGTGCAGCCGAGTTCGGCTGCATCTCCTATGCGTGCCTCGCCGTTGGCCTAGCCTGAATTTCAGCTCCGAATCTCACCGAGCCGCCCTGGAGAGACAGTTGTTTCTTGCGTTCCTGATACCGGCCCTGCGTGCTATGACGCGGACTTGCATAGATGTGCAGAACATGAAACGCCTGCATCTCTTGTCGTCCCCTGCTTTTTCCGAGGGGCGTGAAGAAGCTTCGGGCCGCACCAAAGATAGTGATCAATGGCGTTTCACGCCATGGAGCTCATGCCGTATCTCGGACAAGATTCCAGACTTAAGGGGAAAATACATTTTGATATTTGATTCCGTTTCGGGGAATTTGATTCCGTTTCTGGCCTTTCGGCCAACTTGCACGAACAGCTTTGAACCAGCTCGAAAAGTGGGTTTGACACATGATTCTGAATCCCGAGTCTTACACCTGTGCTGTGTTTGAAGCTCTTCGCCAACTTTGAAATATTACAGCTACTTTCCGCGCAATGGAGCTAGAATCCGAGGCACCAAGGAAAATGTCACGCTGCTGATATGAATAGTTGGTTCCATACCGCTACGCTAGCAAAGCTAAAAACACCAATGGGACCGACCTCCGGGAATTCCACCAACTATATACGGGTCAAGTCCCCAACATGACAGAAAATTAGAGCAGAATTAATACAAAAGCGAAACGGGATCAAACGGGATCAAACTTGCCTTTCGTGCCGATGCGAAATTGCGAAGTCCCGAACAGCTCAAAACTGTCACGGTGCTACGTCGACCAGCAAATAGGCCCGACGCTCAGCTCCTAGAATCGGCGACGGTCGTCTGAGCTTCGGCAAAGTTGGACTACCGTGGTCGAACTTGGCTGGAATAACTCGAGGACAC
>JAABUW010004472.1_pt1 | contig 18993 bp, 13 predicted proteins | sample 5560081 | NCBI WGS metagenome assembly JAABUW01 (sample SAMN10711882, study PRJNA513363) | rock metagenome | isolation source: Antarctica rocks | place: Antarctica: Victoria Land, Knobhead sud
CGTGCTGGTGGTGTTTGCCAGTTTGATGATTGTTGTTGCGACCTTTATCAGTCACACGGTTGCTGCGTTGATTATTCTGCCCTTGGTTGCGCAGGTGGGCCAGGGCATGAGCGAGCCACATCCGAATCTATTGGTGTTTAGCAGTGTGATTATTTGCAGCGCCGCTGCAGGGTTACCTACTAGCGGCTTCCCAAATATGAGTGAGTCTCCCTTTCTCTCTTTTTACCCTCTCTCCATTTTTCCCCTTTCCCTTTTTTCCCTATTTTTCCTTTTCCCTTTTCCCGCTCCGCTTTTCCAAACCCCCCTCCTTTGACCCACCTCACCCGCTCCAAGGTCCCACCCAACCCTTATATCCCCCCTATAAGCCAATCTAACAACCTCGTAGCCGCCATAATGATGGAAGACGACCAAACCGGCCAGCGCTACCTGCAGGTCAAACACTTCATCTCGAGAGGGATTCCGGCAAGTATCATCACTTTTATAGTTGCCATTACAGTTGGCTATGGGTTATTACGTGTGGTTGGGTTTTGATGAGGTTGAGTCATGGAGAGCGTTGCATCTTTGGGCGTTTGGTTCCAAGGGGATGTTCGTTGAGGTTGATATATAGGTGTGGGATGCATTTCGAACTCTTTCACTCTCTCTCTCTCTCTCTCTCTCTCTCTCTCTCTCTCTCTCTCTCTCTCTCTCTCTCTCTCTCTCCCTCCCTCTCTCTCTCCCCCCCCCCTCCCTCTCCCTCTCCCTCTCCCCGAACCCCACCCACCCACCCCCTTTCCTACAGAACTACAACCTCGTAGAATATTTATTTATAAATTCACAATCTCACATATCAACCCCCTCAACGCCACTTTTCCTCACCGCCTTTTAAACAAAACATCATCGCTCTTTGTCACGTCACCCCTTTATTCTTCTTCCCTCATCTACGATAAAAGAGTGACTTGAGTACTAATGAAGAAAGAAAGAAGAAGAAAAAAGAGTTTTTGGGGGGGGGAGGGGGTTTCTTGGGGAGAATCGGTGGTGGAAGTGTGAGATCGGGGTTATGTGTATATGAAAATCCCGAAGAATACAACTACATGAAAAAGACTGAAAACCAAAAGAAAACCCTCACACTCAAAAAAAAAAAAGAAAAGAAAAGAAAAACCAACCAAATCGTTCAAAATCAAACAATATCCCCACACCCAACCACGACCACGACCACGACCGATTTCCCCTCCGATAAAATTTCCTCAACCCGCCAAACCCAAGGGAAAAAACCCACCAAAAAAACGAACAACCGAGATAACAAAATCGAAAACGAAGCACCCAGCAAAGAAATATCACAAAACCTTACAAAACATGCAGATGTTGTTCCCCCCCCCCCCCAAAAACGGCAAAGTTTGGGGGAAAAGATAGGATAACAGTCTTCGTCTCCGATTCTAATTTTCATGCTCATCTTTCGTTTTCCCAACTCCAGCGCCGGCCCCCCTGCGCATCATTTTTTATACAGTCGGTATCCGTTGGAAGAAAATCATAGGGGGTGGAAATCGTAGGTGGGAGACATTAAATGGGTTGGGTGGTGGTAGGTGGTGGATTTGGGGAGGTGGTGGGTGGGTGGATTTTGGGGGAGGAGGAGGAGATGTGTACTGTACTGTACTGTAGATGGGGGGGGATGTTTGTTTGATACGGTACTGAAGGGGGGTGAGGAAATGGAAAACGCGAGGTGCTGTGAATCGGTTATTATAGTCGATACTCCTACTCCTGCTCAGTTGAGAAGAAAAACAATCGATTTCTTTCTATGGATGGGCTGGCTATTCGCGCGGGTTTCAAGGTAGGGTCGTTTGGTTGTTTTTGCCTATTTCTGCGTTCTAAGCTTTGCAGCACCGACGAAATCCTGCAATGGATAATATTGCATCATACTGCCCGTGGGCAATGCATCTGCCAGTTCAATATCAATGCTCCGGCATCGGATCCCAATCCGTGGGTATGCATGTAGTAGCCCCAAGTAACCGACGCCATCTTCCTAGGACGCCCGAACCCCAATGCAGCATTAATCCCTCCAAGATGCACTTTCCCATCCCACCTCACGATCCTAACCGCCATCGCCCAACGCCCCCAGCACCCTCGCCACCCTCCTAACCCCCCTCCTCACCTTCCCTCCCGCACTCCCACTCAAAATCCCTTTCCCGGCCTCCCCTTCCACCTCTCCCTTTGGAGGCCACTCGCCATCTGCTTTCAAGCCCGCCACCATGGCTCTCACGACGTCTTTGAGGTTGATCGGCACCGTCGGGGTGAGGCCTTGCACGACGACTCTGCTGTAGATGGCGGGATAGGTGTGCGGGGATATGGAGGCGCGGATGGGGTGGGTAGGAGCCAGGATGGGGGGTGCGAGAGGGAGAAGGGGAGGTGGTGGTGGTGATGGAGGGGATGGGGGTCCCAGATGTAGGGGGGAGCGTCCGTTGTTAGGGATGGGAGATGCGCCGTCGACTTGGTATGGGCTTTGCGGTAGTGCGCCGCTCCATGCGTCTCTCCTCTCGACCCAGATCCTGAGCCCCTCGTTCCAGGCCATCTCTTCATGGAGCTTCCTGTGTCTTTTGCGTTTCCTGCTCAGCAAAGGCGTGGCGAGCGAATCCGGGTTGTCGTATTGGTATGCGTTTGGCGGTGCTGTTGTGGAGGTAAGGGAGGGAGAAGGGCAAGGCGAGGAGTCTGGGGAGCGTTCGACCCAGCGGGTGGTGGGGTTTAGGCGGTTGGGAGGTAGGGGGTGGGCGGGGGAAGGAGGGTAGGTCCATGTTGTGAGGGTTTGGGAGGCGATTTCACGTTTTGCGGAGGTGGAAGGCTTTTTGACGCCTGGTTGGGGTTTTGAGAGTTTGAGAGGGTCATGCATGGTGGTGGAGGGCGGTTTTGGGGAATCGGTCATTGAGGAGGGTGGGGAGAGTTGATCCGTGGACGAAGGAGGCATTGAGGTAGTCAGGGAAGATTGGAGAGGATGTGGGAGTATTTGAAGGTCGTAGAGCATATTACTGCATCCCCATGCAGCAGTATTGAGGCGATTAGGTGGAGAAGTGGGAGTTTGGGGAAGTGGTGATCATTGGAAGCTGCAAAAAGCGCCGGCTAAATGACTTCATCCCGGCGTCCCTCCCGGATTGTGGCGAGAACCCTAATTGAACCTAATTGGGCTACGTGTCGTGTGCTAGAGAGTAGGGTGTATATATTCTGCGCAGTTTCTGAGGATACGAGACATGCATGGGAATCGCAGGAGACAAGGAGTCAATCACATGTGCTGTACGAAGAATCTGTTGTTGGCAACGTTGTATGGGTTGGTTCATTTGCATGATTTATAGCCATGTCTCAGTAGCCTTTCCTTAAGAGTATGCATGGACCGAGGACAAACATAGTCGTCTAAACATCATTAAACGCAATCTCAACTATATCCAATCCCCTCTAACCCCACACCCAAATCGTCATGCGCCTACGAATGCTGCTGACTAATACCCCCTTGCAAATGCATTCCCATTCAGCTCAAAAGAATATCAGCCACGCTAATCCCGCCAAACCTCCTATTTATCGTCTCCTCTTCACTATCGCTCTTTAGCGCTGGCATCGCACCCAAGCACTGCTGAAACCTCTCGATTTCTACCGTGAGACGCTCTTTCTCCTCCGCGTACGATCCTATGCCGACTATGACCTCCTTTCTCGAGGATCCCCTAATTACGTGGTACTGCTCATCGCGACAGATCCAGTTTTGGGTCAGTGTTCCACGTAGCTCTTGCAGCGCGAAATTGTGGACGTCGGCGTACTCAGGTGGTGGTGGGATCGGGTCGGAATGGTCCGTTCCTGGGGCGAGCACATCGGAGCAGTCAAGTAGCATCTCCGTTACGAACGTAGCGAAAGAGGCGAAAAAGCCAACGCAAGCAACTGCGCGGTCAGAGGGGCTAGAGAGACGAGTGATATAGTCTAGTACGGGCATTGTGGCTGTGATGGCGGAGTAGGACAGTAGGAGCGTTCTCAGGACCTTAGGTTGATCTAGAAGGCCTGAGTGATCGACAAGGAGGTTGAAAGAGAAGCGTAGGCGATCGAGGAAGACGGTGATTGTGGACAGCACGGTGGTTACACTGGCTGGGTTGGTGCCGTCGAGGTCGGTCAGCAGGTCGCTGAACACCCTCTGTAAAGCCTGCAGCATCGGTGAAGCGAGGAGCCAGCCACTGGCATTGGTGAAAGCCACCTCGATGTAAGCGGGAACGATGGCTTTGACAACGAAAGCTCGCAGCGTGGGTTTCCTCGCATCGCCGGACTCGAACGCGTGGGCTAATGCGGCATGAAGCTGGCCAACCAGGTACTCTTGTTGCTCATCTACCATCGCTCGTTCCGAAACCGACTGCAGGAAAACAGCAAGCTGCTTCCGCGTTCTCGAATCACGCAATCTGAGTCCATAGTTCTTAAGCTGTCCAACTACATAGTTCGGATCTTTGGCCGGTAACGGGAAGGTAGCCGAGTCTAAGAAGAAGCGGTCAACAGGGCAGATAGCGGATGTGTGTTGCTGTAAAAACTCCACGACTCGATGAACAAAGTCTACGTAAGCACCACGGACGTCGGGACCGTGGCCAAGTTCCTGGTATCGCTGCTTCATGGTGAGCATGAGGTGCTTTAGAATTTCTTTGTATTCTTGTTTTAGCATTGCGGCATCGATGGATGAGGTGCATAGGGCATCTTCTACCGACTCCCGCATGTTTGACAGGATACTGGAAATTAGTGACAGCCTGCGTTGAGCAAATTCGGTTGCGCTGATTTCGAAGCGATCAGTGTTTCTGGATGCGTGAAATGGTAGATTTTCCAGCAAAGGATTGTTAGTATCTCTATTCAGTAAGGCTGAGGTAAGTCGGTGTTGGAATTTGAGCATGGATTCTCGCTCGACCAGGGATGTAATCCAGGATATCACAAAGAAAGTCTTGTTTTCTTCGTAAACTTTCTCATCGGTCTCTGTCAGCACGGCTAAGAAGTATGCGGTGAGTTTCCGGGTCTGCTCAGTGTCTCTCAAAGAAGTCCAAGAGTCATGACCAAATCGTCCCACGTAATCACTCCAGGATTTTGTACCATGGCGGACAAGACATCGAGCCACCTCGGCCCAGACCTCAACGAGCTTTGAGAGAAGAGTGTCGTTAGGTATTGTGTCGGCGCCAAAGCAGTTCGAGAGAAGATGCCTGAGAGGTTCATGAACAATGTCTTGTAGCGGCATGGTTGTCTGATGCTGTGAGGAGCCCACATCATTGTCAGAGAGTGAAAGACTATCGTCATTGTAGACTGACCGATCACCGTAATCTTGGCTGTCCTCATCAGACTTGGAATAATGACCCACATGGGCAAGCAGAACGTCTAGCGCTTCGACGATACTCCTGTTGGCTTGGGGCCTTCTGGCATCGAAGAGAAGAAAAACTTGCGTCAATGTTGGTGTCAGCAGAGCTTCGGCAGCTCCCCGAGTACGGGCCCCATCCACCGCCCGTTTCAGAGACACTAAAGCATCGCCGAGTATTGCTTCGACTTGCCTCTGATTCTTTCTTACGGTGGACTCAAGTAGGTCTTTCGGGATGGCAGGACCGCCGGAACGCTGCGCTGATGTGACCTGCTCCTCCGCTTCCGTGCGAGCTAAACTATGTTGACGTAGAACCTGTCCTAACAAATCATCATGCCAATCCGCAAAGGGTTTCAGGCTAGATGTAGGCTCTTTTGTTGATATCTGAAACCTGACAAGATTGGACCAGGCTCTAATACTGATATGACAAGCTTCTCGATGGGAGGATTCCAGATGGACAAGATTTCTGATAACACTTAAGCGAGGGCGAATGCCTCGAGGTGCAGCCCAGTATAGAGTGCACAGAAGATCATGATGGTTCCTCAAGGCATCTAGGTCTTCTTGACGGATAGCTTTCTCTTTGGGATGTGAGCGACCATGGTTTGGCATGAGGCGCCATACAATATCTCGAATCTTTTTCTCAGGGTAGATTTGCCGCATACGCTTGAGACCGCTGCCGATGATTTTCAGGAGAATATGAAAGCATCGATCGTTGATTGACATTTCTAGGGAAGGTTCTTGGTCTAGATGCTCGAGGAATATCGGAGATCCATGGCTTCCCTCGTTCCTCAAGTGAGCCAGATTATTGCGGGCAAAGAAGTCAAATAATGATCCAATGATTGATTCACATCTCCGCCAACCCCAGCCATTAATCAAGTGAAGACATCGGCTGAACAGGGCACGGCAGTAGGCATTTAAACTCGGCGGTTGGACGCTTTCATTGAATGTATATATTGCGAGGACCTGGCTTATCATACGCTTTATAGGGGCCCAGTTATCAAGTGAATCTTGAAAACGCTGTCGAATCTCAAGTATCCCCTGGGCGTCGAACCCGAGGAATGGTAAAAGATTGTACAGCTTTTGCCATTGCTCTTCAAAGATCCGTGCATCCATGGTCAACCCCGAGCTTTGTACCATAATCTGTTCATTCACAATCTCCCAAAAAGCCGCCATCGAATGTGTGCTTTCTTTGATGATGTGTTGACCGATCACGAGCGCTTCAATGGGATGGTGGTTCTCTCGAATAGTATATGCCGATGTCTCAAGAGGTCTGAGGTCTTCCAAACTTTCCTTGAAAGCACCGGACCCTTCCTCAAGTGCTTGCGTCAAATTTCGGCGAGCTGCTGTCAGGACAAGCGAATTGATTCCATCTTTCAACGTTTGTGGCACCAGCTCGTGTTCAGAGATCTGGCGAAGTTGATTGACAATAACCAGGAGGAGCGTGCCAAGCCGAATTCGGGGATCTTTACTCCTCCCATAATTTGTGAAAGATTGGCTTGGGCCACCAGCAGGAACACATTCGTCCATCTCGCTAAAGACTAACGACACTAATCCATTCCATCTTTGTAAGTATGAGTCCCTATCCACGGGGTCTAGAAAGCTCAAGTGGTTCGAGTTGTACCGTATAATGTTCCTTTGCAACAATATCAACTGCTCGTAAGTCGCGCCATTGGAGAATTCTTTGGTATAGGCTGAGGCTAGCCGAAGCTCCTGACATGTTGCATAGAAGACCTGGCCAAGCTGCTCGGATACCTCGTCATTCCATGGGCCCCATCTGAAAGTTTTCTTGGCAAAGCTTAGCGACATAAAGCCCCTTGGCTTGTCTAGATCGTTGGTTCTGGTCATGTTAAGGCTCTTCAGAAAGTCTCCACTACCGATGAAAGTGCTCTCATGGAAGCAGGTGCCCTCTGATAAGGGATGAACATCGAAAGCATCAACGTATCGTGATCCAAACGATCCAAGACCAATGAGCACCTGCTGTTGCGGATCGTCCGTACAAGTAGGTATTAAATGATCCAGGTCATCATCAATAGGCAATGCGGCAACGGTTTCCTTGATGTTGAGGGCTTCAACCTCTATGCGGTGTGGTTGACGTTGCTTTCTCGGACGAGGAAGTAGCTTTACGCAATCCTCGGCGCCTGTGCAACTTACGTTATGGAAGTCATGAGGACATGATCCTGCACTTACAGCCACCAAAGATGGTCTTTGGTTTTCTTCGAAGAACCTTCTTACCAGCATATTCGGTTCTGCGGCTTGATTCCGAGTTTGATCAATTCTCGAAAGACCTCTTTTAAAGGCTGACCCTCGACGAACTTGATCCTCTTCTTCCTGTAAAGATTCTAACAGTGCCGGTCTTGAGTCATGAGATGTTCGCAGTGACGACAGCAATCGTCCTCGCTTCTTCACCTTAAGCCTTACCTTGATAGGCTTCTTCTGCTGGCGGTTGTGGCTTAGCTGAACTTGGGGTACAGTACCGCCGTTGAGGAGACGATCGAGTGACCGTTGAAACGTACGAGGCTCCTTTAAATTTGATTTGTTACCCCCAGGCCTTGCCTTATCCGAGGAATGAAGATCTTCCTTCCCCATATCGTTGTTGACAGGTTGAATATGCGGCAATTGGGGATTATGAGACCGAGGATATAGCGGCTCCCGGTTCAAGGGCATTGCATGAACCTCTGCAGGTAACTTGGGGGCACGCACAATAGTGCCTTCTCGCCAACATTGCAGTGTTTCGTTTGCATCCTTCGAATCGTCAGTGGTAACAAGTCGCAGAAACTTTCTGGAAGGACTGTGTCGTCCCCGATCAACTCGTGCGCGTGCTGTACGAGAGGCAACTTTAAGGAATTGCGGCGTAGTTTGCTTAGAAAGCTGAGTCCGCGTGGGTGCATCAAGTATACTGAGCCTCGGGGGGCGAAATTTGGGTTTCTCTCTTTGTCTCTGATCAAATCGATCGGTGATTCTTGGCTGGTGAGTGGGTTTGCTCCGAGCGCTTTCGGGGAGTTGATTGGCCACAGCGCGTGATGCCTGTTCAACGAGGGTTTTAGAGGTGGTCTGACCTTTCATCCTCCGTATCCTAGGACGGATGACCGATCTTATTCTCGAAGGCAGCATTGCATCAACCCTATTATCCTCCCCAACCTCTCCCCAATTGGTAGTCAACAAATGCTGATCGTCGAGATCATCTTGAATGGCAAATGTTGGAGAAGGGAGCAAACGTTGCTTTTTATTTGTAGCACTTTCAGGGCTTGCATGTTCCAGATCCGACTCTTCATCATCAGATAAACTAATGGGAAATCGCTGGCCCGCCGGCGTATCAAGACTTTGACTATTTAACCTAGAGACGGGTCTGGCTACCCCACGCTGGTCACTGGTGATGGGCGATAAACTCCTATAGGTCCTGGCCACACTGTCTGGCTTCTTAGTATTGGCTTTCAGATCAAGTTTCAGCCAAGATGCTGGAAGAACTCCCTTGATCTTGCGCTGAACGCGTTTTAGTTGGCTGTTCTCTTCGTTTCCAGACGAAGTACTCTCTGGCTCAGAGTCTTCGCTAGAGTCCCCGTTTACCGATAGAACCCTAGGATCTTCATCGGTATTCGAGTCGTCAAGAAGCTCGACGGGTTGGTGTTTCCTAGGCTCGGAAGACGTCACTGGTGTCGGGAGAGCAACGGGAGATAACCCTCGCGGGACACGGAATACATCTTTCTTGGCTTTAGTGATAGCTGTCGGTGTTGGACTTCCAGAGTGGGGTGGTGAAGGAGGCACATCGAACATCGAATCGTCATCTGCTACATTCATATGAGACGGTATGGGCAAACTGACATCTAGCTGGATTGACCGTCTTTCTTCTTTCTCCGAGCATGTATGCGCGGTCCTACGACGTTTGTTTCCCTGGTGCACAACATGTGAGAAGGGTTGACGAAGGAGCAAGTCCATATCAGGGAGCTCATCCCCTTGAAACCGAAAAATGTCAGATAGATCCTGCACGGGCGATACTCTTGCTGTATGACCAGGTTGAGAGGATGAACTAAGAGGGTCTTGCGAGTCAACATCCTGACATATGAGCTGGCTGTCTTCCGCAACGTTAAAGTCCTGCTCTTGTATGCCTCTTTCAGTCGCATTTGCAAGATCTGCTTCCATTTGAGCAATCCGTAGCGGCTTCACACCCCTTGCTTTGAGGGTCTGACGATATTTCTCGCTCTCGATAGCATAAGGGTGGAGCTGTATTGGATTCCGGTGCCGTAAATTACGCCTTCTAAGGTTTAGCTCAGCATTTTTGTTGTGTAGTGAAGGATCCAAGTTGGGATCGCTGCAGGAAATTGTAGACGGATCTTGGCTCTTTAACGGCCATGGTGACTGCACGTCAACAGGGCTGCCTCGGTCACGTAGTGGCGACATCCAATGGGCCACTACTGGCAAGTTTGCAGGCGAGCATTGAGACAATTCGGTCAATGGCGAGGAAGCGAGAGATCTTAGGGCTTCTTTGGCCGATTTAGACGGTGTCCCCTGATTGGGTTCCTCGTTAAGCAGATATATATCGCGCTTAAGCTCTGCATCCAATTGTACTGCTGGTATGTCCTGATAATGACCTAGTTGAAGTTCATCAATGTACTCGACATCTCTGGAGAGGCTATCAGCATAGAAAGGTTCTTTGTTGTTTGTAATTTGCCGGAGATCCTGGCTATGTTTATCTGCAGTCGCTGCCACCCCTGCATGTCCCTTCTCCGCTCCCTGATTTTGCGTGCTAGATTCTCCATCTTCCTCTTTCTCCTTTTTTGAACCCAGCCTCCCACGTCTCTGGTAGGCATTTTTCTTCGTTCTCTTCTCCTGCGGGTCACCAGGTCCCTTATTAAGACAGTCAATATCCTGGAACCCCTCTTCTGTAGCTACAGCAGCGTGCTGATCAGAGCCTTGGCTTTCATCTTCCTCGTCTGAGTCGGGAACGTACCCTCGGACTCTCCATTGTGCCATCTGAAGTATCGACCATATCGTTTGTGCTTTGGTGGTCTGACTCTGAAAGTGGTTCCTGTGGATTGTTGAACGCGACTTGGGTTACGCGAAGTGAACGATCTTATCTTATCTGGATAACAAATACTACTCTTATAATAGCCGCTTGTTACGATACCGTTAATGACAGCAAGATTTCCATTCAATTATCATGGGTACTTGGTTCCAGATCCTCACTCAACGCTGACAGATCATATGAGCAGACCTCAAAAATCTCATCTCTTCTAGTGACGTGTTCAACTGCATTAAAGATTTGGTGGGTGAACGACGACGACTTTTGCCGAACAACTGTATTACAACTTTCGCCCAGACTACTACCTATACTTTGGTGCTTTCCTCTCCACCCCAGTTCTACCGGTCAGCGATGATATCCACCTATACGTGATGCTGGCTACGAACCCTATGCTGCCACAAGAGAGCTAAAGGGTCTTGATCAGTCACAACAATGTGAAAATCGAGCTCTTTCGCGTTATCTAACAAGAGAGGCATGAATTTTTATAAGATGCTTGGTCGATTTGATCTATGACCCGAATAGGTAGTATCAAACAGAACGTGGGAATTCTAGTTCTCGCGACTTGAATTTCCATTTCTTTTGATAGATGAATTAGATAATGGAACACACTAACATGCTTCAGTATATCTTGCCTGTGAATTCGATGATTATAATCATCTACTGCTTCAGTCGTTTATCGACGTGGTTTAAGATCTTAAGTCATGCTAAAGAAATTTGAACGAGCTTCAATATTCCGTCTAGCATGTACTTCATTTCTCCCTCTTACTTTACGATGAAGAGCTGCAATTTCAGTGTTTTCGGTAAGCAGACGAAATGAGGGCTGAGCCTATCAATGAATATTCGACTATGGGGGTTTCCGATTACATATGTACTTAACTGAACACGACCTACTTCATCAATCGAGCGAGGGGCTTCTACTAAACCTCCGAGTACGGAGTAGGAGTTACATTAAAACACACCCACTTCGATTCTACCTATACTCCATCACCAAATCCTGCCTTGTAAGAGTCATGGAATTGACTACTGTGACAACTCGCTCGGAACTTACAGGTGGAAACGGCCGGCCACAGAGTGCATGTGCCTTAGGAATCTAGTCCCATAAGGTACTCGTACAGCAGTCTCTGCGTGGAACCTCAGCCTCACCCCGCCAACTATCATTACGAGGGTGATTTGCTGGTTAATTCTGTAAAGTCTTGTAGCTGGTGCTTCCACTCCAGTTTTCACTATACATATCAAAGTGCAGAGTTTCGCTAAGTTGTTCTCGACTAGTCTGGCATTGCTGAACCAAATGTCGCACGACATACAATTACAAGCTGATGTTGGTACGCTCAGCCTACAGGGGCTGAGCGCTTTCTCTACTATCTTGGCGACTCTCTCAGCCGACAATATACTCCCTATGGCACTTGTCCAGATGGAGAAGCTGGGCTCTGCGTTTTCTACTACTGGTGAATATGCAGAGAGGGTGAAAAGCCTCTTGCAGCGCTGTGGCGATGTGCGTCTCAATCATCTTGCGATTGTTGTTGGCTGGCGTAAGAACGATTCAGCATCTCTCATGGCCGAATCCGCTGGCGGCCAAGCTATAGCACTCGTATCAATGTGTTTGATGAACCTACTTGGGCACCCTGATAGTGGAACGATTTTGACGCAGCTGTGCTCCAGGCTTCTATCGGATTCTATGAATGTTTCAAGTGTATCCCAGCTCGCGGATGTTGCAAAACTTCTTACTGGCAAGCTGGACACTTTAGGGTTCGGGAATTTGTAAGCCAGAGAAGTCTCGAAGATCCATCAAGTTTACACAGCGATTGGAATAGCGGCGCCACAAGACCTACTGGAACCACTGGATACCGAATCTGCAACGGAGATTCTCGTATCAGTTAGTCGAGCACTCTGCGAAGACCAGAAGATCTGTCGAATTGCGGGGAGCCGGGGGATGGGCCACATACTCGGTTTGATCCAGGCCTTGTTCCACCGTAGCACGGTTGTCACTGTCGAGAGTACGGTCATTCAAGACGTCGAGAGTGCGAGAATCTATTGTGAAATCTCACAAAGTGATCGTCTTGAACCGACCCAGATCCACCTTGAGACCTCTATATCAACTTCGACGCCTGTTGATCTGCCAATCACTGTACTTCAGACCACATCAAAAAAGCCTCAGCTGCCTATGCCATATCGCTTCAATTGGTCCGGTGGTTTAGCTGATCGGTTGCAATTGACTTTTCTCAATTATGGTTTCTATTGTGATCAAGCTATACTGGATGCATGCTACAACCTGCTCATACTTATCCCTACAGCCGTTAATATTGAGGCCACAGTCTCACTTTCAACGAGAAATCATGAACGCTTACAGCCAGCTCCCCTTATAGCCCTACTTGGGCCATTACCACGGGCACGGATGTGTAAGATATGCGAGGAAATACTCCGAAGTAGACCCACAATAGCCCAAATGGATCTGACCACTGCATTTGCCAAACTTAAGGCCGTTGTGGCCACCAAGGTTCAAGGGCTAAGTTGCGTTTGCCCAGAAGGATCGAAATGTAACTCCACTAATGGTTGGTTGGGCACTAATCGAAGAGAAAAGGAAAAGAAGAAGCACTGTGTGCAACACTGCCTCTGGGATGCTATTGGCTGTACGCTGAGTAACGCACTCTGGTGCTTCTTCATCAATACAGACCCAAATGCTGTCATCTGCCCTGAGGCCGGAGCAGGCGTTCGGTTCATTACGAATGTTGTGACTGGGAGGGAAGCTAACATAAGCGCCGAGTGGCTCATGATATATGTCATGACATTAGTCGGTCAACAATCATGGGGACAGAAGGGACTTCTTGCTTTAAGCTCCGACTCCTGCACTATCTACCCGACCATACTTCGGACTCTGAGCGTACCTCCCCACCAGTTTGTGACGTTCACGCTTGTAGAGGGACAACTGGTATATGAACGCCGATATCATCGTTATCTGCGCGCAAAACCAGCTCGAGCCCGACCAAAAGCTACAACCACCTTACAAAAAGACAATATAAGACCATCTCACATTGGAGTGCACTTGGGTAGCCCTTCACTAACGCTTCGGGAGGGGTTTGACTTCTTGGAATTCATCTGTACCTTCCGATTTGCCGGAAATGATATAAAGGTCAATCTTGAGGCGGTAATTTTGGGGTATATTGGGATGCGGTGGACTGATATGTGCTCTCACCCGGTGACTGATTCTATGGACCTCTCTAAGCATGTGTTAATACCAACATCAGTTGCTTCACCTTCTGCAGTTAGACGATTCGGGGTTGCCATGACACGTTGGAGCCCTGTAGCTCAGTTTCTCTGTTGTGAGAACGGATATCAAGCTGTGCTCCAAAGGAATTGCTGCCTTAATTGCGCATCGGAAGGCTTAGCTGCCACGGCTAATGTTGTATTATTGTCGGATGAGGATCTCTACATTCCACATACTGACCGTACTTTAGCCAAGAAAAAAACATCAGATCTCTGAAACGTCAACGTGATGAGCCAATTCATTCTATACATTCATCTCACAATGGATCGGAGAACAAACATCTCTTGGATATGGAGACATGGAATTTCTAATTTTAGCAGGACAAGCGAAAGCAAGGTAAAGACTCAGATGTTAGGATCTCTCAAGCGCTAGGTAGCCAAGTCGCTATTTAACGCCCTGAAAGACCTTAGCTCTTTGTACTTCTCAATTTTGCAAAGTGTCTTTGCCTTTACGGTCCTGGAATATCGTCCCTGTTGCACGACCCGCTGTTTCCTCGGCGTCTAGGATTGAGACCACCGCCAATCCCAATCAAGCTCTGCACGACCTAAGTAGGTTCTTAAGGTGCGGGTAACAGGTGAAAGAATGGCCGTGAGCCTAGCCATGGGCCAGCGATTCCAGTCTCTCAGATTCACGAATATGTTTGTAATATAAGAAGTGTATCTACGCTCTGGTGTTAAGCATCCTGGCCCTCTTTCAGCCAAGAACGATCTCGCCAAAACATTCAAATTCGAGGCAAGCTCGAGGAAATTCAAGAGAAAAAGGATAACCAGTAAGCGTAGAGCATCTACACAAATGGTTGGCCTCGAAGCGCCTAGTTTAGATTCCTCTCACTCGATAAGAAAATAATAGCAGTAGATCACTGGGGAAGAACTGCCGAACGCTTGGACACAGGGCATCCTAATCAGAGAGTACAGTAATTCCCCTGCTGCTTTAAAGATCAATATTTTTAATGGCTCTACACCCACAACTGCAGAGGGCCAGACTGGCATTGAATCGTAACGTAATGGACACTACCTTGGAAGATAAGAAGCCAGATTTTCTGAATGAAGTCTGCCCTGAAGTTGCTACATAGCCTGAATGATAGAAGACATCTGTGTCAAAATGACGATTGAGTACGGTACACAATATGCGATACTAGCGCGAAGATCTAGGTGGCGGGATTCTCTACCCTGAATCTTATATCTTATCTATCTACAGTGTACTCCGTAAACTCACCACCACTTCCCTCAATACCCTCCACCATCTCCTTCCAGCCCACAATTCACTCTACGACACCCTCACACACCACCTGCCATGAGCAGGCCCCAAAGCCTAGTCACCCTCCTCCTAGTGACCGTAGCCGGCATCGCGAGCGGTATACGTCCCCCCACAAACCATAATCCACTAATCTTACGTTTCCTTCCCCAGGCATATACGTCCTTGATCCTGCGTTCAAGGAATTGGAAAAGGAGAAGCAATTGGGTGGGCAGTAAGCATTCCAGGAGCCTAGATATATATATTTACGGACGTTTTGCTGAATTCTCGGTAGGACGAGGTTTGCTGAGCAACATTCTTTAGTTGCTGCTGAGGAGGCTGTGGAGAAGCCAGAGGCAGAAGCAGCGGTAGGGGAGCCCGCGGGCAGCGCCGCTGCAAATTCTCGGTTGGAGGGTCCTCCAAAGCAGTCGTATTGGCCGATATTCAAGCCGGGCAGCGGTAGGTCTGCAGAGAAAGCGTTTTCAGTGAGCGACACAAGAGATAAGCCGTTATGAAATCACAAGAACAATATCCGGGACTCCCGATAGCATAAGACTGATCTAGTACAATACCACTACTATAATGGCCACCGCGAGTACCTCAGCATATGCCCGCCACCTCCACCGCGCCTCTTCCTACGTCCGCTTCTACGGCGGCGCTCCCCCACCTGCCCCCATCTTCCGCTCCGAACGCGAGATACTGGAGCAGAACCACCGCTTCATTAGAGACGATACTACCTCCACGGATCTTGACGAAGAGAAACATCTCGCTAAGCGATACTACGACAGCCTCTTTCGCGAATTCGCACTCGTTGACCTTAGTCGGTGGCGGGAGCAAAAATTGGCATTACGATGGCGTACGAAAGCTGAGGTTCTTGCTGGACAAGGGCAATTCACTTGCGGGTGTCTGAATTGTTCTGGGCGATATAGAGATGAACGCGATGACAGAACGGAGGAGCTGAAGATCTTCGAGTTGAATTTTACATATGTGGAAGATGGTGGGAAGAAAAACTCGTTAGTCAAAGTGTGCGTGTGTCTGAGATGTTCCAGAAAATTGCGAAGGGCCCAAAAGCCCGACGATGAGAAGACCGGAGGGTCTCACAAGAGAAGGAGAAGGCGCCACAGTGATAGCGATAAGCGATCGAAGAGCTCACAGCCGGGCTCAAAGGATCGGGTTAGCGATAGAGGGGTGCATGGACGGGATATGTTGGAAGATCAGAAGTGAATGTATTCAGAATCGCCTCCCTATCTATTTTACTCCTTACAATAGATTACTTAAACGGATTGAGCCTCTTCATCAGGTTCTTCTTGGGTGGGGCAGAAGAATCTATGTCGGGGTTTTGTGGGCCATAACCCAAGGACTCTTCGCGCAAGTGAGCACCTGTCGGCTGCTGCTGGAGGCGCGAAGATTCTCCAGATGGAGGAGGTCCTGGTGGAGGGGCAGCCCAAACCTGAGATGGATTCACCTTTGATGCTCCTTGTGGCGGCTCGTATGTTGGAGGGTTTTCGTAGCCCGTATTGTACGCTGTACCGTTAGCGCTTATCCATGGTCTTATCCAAAGGATGATTTACCTGGAGGTGGAGGAGGATACGGATTCATTTGATACCCATCATTATAGCCACTCTGATGTTGATAGAAGCTGAACGGCTGGTTCCGCGTGGGGAACCTAGCACGCTGAGAGCGTGGGAGAAGCCACTGTATAGTCTGAGCACGGTTCTTGATGATATTTGTGATGGGTTTACCCTATGATAAGCCAGTGGAGGAAGACCCTTTTTCATCCTCCTCTGAGCATGCCAGTAGCCTCCAACGAATAGAACAAGGAACAAGACGAATATAGCTCCAACGATGGACCATTTGATAGCTGCTGCTGTCTGTCTGGTGTTAGCAGATAGTTCCCGGGTGTGCCATATCTGAAAACTCACTGGCGAGTACCACCACCAGTCATTGTTGCAACCACTGCTATTCATGCAGTCACCATCATTGAAGCCCTGCCTCTTCGCCAACATAGGCCACATCTTTGGTTTGTAGTATCGAGAACGGGAGAGACTATGATATCGACAGACTCAATAGCCTAGTGAAGCTTGCGAGGCTCCGGAAGTAGTCTTTCGAGTGAGTACAATGCTTCGAAAAAAGATTCGCGCGTGAAGACGAGTCGGATTATGTGGCGCGGCAGGATGCTCCGTAGGGGCTAAGGACACAGGGTTTTAGAATAAGCGCTCACACAGGTCACGTTACAAAAATGTAAAGGGAGAAGGAAACCTAGAGCACCCTCGTAAGCATAACATGCATTCGAGTTGGGAGGCCTCGGAAGCGACAAGTGGCATGAATTGAAGGATCAAGTTGCTGTGGGAGCCTCAAACCTGCCTCTACATCCGGTTTCCCCCACTACAAAGTGACCTTACTTTAAGGTACTGTCACACTGTGTACGAAAGTATATTCTATGGGTACTCGGACACGACAAAATATTTTTGCCTCAGGACCTCAGACGTGTTTCCGTAGCTAAGCCCCTTCGGGTTAACTACATCCCCTAAGCCCCTTTGGGTTAGGGACCCTCTGGATGACTTCGCAGCCTACCTACGGGTAACACGTCTGAGACCAAGGCGCCGTATTTTTGCCAGATCAGCGTTGTTTTGAAAATCATTAACATTCGTCTTTCAGACGCAAACAACGCAACACATATATTCTTTCGATATTGACAACTGCAGTCAATACTCGTATATTTATTCTATCTATTGACATAAATTCTAAATACATGTTCCGCGAGAAAAAGAGTATAATCTCTGTTGCACTGTTGCACAGTGAATGTGATAATCTGTTGGGACCGTGCCTAGAATCTAACCACACTGCAGCGAGGTAGTGCGTAGCTGGATAGAATGTTTGATCAATAGAGGTAGCTATAACTAGGATATTAAGAATACAGAAGGAACCAAAGAGGGTTCCGAGCTGTATCTATAGTAGGGCAAAACAAAGGGGGCGAAGCAGGTTTGCTCGGGTATCGGAAGCGCTAGGATAGAGTATCGGGGCTGGGGTTTAACATGGGCAAAAACCCCTAGGGCTTATTGGCTAGGAAACCCTATCCAATCCCGACACACTCGTAACATAATCTAATTTATATTCATATTTTCAAAATCATTTTCAAATTTTCAAAGATATGCTAGGTTCATTTTTCGTTGCTCGGTGAGTTCAGCTAGTCGTTCGACTGTTCGAGCATATTTTAAAGACTTTTCAACGGTTGAAATATAGTTTTGTAACGACTTAATGGTTTATTAGGTAGGTAGGCCCTCAGTAGATAGATAGATAGACCCTCAGCACGCAGGTAGGCAGATTCTCAGCAGGTAGGTAGGTAGATTTGGTAGAAAGTCGTGAAGAGTGTTGTCGAGGAATAGGGTACAGGTGCGGTATAGGGAGCTGTAGAACCAACAGGGTCAGCAAACAACGGACACGTGCAATGATCGTACTAGTAGAAAGGTACTGTAGAACGTGTGTATGTCTGAATGATCTATCTACATGCCGAAAAAGGAATCTATATGTACATCGAGAACTGCTCCCGGCTCTCCTATCGTTGGCCCAGACCCCGGCCTCTGCCCCTTACTAAACTGCTCGGGGGATGCGCGGGCAACCCCACGACAGTGTTTGGTAGAGGTTATATTTGATGCTCGATAGGGACTAGGAATCAAATTTGATCCTTGAACATGAAGCAATTCGAAGCTTGGTAGGGAGTCATGTAGGTAGGTGAATAGGTAGGTGAGCATGTAGGGTGACAAGTAGGTAGAAAGCCATGTAGAAAGCATTGTTTGAAGCACTGTTTGACGTGTGTTATGCGCTCGACCGAAGCGTATTTATAAGCATGTAGAGAGTTCGATAGGAACGGTTGTTGCTTTCTCAACGTCTTTCTCGCAAGCGACAACTTAAGATCGCGGAACGCGCTTCTCATCAGGAATAACAAATATGAACAAACAGATAGACCCTCAGTAGGTAGGTAGGTAGATTTGGTAGAGAGCCATGAAGGAAACAATGAAGGGTGTTCGGTAGGGAACCATGAAGGGAGCCATGGAGGGTGTTCGGTAGGAAACCATGAAGGGAGCCATGTAGGAAGAATTGTTTGAAGCGCTGTTTGACGTGTGTTATGCGCCGGACCGACGCGTATTTTGAAGCATGTAG
>JAABUW010004473.1_pt1 | contig 18990 bp, 35 predicted proteins | sample 5560081 | NCBI WGS metagenome assembly JAABUW01 (sample SAMN10711882, study PRJNA513363) | rock metagenome | isolation source: Antarctica rocks | place: Antarctica: Victoria Land, Knobhead sud
GCGCAGCGTAGCTCGGCCCAGGACTGCTGCGCCTAGCTGCTACGCTCGTGTCACGGCTGATATTGCAGTAGGCTGCAAGCACGGGTGCTCCCCTGTCTGGCGGGAAACAGGGTGGGAAAGTTTTTTTTATTTGGGGAGTGTTTATGATATTGCGCTGTGACTTCCGGCCAGTCGAAAACCCAGGCTGCGCGGAACAGCAGCCGGCTACTTCTGCCGGCTGCAGCAGCAAAGGCGTAATCAGGGTCTGCTGTACCCACGTTGCCAGGCGCAGCGGCCGAGCTGCAGCAGCGGCTGCGGAGGTGAGCCTTCCGGTAATGACCCTGGCCATCGGAACGACGACGGTAAAACCTTAATAATAGTCTCCCGCCTTCGGCGGGGGAATATTAAAACTTGGCAAAAAGTTCAAGCTACTCTAGGGTTTGCAGGTAATCGGACACTTGGATTTCCCTACCCGAAGTAACCGCGGTAAACCGGCGGAATCTGGTGAGTAACCGTAGAAACCGTAAACCGCAACCTTAACCGGGCCTGACTTCCGGTCACTGCCAACCCTAGTCTACTTCACTGCGCAGTACACTGCTGAGGTGCCGACGCCCCACCCCAGGCACTGCCCACGTAGTCCTGGACGTTTGCGGCAATAGCACTCACTGTTGCTGTCAGACTTTCGCTCATCACTACTGCAAGGCTCCTGCACAGCGCTGCTAGCAGAGGCTTGAGGGTTGACCTGATTTTCAAAGATCGCTCTCGTCAGCAGGTTGAGTGGACAGCTTCAGGAGCACAAGAGCGACTGACTCCGATATCAACTTTGCCCGTAGCAGTTGCTGGAGGGTCCTGTGCTAACGCGCTCCAGGGAGTGCTTCAGCAACGCCTCCTGCAGGAGGGCTGTCTGCGCCAGGCGCTCGGCGCCAACATTGCCGCCAGGGGCGACCTGCTGGCGGCCAAACGCAGCATGAAGAGGGACATGCCTGCAGCACGAGATCGCAGCTGCAATGGTCAGGCGTACCACAGCCTGCGGCGCTGGGGCGTGCCATGGCCATGCCCGCTGAGGAGACCGCTCTGCAGCGATAGCCAGACCCTTGCAGATGTGGTGTGGCCTGAAGGCCTGTCTTGCTACGCGCCCTGTCCGCCTGCGTGACCTTACACATGTACTATTCGCGCACAACTGCACTCAAGTGCTTGTGACCGCAGGCGCGGTGGCACGGGGCCCGGGGCGCTGCCTGCTGGCGCAGCCAGATTACTGCAGCGTGCGCAGCTGGGAGCAGCACGTTGAGCGCGCTGCTGTTGCCCACCTTGCTGCGAACTACTCCTCGCCCTGATGTTGCCACCTGACAAAGCGCTGTATGCATCATGGCCCTGCGGCAGTGTTCTGCTCCTGGAAAATGTATGGCGCATGCATCGCTGCCAATTTGTGCAGCACAACTGGAGGCGGCATGCGTATTGATCGATGCGTGCTGATCACAGACCCAGAACGCCATACGCCGAGCTCCCATATGCCTAACTGCAAGCAGCCGCTGACGAGGACCAACGAAAATTCCTCGTCGGTGACATCGCAGATGTCATGCAGTGGGATTCGATGAGATTGATTGCAGTAAGGCACGCCATCCTTCCTAGGCTCTCAGCCTGAGGCGACATGCCATCATGGAATAACAGTGCTAACATGTGTTCGGATGCGAGAGCGCATGCCTTTTCCACAGGCTCGCAGCAAGGACCCGAAAAGCAATGCAGCAATGAGCGGCAGATGGAGCGAGGAGCGGCGGCAGCTTTCTAAGTGGCTGATCGATCTGCCCGCATAGGGCGAGATGTCCGCGGAGGAGGTTTTGTGACAGTGTTGCTCGTAGAGCGGTACCACATTCCTTGCCAGCTGGTGTGGCAAAGATAAGTGTGTGACGCTGTTAGACAGTTGGGTGCGTGTACACGTGCTCATCAGCAGCTTCGTAGCGTGTCTGCCATATAGGTATTTGCGTGCCTGCCAGACACGAAAGGCACGTCGAGGCAATGGAGGCGTTTTCCACAAATTAATCGGCCGTGCAGCTGAGGTGCCATGACACACCAATGGACTGATGTACCCATCTTACCTTATGTGTTTACTTCCAGATTTAGAGCTGTGCTGCCGCAGAGCTGGCGGCATCGTAACTGACGCTTCTGAAGTCGGTAGGGAGAGCGATAGGTGCGCTCTGTGTATTTGTAGACGTGTAGATATCACCTAGAGGCTCTGAGCGTGGACTAAATGTATCGTAATGGTTCAACACGGGGTCAGCCATTTGGTAATCGCAATGCGGCCGTTATGGTTCAACACCTCGTCAGCAGGCTGCTCACGGTACCTGCAGAAGTGCAGGCGTTTTGTCTAGGTACCTCTCGACCGAGGGCGCTTTGGCGGGCATGTAATAAGCCCTTGGGGACATCTCTCATCCGTAGCACAGCGGCTGTTGTCGCCCAAGTGTTCCTGTCGTCTAGTTGTTCTTGTTGGAGCCGTCAACGGGGCCGCTGCCTCGGTTCTCCAGCTGCGCCACCTCGCTCTGCAGGTCCCGGATCTGCGCCAGAATGTCGTCCTTCGACCTGCGGCAAGCACGCATGCACCATGATCTGGTGTTTGCCGGTGCACCATCCGTGCGGATCCAAGCTGTAGTGAATAGCACCAAACAGCGCCAGGTTATTAAGTTATGCACCCCTCCACCGCAGTGGGCAGATCGTAAGGGAGGCGTCCGCCGCTGCAACTTCCCGCAGCACGCACGCACAGCCGGGCGCACAGCTGCTGCTCATCCAGCAACGAAGCCATGGCCACATTGACGGCAAGACGACCCTGTGCAACGCTACTGCTATCAAACCCTACAGCACCTGTAGCCGCCGCCGAAATCCTCCTTGTGGCCGTTTGCACCACCGCCGCTCGAGGCCAGCAGCGCGTCCGCTTTCGCGCTCGCGACGCCCGAGTCGGGGGTGGGCAGCGAGGCGCCGCCCTTTTCGGCGTCCTTGGAGCCCGTCAGCGCCGCCTTTGCACGGATCATCTGCAGTTTCTGGTAGTTGTAGATCGCCACACCTGCGCTTGCAGGTTTGTTTGCAGGTTCGGAGGAGTTTTCTTGTCCGCGTCAGCGCCAAAATGGCGCAGATCATCTGCAGATCTGGCAGGTGTAGGTCTCAACGCCTGCAGTCGAGCTTGGTTAGTGAGTTTGCATGTTTTGCATGGGGCAAGTCAGCGCCGTCTTGGCGCAGATTTTCTGCAGCTTCCAGTGATTGTAGACCGCGCCTGCCATGCGGCCTTGTTTGTAAGATTTCAGAGTTCAAATTCACAGGGTCATTTGTGACGTTTTGCGGTGTGCAGTGCAGCTCACGTGGAGACGATGCGCGGGTGTGTGCACAGGGCAGGTGGCAGCGGCTGCGGCAGGTGGCGGCAGCTGCCCTCGAAATGCGAGTGGTGCTCGCTGACAAACCACGGCAGCCCAAGCATCGACAAGCCTCATGTCCCAGCAGCTCCCAAAGCCTTCTGGCAACACCCAGCAACACGGATTCAACTCAGCCTCACCAGAGCAGCAGAAGGCGTATCCCGCGAGGTTGAGGCGGGTGACGGGGGCGTGGAAGAGCGAGAAGGAGAAGAAGATCAGCATCCAGTCCTTGATGACGCCCGCGATGTTCATCGTCAGCGCCGACGTCTTGCCGATCAGCAGGAACACGGCCTGCGCGCGGTAAACAAGAGAATATCAGCGATAGGAGTGCTGAATCGGATGATGTCAGCGTCATGTTCATCGCCCGGCGCCGGCACCATGCCGATGAGTACACACACCACCTGCATTCGCTTGAAGATGATAACCCTTTTCTGAATGACCATCCCAAGCAGGTGCTGAACCAGATGGCTGCGCGTTGTTCTTCAGTACAGCCAGCGTCCTGCACTTCAGCCAACGCAACGCACACAGCCAGCTTCCATGAAACGCGGGTTTTAGGGTTTAGGGCTGCGAAACCTGGCTCCCGCCAGCACTCCGTCTGCACCGGCTGGTTCAAAACTCGAGCCACTCAAGGACGAGAAGCGGGCGGAAACCGCCGTGGCGCACCAGGTTCAGGATGAAGGCGGCGAGCGCGTTGGCCAGGAACACGGAGGGGTAAAACTTCAGCGTCGCGTCCGCCATCAGGGGCCCAATCTCCACCAGCACTGCGCGGCCGCAAAAGTTGAGACCGTCAGCCTGCAGCGCCAGGCCGAAGCGCCCCCGCTGCTGGGGCCGTCCAAGTACAGGCAGGGCCGGCGGACCAATGTGGCGATGGAGCTGGAGGGCCACGACGCCGACTCAGCCGCAGGCAGGAAGCAGGAAGCAGGCATGGTGGTGACCAGTGGCAGTCGCGGAGCTCTCACAAAGCGACGATCACTGGCACACAGGCGGCTCCCCAGATTCCTGGTCTGGCACTGCGGCAGAGGAGGGTGCTCACGGAAGGGCACGGACAGGCACGCCAGGCACGCGGGCGAGATGTAGTACAGGCTCTGCAGCGGGTTCATGTTGAGGCCCTGGCTGTTGATCAGGATCTGCACCAGCGTCAGCCGCGAGGCCTGCAGTTGCAGGGAGGCAGGGGGAGGGGGGTCAGCCATCAACTCAGTCTTTGCGCGGCGTCGGCCTGCGGAAAGTGGCTGACTGGCTGGATGTGCGCTGCGTGGCGTGCATGCAGATCCAATCGACCTGCGCACGCTTCCTGGCCACTGCACATTTGTTCGAAGGCAACTTCAAGGGCGAGAGCTGCACACACATATATCCTTGCTCTTGTGCAATGCAAGGCAGCCGTTCTTAGAGCGATGGAGCCCAGTTGGCAACGGCAAACCCACAACTCAGACGCGAGCGCCTCCAGCTGCGTGGAGGCCCCTGGTCCTGGCAGCCTTAAAATTGTCTGCAGAAGAGTTGGCCGCACCTCAAATGCCAGCGCCGCCAGCTGCGTGATGAGGCCCTTGACCACCAGGTTGAGCTCGCCAAAGGCACACACCAGCACGCCAAACGCGATGAGCAGCATGTTCAGCGTCACCTGCGCGGGGGCGAGCACCCGGCAACCTGAGCAGCTGTTGCCAGGATGCCGGCCACAAGCCAGCTGGGGCAGGGGGCGGAGGGGAAACTCGCATGAAACCCCTCAGCAGGTGGGAGCTGGTAACACCCCTCAGGCCGTGGGAGCTGGTAACACCCCTCAGCAGCGCGGCGGCCCCGTCCGCCGGCCGGAATGCCAGCCGCGCATGAGCGGGCGCTGCGTGCAGGGATGGTGGCAGCGGCCGCCCTCCGCGCTGGAGCCTCACCCCAAGAGCCTAGAGCCTCTCGTTCGCGGAGCGCAATGCCTGCCGCGTGGCTGCATACAGCAACGCAGGCTGCATCCCCGCGCGCGCGCGTGCATGTGCGCGCTGGGGGGAGGGGGGGGGGGGGGTGCTACCAAAACTCACCGAGGTAGAAAATTTCTCAGTGCCCAGCAGCACGCCGGATGCGTACACCAGCCCCGGCATGAGCGACTTTGTCATTTGGATGAACGACACCGAGAGATACAGGTACGACGCGTTGGACAGCCAGAGGCTGGCTGCGTACAGGAATCCTGCGCCAGCAAAACACTATCATGACCCTTCTCTGGCGAATTGGGTTGAGCCAGTGCATGAGGCTGGCGGAAGATGCGGCACGGCGATGGGTGCGTGCTGAGTGCGCCATGGCTGCCGGCCAATGTGAAGCTGCGTGTTGCGTGCTGTGTCTGCGGGCAGGTGTGGCTCGGAAGAATGCAAACGACGCACCTATTGGCAGCACGCGGCGCACGTAGGTGTGCGCCGTCATGTTGTGCGACTTGACGACCTTGAAGACGCGCACGCACAGGAAGCCAACGACCGAGCAGAACAGCATGTGCCATGACGTCAGGGCGATGGGGTAGGGGAAGCCCGAGAAGGCCAGCAGCCACTTGTTGAACAGGATCACTGAGATCGAAATGGACATCCATATCAGTACGTAGCTGTAGCTGCGCATGACCTGCATTTCCAGTCACGAGTCAGGTCTCAGTCGACTGGAAGCCAGGATCTGGCTGGTCGCGCGTAGCAGCAGGGTTCCCCCGAAAACCTGCTGGTCTGACCATCGCTCCAGTGCACGATAAGTGGCACAGCCCAGAGGCCTGCAGGCTCACAAGCAAGCAGCATCGCACCTCCTTGATGACCCTTGGGTTGACCATGGCTGCTGTTGGAGGCGCTGCTCCAAGATCAGAGAGTGCACTTGCAGTGCGTAGTCGTTGCTACTTCACCACGTTGCCACTGGCGCACAGCAGCGCGTCTGTCGCTGCAGCAGCATGCTACATAGCAGCCTGGAGCATCAGTTTCAAACGCGGCCCACGATCGAGACCTGAAAACCTGTCAGCAACTCTGCAGTTCAAGTCTCGGGGTTGCACTGGCCTAATCAAGACTCAGCGGGTTGCACCAGCGACCGACGCAGTGCGCAGGCCCGGCAGAGGACACAGCGGTGATTAAGAGCTCGCAAATGAGACAAGGGCGGCAGAAGAAAATATTGCTCGCTGCCTGGCTTGCTTGCCTGCAAGGGGTTCCACCTTGGGATAGGCTGCGTTCCCGCTCCCGAAAACGTACTGCCCTGCTGGGGACTGAAGAACTTCACTGCTCAGGCGTGGCGCTATCCACAAGAGAGCACTGCGTCGCTGCAGACTCCAGTTCCGCATCAGTCCACATCACCTCGGAACATATTGCACCATTCTTGACACTCCCTTCGAGCCGCTGGGAAAGCGAGCTGGTGCCCCACGGACCTCACATCTGGGAGACGACCAGCAGTTGTGGCATTCTGCAGCAGGGTTCGTAGCGCCTGAGGGCGCGAGCCGTCCGTTATGCACAGCCAGGCGCTGCTCGGCACGCTGCCAGCATCATGCGGGCAGCACATGAAGTGCCAGCAGCTGAGGTACCGAACGCCTTTCAGAGCCGCGCGAGCGGCAGCAGCCCGCCGACGCACAATATGTGAGTCGAGTGTGGCTGTCCTGAACTGCTGATATTTGGGTGCCTGCAGCTGCGCCAATTGACACTGACACTAATGTGTGCTGTCGCGCATCATGCAGCGGCGGTCGCAGCGCCTCCGCGGGTAGTGCAGAAGGCAGAGGATGTTGGGCTGAAGGACGCGCCGCTGCGGTCGCTCTACCCTGACGAGCCGGGCAAGCCCGTGCCGGTGTGTGCCAGCAGTCGCCACAAAGCCTGCTGTGACAGCAGAGCGGCAGCAGATGCGTCGTGTGCATTGTGTGAAGCGGCATCGCGTACGGCAGACAGCACGTTGCTCAAACACCCCGACCCTTGCATGCCCATGGCGCCGGAGTGCAGCCGCAGCTGGTCGTGTAAGCATCACAATTACTTGCAGCCTCGGCGCGGCCTCCCTAGAAAAGTTTGCAGGGCAGCAGCGCCCGGTAACTCGGGAACCTCGCTTCTCTGTAGGGCGTGCCTGAAGCTGAGGGTGGCGTTCGTGGGGGACGGCTTGGCGGACCCGTTCGTTAGTCCAATAAGGCCCCGATTCCTTCCTGACGAGGTTATATGTTGCCTTTTAGGGTGCCCCGAAGCTGAAGGTTGCAATTGTGGGCGGCGGCCTGGCGGGCCTGTCCACCGCAGTCGAGCTGCTGGACCAGGTGAGGCGGTTCTGGTCAACCCCGCGACATGTTCATTCTTTTTTGCATGCCACTTTGTCAATTTGAGGAATTCACATGTGATACTCGTGAGTTTCAGTTGCCGCTCACCGAGTGCACAAACTGAAACCAAAACCTGAAACAAAATCCTGGTGCCCACAGGGATACGAGGTGGACATTTACGAGCAGCGGCCCTTCATCGGCGGCAAGGTCGCGTCCTTCAAGGACAAGAACGACAATCACATCGAGATGGGGCTGCACGTGTTCTTCGGGTGCGGCAGCAGCATGCGATTGCAGAGATCGCGCACAGCAATCCGAAAACCCTGCAGCATAGGGACCCATACCAGAGTCTGCGGGCAGATGCATCAGGTGGCCTGAACGCAAAGGCGCCGCCGGTGGGCAACTTTGACTGAGTGACTGCGCGTGCTTCTGCCAGTGTGTCAAAACCCGCTGTCCGGTCCCCGCAGGTGCTACCACAACCTGTTTCGGCTCATGCGCAAGTGCGACATGCTGGAGAACCTGCTGCTGAAGGATCACACGCACACGTTTGTCAACGATGGCGGTGACGTGCGCGAGCTGGACTTCCGGTTTGACGTCAACGGCGTGAAGATTGGCGCGCCCTTCCATGGTGAGGAGACTGCTGGGATACAATGGAGACTGCTGGGACACAATGGAGACTGCTGGCTGAAAGACGCTCTCCCTCTGGCGAGCGGGCCTGCTCTTTATGACGCCATCAGCATCAGGACTGGCACGTTTTTGCATGGTGAGCGCTCGTGGAGGTTGCGATCACCACAGGCCACCTCCCCCGGGGCAGCAGGCGTGCATCTTTACGAGGGCCTCCGGCGGCGTCCACCTGCCTTCAACCTGCCTGAAGTGCGGCACATTCAAAGCAGGTTGCTGCGACCTACGACGGCATGCCTGCAGCACAGCACATCGCGCATCTCACGGGCATCACCTGTGCTGCGCCGCAGGCCTCAAGGCGTTCTTCACGACGCCGCAGCTGTCGACGCGGGACAAGATCCAGAACTCGCTGGCGCTGGGCACCTCCCCCATCGTGCGCGCGCTCATCGACCCCGAGGGCGGCATGGCCGACATCCGCAAGCTGGACAACGTGTCCTTTGCGGATTGGTTCCGCGGCCACGGCGGCAGCCAGGGCTCCATCGACCGCATGTGGGACCCCATCGGTGCGCCTGCCCGCAGCCCTATCACTTAGTAGTAATAACTACCTATTATTATATACCTAATGGTCACCTATTATTGGTAGTAATAATCACCTATTATCAATGACCCCCCCGCGCGTTAGGGTTTCACACAGCACTCTGTGAGCTGGACAGCTCGTCCTCTTGGCGGCGGGTTCGAAATGCTCGCCAGGCCTAAATCCCAGGGATTTAGGTAGGTTTCCCAGGGATTTCCCAGAAGCCCCTGGCATGTGGCCGCACTGCTGGCCCTGCAATAGCCAGTGTGGCCTGCCAGTCGCCCTCTGGCAGGCCCTGCTGTGCCCACTTGGCTGCTGCTGCACTTGATAACACTGCACCTGCGCGTGCCTGGCAGTTCTGGCAATGTACTGAGATACATGTTTTTGATTGAACGCAAGTCGCCTCTTGCTTCTGCACAGCATGCGTGCCGAGGCTTCCTGGAATGCTGACCTCCTTCCTTCACTTGATGTTCATTGCCTTGTCATTTATGCTTTTGCTCCCTGCAGCGTACACGCTGGGCTTCCTGGACTGCGAGGACATCAGCGCGCTCTGCAGCCTGGCCATGTTCCAGTCCTCATAGTTTGCTCCGTATCACGTCTGCGAGTTCTGCCGCCGCAGCGTACGCGCTGGGCTTCCTGGACTGCGAGGACATCAGCGCGCGCTGCATGCTGACCATCTTCCAGTTCTTCGCCACTAAGACGGACGCCAGCAAGCTGCGCATGCTTAATGGCTCGCCTGCGGAGCGGCTGCTCAAGCCCATCACCGACTACGTGGAGTCGAAGGGCGGCCGCCTGCACATCCGCTGGGGCTGCAGGTGCGGATAACACCCCACTCTCAGGTGATGTTTAGTAGCGTAGTGGTGAACGCAGCGGCCGTCCAAGCCCATCTATATGGCGTCGAAGGGCGGCCGCCTGCACATCCGCTGGGGCTGCAGGTGCGGATAATCATCTGGAAGGTTTCACAAAATCATATGGACAACTTGAAACGAGAGTGGCTGCTTTAGCCCATCACCAACCATATGCAGTCGAAGGGCGACTGCCTACACATCCGCTGGGGCTGCAGGTGTGTTCCTGTTTTTCGTCAGAGCGTGGAATGTTTGTATTGAGCGGCCGCTCAAGCTCGTCATTGACTATCTGGAGTCACAGGTCCGTCGCGTGCAGATTCGCTCGGCCGGTGGTGATGTACGAGGCCCAGGCGGGCCAGTGGTCCTGCGCAGCCTGCTGCTGGCCAAGGCGTCCCAGAGTCTCGATGCACCTGATTGTCGTATCTCACCATCCCTGTCCCCACTCATGCAGGGCGGTGATGCATGAGGACGGCCCCAAGACAAAGGGCCACCCTGTGGTGAGCGGCATGCGGCTGGCGAAGTTTATCGGCAAACCCTTGTTCGGCCCCGAGTTCGTTGTCCATCCTTGCCCCAGGGAGGTGATGTACGAGGATGGCCCCGACGGGCTGCCGGTGGTGAGCGGCCTGCGGCTGGCCAAGGCGGGCGAGGAGCGTATCGTCAAGGCTGACGCCTACGTCGCCGCCCTGGACGTGCCCGGCGCCAAGCGCCTCATCCCGCAGGTGCCTCACTTTTCTTCCTGGCAGGACATTCCGAACCAGCCTTGCAGCCGCGAAGGCAGACGCCTACGTCGCTGCGCTGGATTTGCCCGGTGCTAAGCGCCTCATACGGCAGGTGCCGCACTGCTGCTCTTCCAGCAATGCACGCAAGCGGCAGCATCGTGAAGGCAGACGCGCATCTCGCCCCGCTGGTCATCCCGGGCGCCAAGCGCCGTCCCGCAGGCCGCGCTGGATGTTCTGGGCGTCAAGAGGGTGCTGTTTACTCTGCGGGTGCTGTTTACTCTGTGACCGGCGGTTGCAAAACCCTTGGCCAACCCGTTAGCTTGAGATATTATCGAGCATCATTGTTCGCAGGGCTGGCGCAACATGAAAATTTTCGACAACATCTGGAAGCTGGTCGGCGTCCCCGTCATCACGGTGCAGCTGCGGTACGACGGCTGGGTCACGGAGATGCAGGAGGCGCAGGAGGCGGTGCGCGCGGGCAACTCCGCGCCGGCGCAGGGACTGGACAACCTGCTGTACTCCGCCGACGCCGACTTTTCCTGCTTCGCGGACCTGGCGCTCACCTCCCCTGTGGTGCGTTCCTTTCAAAATGCCAAAACACGAATTGAGGCGATATGAGGCAGGGGCTGGACAACCTGTCGTACTGCCGTACCGCGCATGCTGACTTTTCCTGCATCGCGGATCTGCCGCTCAAGTCCTTCGTGGTGCGTTACGCTGCAACACAGTTGTGTGCTGAAACCAGAGCGCAGCTCGTCTGCGCCACCCGGCTTTGAGAACAGTGTTTCGCAACCTGCTGCATCAGCAGCTTCTCGCGTCGAAGCTTCGACGATAGACGCAGGCTGTCGAAGATTCGACGCGATTCCATAAATTGGCGCATGCTGGACGAACAACACTCGAGGCGCAGGGCACTGTCGCAGGGCGTTCCGGCGTGGGCGAAAAAAAACTATTAGGGTTTAGGGTTTGTGTCCGCCCGCACCCGCTCGACCGCCGCGGCTGCTAATGTCATACACGCTTGTTGCTGTGGCTGGGGCAATGCAGATCATAGAGCGCTCGTGGTTTTGCTGCCGCAGGACTACTACAAGGAGGGCCAGGGCTCCCTCATGCAGTGCGTGCTGACGCCAGCGGACGCCTACATGCCGCTGCCTAACGAGGCCATTGCCGCCAAGGTGGACGCGCAGGTGCGCCACATCAGCTTCTCCTGCCACCAAGGCTCGACAGCTGACTCCAGCCAGTAGCACCACAGGCCGACAGTCGTGTGCGATGACGTGAAGCACTGTTCTGTAGTCAGCGCTCTCTCATGAGCGCTTCTTTGTGGTCTCAATGATTTTCAAGGTGGCACACGCAGGTGCGCAAGCTTTTCCCCTCGGCGCGGGGGCTGGAGAACACGTGGCACTCTATCGTCAAGATCCAGCAGAGCCTCTACCGCGAGGTGCGCCGTTGTCTGCTGCTCCCCGTGGTCTTGCGGAAGGTTCCTTTTGCGCTTCCACTATGCTCCTTCAAAGATCGTTAAGGTCACGCTTGTCTGCCTGACCACAACTGGTTCGCCACAGACTGCCCATGCTGCCTCAGTGCGCGTGAAGCTTCAATGAGGCATGCTGTCACATGCACTGCTTCCCCATCATCAAGTTGCATCTGTAATAAACACACCGCAGGCGCCGGAGGTGGATCCCTTCCAGCCGGACTAGGCGACACTCCCTACTGCAAACTGTACCCTGCGTCTTCTATTTGTCCTCAGCTTGAGCTTAGTATATGGGCGCAGGCGCCTGGGTTGGACCCCTTCCGGCCAGACCAGGCGACGCCGGTGCCCAACTTCTTCCTGGCGGGCAGCTACACCAAGCAGGACTACATCGACTCCATGGAGGGCGCGACGCTGTCGGGCCGCCAGTGCGCCGGCGCCGTCGTCGCCGCTGCGCCGAAGCTGGCCGCCTCCACTTGAGAAGGACGTTCTTCATGTTGCGCTGCGCCGCAGCTGGCCGCCTCCACTCGAGGAGGACATTCTTCATGTCGTGCTGCGCCGCAGCTGGCCTTGGCAGACACAGTTATTGCCTTTGGCAGCTCGCTGTATGGGATTGGGCTGCCGCGCCATGACGGGTGTCAAGTTAAGTTACGCTGGCTGCGTCGTTGGCACAGCTGCCGAATTCCCGCACAGCACAGAGCCAGCAGCCGCCGCTGGCCTCCAGAGCAGCAGCCGTGCGGATTTGCAGACCTAGGCGCCGACCAGCTCATACCGTGCCGACGCGTGCAGTCAAAGACTGACTTATATGAGCCCAGCGCCTAAACAGCAGCACGTTGCAAACACACCTGCAGGCTAGCTGACTTCGAGACAGACAGGAAGCTTGGAATAGAAACTCTTGCGATTTCAGCCGCAATACTTCTGAACCCTTCGTGGGGTTGTCTACTGCAAAGTCTGAAATCGAAAGTAACACGAACTAAGGCAACGCTTTTTGGTTAGACCAACACCAAGACCACCCTTTTTGGCTAGACCAACTTCCGTGAAAGCAGAGTAGCGCTACGAGACTTTACACACACATCAGCTGCACGAAGGGAAAACATGCAGATGCAGCTTTGCCGCACGTCACCCCTGCATGGTGTGCGCCAGCCACCACTGGCCCGACGGACTTCAGCAACGACGGCTGTCCCTCGGCCACGCCTAGGGCACCTGACATCGTCGGGGTTCCGACCACTTGCATCAACTGTCGTGTCGAGGTGAAATGTCTTCCTGTTGGCTGAACAGCATGCCAGAAGCCTCGGTCAACCCGTCGGATCATAACACTCGTGCCCTTGCCCACAGCCCCAAACATGACGTCGCCATGTGCTGCAAGCGCGGAGAACATGAGAACTCGCCCGCGGACGCGGGTAAGGACTCTCCTGGGCTTTTTGACGAAGTGGTAAGCGCAGTCTCTTTCACATGAACGTCTCAGTCCCAAGCTTTTTCCATCGCAAGCGTTTGTTTGCTGCTATGTGACGAGTCTTAATTTCATTTTGTGCAGATATGGACGGACGTCGTTTCATACATTCTCTTTGTGACAGTGTGTGTTCTCACACTCACGATGGGAGCGTACCCTCGCGTCGTTCGGATGCTTTTGCCTCAGCTCTTCAGCTCGTAGACACTACTGTGGGCTACGGCAGCATGCAGCAGCGCGGGTACCCTACACCAAGCGGCGGCACCAGCCACATTTCACAGTGGCCTTGCGATGTCGCGTGCTAGGGTTGCTGGCAATCATGCAATCAAGCCGGGTGACTTGCCAAGCAGCACTGCACTTGACGGCTGTCCAGGACCCTGCTCTGGGCTCGGACGATGAGTCTCGCGTGGTCTCGGCATCGGCGCTTACGAGTTTGCTGTGATGGGCGTCGAGTTGCAGCTTGTTCAACCGACTTTTGCTTTTACTTGCTGATCACGCGTGGCAGGCAGGCATGTGAATAAGGCCAGAACCGTCAACCTTCTCGCGTTGCAAGAAGACAGGGAGGGACAGGAATACTGGCACCCATGGCGATTCCATGCAAATGTTGGCTTGTTTCCGCTCTTTTAGATTGTGAGAGCTATGCTGGTGTGAATCACCTCTTGGTTTCACTAAGGCATCCATGCATGCCAACTATTTGGAGTCAGGCTGATTGTAATATTCCTTTCTGTTTCGTACATACGAAGTCAGCGGTCCATGCCTGACGCCTGGCAGCATGTGGCATAGAACCGCGAAGCTTCACTGACAGCTGTGCGCACCTAAAATGCACAGACATTTGGTTACCTACCTACGTGCTTCCATATCTGTTGCCCTCGGTGCTTTACGGCCAGACACCATCTCGGATGTTACACTAGAGTTTTGCGACTTGAAACAACTCAAAATTGTCTGCTGCTGTTCATCAGCACTCTTGACCGAGGCCAGGAAAATTTGAAATGCTTGCTACGAGGATGTCGCAGAAACCATTGATTGACAATCATTGTTTCTGCTTGAATCCGGTGGTTTCACAACGACACGCTGCGTACACCACTTGGCTCGACCGCGGTCAAGTTTTGTTTCGAATGCGTGAGGGCAGATGCACGCAAATCTTGTTGCTGGCCCCTTCCATGATGACCTCGAATGGATGCCGCCGGGGCTCGTTTCCCGGCTATCGCACACGGCCACAACAGCGCGTCAACCTCATGCGGTGGAGCCACTTGCGCAATTTGCACAAGGTTTAAATCCTGGCACGTTGTTGAAAACACACGACGCAATATCGATTGGCGTCCAGAAGCCGGCCCTGCAGAGCGCATCAGCAGATCGTCAGAGCGTCCTGCAGAGGCAGAGACATGAGCCGATCGGTAGGGCGCCTGTAACACTGCTAGCAACAGCGCCGCCTCACGCGTCTCCACTGAACTGGCAGCCTACAGCGCACGGAATCTGCTCAGTCAGCCTGGTCATTCCTACATTTGTCTTTCGTCCGCAGGTGGAAGGGAGGTGATGCCCTATCCCAACAGCACTGCTGTGCGGCTGCAGTGCTACCCTGCGGCGTGAACGTGGATCCAGAAGATTGCCTCCTGAACTCCTCTCCTTGCACTGTTCACGCTTGATTTTAGAAGACAGGCAATGGGCGCAGTGCTGCAGATGTGGCGCTCCGGTCGGCGGCAGCACCTGGTCTAGAATATGCTCCATCAAGGGCATGTGTTGCTCTGGGGAGTTGACTGGTAGCTTGCTACCCGCAGACGAAGCGCGTGGTGCTGCGAGCGTGACGTGCCAGATCGCAGGCTGCAGGTGCTGGCGGGCGTGAGCCGCCGGCATGCCACGCTCTGACGGCATCCTGCATCAGGTCTGCGCCTCTGGTGGAGCAGCTGTCTTGCAAGCACGGCAAGCAACGGCGTGTATTGCCCATCTGTTCTGTGACTGCCACAACCGCTTTGAGTTTGGCCAAGTGCGGCTGCTAGAGCCTGTCACCAACCATGTGAAAGCCTGCACAGCTTATGGGGTGGCTGCCTCCACATTTGCTGCGGCTGCATGTATGCCCGCGCTGCAATGTGAACTGCGGACGCGTCAAGTAGCATGTGCCCGTGAACCCAACACGAGTTTTTCGTCAGCCCCCTGCAATCATCCTTCCCCACTCTGCAGGGAGGAGGTGTGCCAGGGCGGCCGCAACAACCTGCCGGCAGTGAACGGCATGCTGGCCAAGGCCGGTGAGGAGCGCATTGTCAAGGCGGATGCCTACTTTACCGCTCTGGACGTGTAACCGCCAAATGCATAATCTTGCAGGTGCCCTCTAGGTCGCATATATATACCCACTGCTGCATCGTGGCAACCACTGTGTCTGACTGCTCCGCACTGCAACCTGCTGACGGGGCGCCGGAGGCTTAAAGACGAAACTCCCCTCTGCTGCAGCCTGCCACAACCTTTTCCTCAAGGCGGTTGTGCGCAGGGACTGCCCTGATGGCCTGCCGGTGGTGAGACTGCGGCTGGCCAGGACGCCTTTTCATGAAGAGGCGATCACTGACGATCGCAATTCATTTTAGAACCATCCTGCATCGTCTCGCTGTCCAATTTGCAGGGAGGCGATATTCGAGGACGGCCCCCGGTGGTGAGCGGCATGCGGCTGGCCAATGCCCGAACAGCATGGCAGAAGGAAGGCACGACTCGTGTAGCCGCGCAGGACGCAGCTGAGTGAGTGATAAACAAAGCGTGGACAACTGCATGGGCGTGAAAACTACTGATTGCCCTCCGCAGGGCTGGCGACTCGATGCGCCTCGCTGTCAGTGTGCCGGTGCCGGTGCCGGCGCCACCGCCGCGCTGCAGCTGGCTGCGGCGGCGGCGACATCATGCAGAGACCCGCAGGTCCTACGCCGCAGCTGGCCGCCCCGGCGGCAGCCGCCATTGCGCTGGCGGCGGTGTCGCTGCCGTGCCGTGGTAAACCCTAAACCCTCCTGCGACCGCGGCAAGTGAAGTACCGCCAGGCGCCGCGCCTGGCCAGCCAAGACAGCGGTGGTGCTGTCATTAGGGGCTGCATCGTCTTGGGTGCAGCTTCGGATGCCAGGGCCCGGCGGCGGGGCGCTTGGCATGAAGGGTCGCCGGGGCCAGTCGCAGGGTTGACATGCCACAAGGCTTGTGGCCCTGCCTGCGCCAGAGCGCCGAATGCGCGACTACAGCGCCGCTGCATCTGCAACCGAGCCGTTCAGCAGCAGCCGCTCTTCGTGACAGTGGACAGTTTGCGCAAACCGCTGCAGAGCAGCTCAGTTGTGCTGCTTCGCAAACACCGTCGGATACCGTCGCCGGTCAGGAGCATGTGTAATCTCCCCAGGGAGCTGAACACAGCAGGCAAACCATTCGACAAACGCCAGCTGGATGCTCCCGGAACCATCGCCTAGATGTGGATGCCCCTTACCTGGCAAAGGACCATTTTCGGCTTCAAGTTTCAGGGTTTACACCTTGTGGAAAAGCACGCCGAAAGCGCTTCGGCACAACGCCGGAAGTTGATTCGTACGGTTGCACACAGTCGGTGTAGTCCACACGTCCGATTTGAACTCTGGAGAATATCGCGCAGACCCCTCGTGCCCCAGAGATCCGCTGAGGCGCCCCTTTGCGATTGCAGATTAGAAGAGGACAGTCAGCTGCGCGCAGACGCATGTCCCTGGCCATGGACGCGTTGAACCACAGCTGACCTGCTCATGCGAATCTGGACTCGGCGCCGAGACCGGCATGCCTCGCCACGCACGGTGTGAGGCTGCCAGCAGCCAGTCACAGAGCCAGGCGGACAGATGGACGCAGTGTGGGCTCCACAGGAGGAGGCGACAGCAAAGATTTGCGGCCTGTTCTCCGAGTATCAGCATCCAGGCTCAAACCAGTCACAGGTTGGTGCAGCTCAGCTCCTGTGCCCCTGCCAAGTCTCGCCATCACCCTGCTGTGCTGCTGACTGTACTTCGACGCACCCGATGCACAGCAGGACGTGCACTCGACGCTGCAGACAGAGTCTGATGTTTACGTCTCATCTGCAGGTCCTCGCCCAGCTCGAGCGCTGCAGGGCGTTCCCAGACTTCAACAACTATCTGGCTTTGATACTGGCCCAGGGCAACCACCTCCAGCTCGAGGTGGGCCACTCGGTGCAGGCTTGACTGGCAATGTGCTCGAAGCTGCAACCTTGCTGGGGAAGCCATCGGCATGACATCGCCACCCTGCTGCACTCGCAGATACGGCAGAGCGCGGGGCTGCTGCTGAAGAACAACCTGAAGCAGCAGTATGCGGCAACGCCGCCCCACTACCAGGAGTACATAAAGGTGGGAGGTGTTCCTTGTCATTGAGTACGAATTCCACACGGTGTGAGCAGACTGCGCGCCGCGCCTGCTGGGCCGCCGCCTTCCTACCCGCTTCCAGAACAGCGGCACGGCTCCCACTCGGCAACGACCCCCGGCAATGCACCATGGCGATGCCCGTGCTGGCGGCCTCTTTGCATCCCGTGCGGCTCTAGACGCCACCTTCGTAGTAATTTCCATCACCGCTGTACCACAGGCGTCGCTGCTGCTGGCCATCAACAACGAGGCGCGGGCGCTGCGGCATGTGGTCGGCACCAATATCGCGACGGTTGCAGCGGTGGACGGCCTGGGCGGCTGGTCGCAGCTGCTGCCCGCGCTCGTGGCGTGCATGGAGAGCGACAGCGTGGCCGCCATGGAGGGCGCCCTCGACGCGCTCTACAAGGTGCACACACGCCTTGCACATGCCATGGACACAAAGCCTGCGTTGCAGGTTTGCGCTGCGGCTGTACCCCGCACGCCTGCGCTTGCCCCATGCGCACGCACGCTGTCAATTCTTTTTGAAAGCTTGAAAAGAAAGGCGTACTTTGGCTGATGCCGACGCACGCGCTGTGGCCAAGCCAGCTTGTGTGGCTGGTGCCGATGCATCAAGAAGTCAGAAGCATCACAGATGGGACTGTTGTCCAGCAAAGAAGAAAGGCTGCAACCTTTACTTGTCTGCTGCACTTTTGGGTCCTTCTGAGACTCCGGCCGCTGGAGAAGTACAACCACTGCCGAGCAGACTGCCAAAAAAATTCTGGTGTCAGCTGGCGCAGGCGCTGGCGATTGTGCCGCCGGCAATCCATGACGTCTTGGCCCATGTCAGTTTGGCGCCGCAGGATTGCGAGGTTGTCAACCACAACCCCGCCGCGGAGATATACACACCTCAACGTCCAGCACAGGTGCTGGAGGATGTCCTGCCGGTGGCGGCGGACGGCGTCGAGGCCCTCGTCGGCGGCCTGGCGCCACACAGTCATTCTATTCCATATCCCAACACCAACATCTTCTACTGTCCCGTGGCAGGTGCTGGAGGATGTGCCGCCGGCGGCGGACGGCGTCGAGGCTCTCGTCGGCGGCCTGGCGCCGCGGGTGCTGACGCTCTTCTGCTCGCCGCACGCGGACATCAAGCGGCTCGCTGTCGGCGTCATGAACCTGCTGGCGGCGGGAGCACCGCCGGGCGGGCTGGGGGCGGCGATGGAAACGTACCGGCTGGGACTCTTCGGGCTGGCGCGGGACCCGGCGCCGGGCGTGCGGCGCGCGGTGTGCTCCGGCCTGGTGCAGCTGCTGCACCTGCAGCCCGAGGCGCTGGTGCCGCAGATGCGTGACATCATCGAGTACATGCTCGAGTCGTCGCAGGTGAGTGATTCTATACAATGCACATGGGTCGCATTTTTGGGTAAA
>JAABUW010004474.1_pt1 | contig 18989 bp, 16 predicted proteins | sample 5560081 | NCBI WGS metagenome assembly JAABUW01 (sample SAMN10711882, study PRJNA513363) | rock metagenome | isolation source: Antarctica rocks | place: Antarctica: Victoria Land, Knobhead sud
ATGCGCGACGGGCGGATCGGCGCCGAGGGCCGGCACGGCACGACGTACGCGGTGATCGGCAGCGACGGCTCGGTGCAGCTGCCCAAGGACGTCCTCGACGTGCTGCCGCCCGGGACGCTCGCTCACCTGCAGCGCGCGCTGGCCGGGGTGTCGCTGACCAATCCGGCGATCGTCGAGCCCGACCCGCTCGCCGAGGAGGACGGGCGGCGTGCATAGCCTGAAGCTGGCCCTGACCGCGCTGTGGTGGCGGCGCGGGCTGTCCGCGGCCATCCTGCTGGTGGCCTCGATCACCACCCTGTCGGCCTCCATTGGTCCGTTCTATTCGCGCGCGGCGGCCGACTCGGTGCTGCGCGACACCTTGCGCCACGCACCCCCGGCCGATAGCGGGGTCGAGGTCTACCGCAACGACACCGTCGGCAACGCCCCGCTCGAAGACCTCCAGAGCCGCATTCCTGAGCAGGGCCGGCTGACCGGCTTCGCCGACAGCCGCGGCACCGTCCGCGCGGCCGTTTTGGCGATCAAGTCGGGCGCCACGGCGGCCCAGATCAACAGCCACACCGTGGCCGCGGATCTCGTCGCCCGCGACGGGGCCTGCGAGCAGCTGGTCTGGGTGGCGGGCCGCTGCCCGGCCGCGACGGGCCAGGTCGCGGTCAGCCAGCGCAGCGCCGCCAGATACCACTGGCCCCGCGGCACCCAGATCAGCCTCGATCCGGGCGCTGCTGCGGGCGGTGGAGCGACGGCTGCGGTGCTGCTGGTCGGGATCTACCGGCCGCGCGACCCAGCTGCGCCCTACTGGTACGGCCACAACTACTTCCAGGCGCATCTGGGATCCGGTGACCCGGGCAGTCACGACACCATCGATACGATTTTCGTGGCGCCGTCTGAGCTGGCCGAGCTCGGTGCCGACCAGCCGGTCCGAGCTTCTGTGGAGCTGCCGATCGATGCCGCGGCCGTGCACCTCACCGGGGTCAAGAAGCTCCGCTCGGCGGTCTCGGCGTTGACCCAGATCGGTGCGTCCGACTCGTTCGGAGCGGCCACGACCCAGGTGAGCACCGGCCTGCCGAGCCTGCTCGACCGCGTCGACCGCAACCGCCGGCTGCTCGACGTCGGCGTGCTGGCGGTGACGCTGCAACTGGCCGTGCTGTCGTGGTTCGTGCTGTTCCTGATCATCGCTACCACCACCGAGGCGCGGGCCGGCGAGGTGGCCCTGGCCAAGCTGCACGGCCTGCCGCCGCGGGCCACCGTCGCCTTCGGGCTGCTCGAGCCGGTCCTGCTGCTGTGCGCCGCGACGCCGCTGGGCGTGCTGCTCGCCCGCCTGGTCGTCGGCTGGATCGCCGCCACGGTGCTGTCGCCGGGCACCGCGGTCGAGTTCCGGTTGCCGGTCGCGTATGCGGCGCTGGCCGCGCTGGCCGGCGGGCTGGTCGCCGCGGTCCTGGCCGGCCGGCAGGCGCTGACCCGGCCGGTGCTCGAGCAGCTCGCCCGCAGCGGCGGCGACCGGGCTGGTAGCCGCCGCGGCTCGCTGTTCGTCGATGCCGTGGTGATCGCCCTGGCGGTCGCCGGGCTGGCGCAGATCACGCTCGGCGGGGCCGGGCGGGGCGGGCGCCCGGACAGCATCGCGCTGGTTGCTCCTGGCCTGCTGACCCTCGCGGTGGCCCTGCTCGCCATCCGGCTGCTGCCGCTGGTCCTGCGCTCGGTGCTGCGCCGCACCCGGCGGAGCACCCAGCTGCCGCGCTTCCTGGCCTACCGGCAGATCGTGCGGCGGCCGGCGCTGTTGCGCCTCGTGGTGCTGCTCGCGCTGGCGACCGGACTGGCCACCTTCGCCGTCGACGCCAGCACGGTGGCGGCCCGCAACCGCCAGCAGCGGGCCGCCTTCGACGTCGGTGCGGACCGCGTGCTGGCCGTGAATCCGCCGTCAGCGCAGGCATTGCTGCAGACGGTGCGCAAGCTGGACCCGGCCGGGCGGGCCGCGATGGCGGCACTGGTCTACTCCCCCACCGGCGACGACCCGAGCGATCGCACCGGCACGCTGCTCGCGGTGGACAGCAGCCGGCTGGCCTCGGTGATGACCTGGCGGCGCGACTTCGGCCCCGACCCGCTGTCGGCGCTGGCCCGACGGCTGCACCCTGCCGTAGTCGAGCCGGTCGGCATCACCGACGGCAGCCTGCGGGTCTCGGCCTCGGTGAGCGGGCTGGCTGCGGCCGGACCGCCGGTGACCGTGACCGCGGTGCTGTCGGGCAGCGCGGGCAGCCGGACCGTCCTCTTGGGGCGGCTGACCGCCGGCACGCGTGACTACTCCGGCCAGGTGCGCGGCTGCGCCGGCGGCTGCCGGCTCGTGGGTATCGAGCTGACCCGGGGACTGGGTGACTTCCGCGACGCGGCCGCCCACGTCGCCTTCACCGGCATCGACCAGCGCGGCAGCGGTAGCTGGCAGCCGGTCGCAGCCCGACTGACCGACCCGTCGACCTGGCGTCCCCTTCCCGTCGACCAGCCCGGCGTCAGCCAGATCACCGGCCGGTCCGGCAGCGGCCTGGCATACTCCTACGCCGTCTCCTCGGCCGACGTGGCCGGGATCGCCGTCATAGACGCGCCCCGGCCGCTGCCGGCGGTCTTCACCGCGGCTGTTGCCGGCGCCCGCGCCCCAGGCGCCATCCGAGGCCCGGACTCCTCGCCGCTGGCCACCCGGTCGGCGGCGACTGTTGGCGGCCTGCCCGGGGTCGCCGGCCCGGCCACGATGGTCGACCTGGAGTACGCCCTGCGGGAGTCCGGCCCGATCGAGGCAGCCGACTACCGGGTGTGGCTCTCCGCCCGGGCGCCGGCGAGTTTCGCCGCCCGCCTCCAGGCCGCCGGGGTGGCGGTGCTGTCCGAGCAGTCCATTGCCGCCCGCCGTACGGAGCTCAACCGCTCCGGCCCGGCGCTGGCACTGCTGCTGTTCCTGCTGGTGGCCGCGGCGGCGGCGCTACTCGCGGCCGGCGCGACCCTGGTCACGCTCTACCTGAGCGGCCGGCGCCGCGCCTTCGAGATCGCCGCCATGCTGGCGGTCGGGGTCAGCCGGGCCACCATGCGGCGCACCTGCCGCCTCGAGCAGGCGCTGCTGCTGGCCACCGGACTGGTTGTCGGCGCGCTCTGCGGCCTGGTCGGGGCGCAGCTGGCCTTGCCTTCCGTGCCGCAATTCGTCGACACGGTGGCGGTGCCCAAGCTGCTCTTCACGCCTAACATCGCCGCCCTGGTCCTGCTGCTGGGCTCGTTCGGCGCCGTCGTGGCAGTGACGACGGTGGCCTCGGCCGCCCTGCTGGTGCGGTCGGCGTACCCGTCCCGGCTGCGCGAGGCGGCGCCGTGAGCACGCTGGCTTGCATGGGCATCGACTACGTCCGCGGCGGCCGTACCGTCCTCGACGGCGTGGCGATGCAGGCCTGGTCGGGCAGCAGCCTTGCAGTCACCGGCCCGTCCGGGTCGGGCAAGTCCAGCCTGCTGTCGATCCTGGCCCTGCTCGAGCATCCCGACGCCGGCCAGGTGGTGCTCGACGGCGAAACGGTGACCCCCAATCGGCGCGACCTGCGGACCCGCTTCGGGCTGGTGCTGCAGGGCTACGGCCTGGTGGCCATGCTGACCGCGGCGGAGAACGTCGAGCTGGTGCTGCAGGCCGCCGGCCGCGAACGGGAGGAGACCCGGGAGCGGGCTGAGCGGCTGCTGGCCGCGGTCGGCATGACCGACCAGGCCGACCAGCTCATCGACCAGCTCTCCGGCGGCCAGCAGCAGCGGGTCGCCGTTGCCCGCGCGCTGGCCACCGACCCCAAGATCGTCATCGCCGACGAGCCGACGGCGGCGCTGGATGCCGAGTCGCGCGACCTGGTGCTCGACCTGCTGTTCGACGCCGTACGCCGCGGCGCGCTCGTCATCCTGGCCACCCACGACCGCGAGATCGCCGACCGGTGCGACGCCGAGGTGGCGATGGCCGACGGCGTCGTGGTCGCGACGGACGGGGTCGCGACGGACGGGGTCGCGACGGACGGGGTGTCGTCGGCTGAGGGCTCGCGGGCTGGTGGGGCCCACCGCATGCCGACTGCCGCAACTCATCACGGCTCAGCGACTCAGAACGGCTCAGGCCCAAACGGCTCAGCCCGGACCGGCCGCCGGAAGCGCGCCGCCGCCGCCTCACCGCCCCCCGGCCCGGCCCGGCGCCTCAGCGGCGAGGGCCTGACGTGGTCCCTCGGCAGCCGGCGGGTGCTCGACGGGGTCGACGTCACGGCCGCCGCTGGAGAAGTGCTGGCGGTCACGGGCCCGTCCGGGTCTGGCAAGTCCACCCTGCTGGCTCTGCTGGCCGGGTTGCAGCAGCCGCAGGCCGGGCGGGTGCTGATCGACGGCGTGCCGCTGGGCGCCGACCCGCTCACCCGCCGCCGCTTCGGGCTGGTGCTGCAGGGCTACGGCCTGCTTTCCGTACTCACCGTCGCCGAATCCGTCGAGCTGATCCTGCAACAGGGGGGCGCCGAACGCGGCCGGGCCCGAGCAGAGGTCGCCGAGCTGCTCGCCCGCCTCGGGCTCGAGGGGCGCGCCGACTCACTCGTCGACCAGCTCTCCGGCGGCCAGCAGCAGCGCCTGGCGGTGGCCCGCGCGCTGATCGGCCGGCCCGAGATCGTGCTGGCCGACGAGCCGACCGCCGAGCTCGACGCGGAGACGCGCGAGCTGGTCGTCGCCATGCTCGTCGAGCAGGCCGGCCGCGGCGCCATCGTGGTGATCGCCACTCACGACCCGGAGGTGGCGCAGCGCTGTGATCGGCGGGTGCACCTGATCGACGGCCGGGTAGTCGACGGCCGGGTAGTCGACGGCCGGGTGGTCAGCGGAACGGCAGCCAGCGCGTCGACGTCGTGACCTCGGCCAGCACGTCGGGCAGCACGTCGACGCCCAGCCCGGCGCCCGTCGGCACGCTCAGCGTGCCGTCGGTGAGCACGAAGGGCGCGGTGATGTCCTGGGCGAAGAAGCGGTCCGACGCGCTGGTGTCGCCCGGCAGCGTGAAGCCCGGCAGCCCCGCCAGCGCCACGTTCGCCGCGCGCCCCAGCCCGGTTTCGAGCATGCCGCCGCACCAGACGGCGGCGCCGCGGGCCAGGCACACGTCGTGCACGGCGACCGCCGCGAGGTAGCCGCCAACCCGCCCGGCCTTGATGTTGACGATCGAGCAGGCGCCCATGTCCAGCGCGTCGACCGCCGTCTTGGCCGAGGTGATCGATTCGTCCAGGCACACCGGCGTACGGATCTGCCGGGCTAGCGCGGCATGGTCAGCCAGGTCGTCCTCACCGAGCGGCTGCTCGATGAGCAGCAGGCCGTAGTCGTCCAGCTCAGCCAGGTGGGCGGCGTCGGCGAGGCTGTACGCGGTGTTCGCATCCACCTGCAGCAGCACGTCGGCACCGAAGCGTTCCCGGACAGCGCGGACCGGCTCGATGTCCCAGCCTGGCTGGATCTTGAGTTTGATCCGGGCGTAGCCCTGGTCGAGGTAGGCGTCGACGGCGTCCAGCAGGGCCGGCACCGACGCCATGATGCCGACCGACACCCCGGCCGGCACCCGCGACCGCACGGCGCCGAGACGCGTGCCGAAGGACACCCCCGCGAGGCGAAGCTCGGCATCCAGCACCGCCATCTCGAGCGCGCCCTTGGCCATCGGATGTCCCTTGTACGACGACAGCAGCGGTGCCACCTCGGTCGCGTTCAGCGGACCGGCCGCCGCCAGCGCCGGCAGCAGGAACCGCTCGATGACGTCGGCCGCACCGTCGACGTACTCGGCGCAGTAGAGCGGCTCGGCGCCGGCGACGCACTCGCCCCACCCTTGCGCGTCCGCGGTCACCACCCGCACCAGCAGCACGTCGCGCTCGTACTCGGTGCCGAAGGACGTCTGGAACGGCGCGACGAGCGGCAGCCGGGCCCGGCGCAGCTCGACCCCGTCGATGTTCATGGCGCCTCCAGTACGTACCAGCCGAACCGCGTGGCCGCCGTTACCCGGTACCCCCGCGCCATTGCCCCGCCGACCTGGGTGCGTACCGCCAACCGCCAGCGCCGGCCCAGCCCCGGGTCTGCGACCCGCAGAGCCGCGATGTCGGGCGGCAACCGGCACAGCAGCGGCCCCTCGCCGGCGGGGTCTTCCAGGCGGGGCGCGCCGGCCGCGTCGACGTTGAGGGTCACCCGCTTCTCGTTGATCAGGGCGGCGATGTCGGGCTCCGCACGCGGGACGGCTGCCTCAAGGGACCAGGTCGCGACCAGCCGGTCGCTGCCCTGTCCCGCGTTGAGGCCATCGGACATGTCGCCGTAGAAGTCGACTAGGTATTCGGTGGCTGTCGCACCCAGCCGGCCGAGGTTGAAATAGGCGTTGCGTCGGACCAGCGGGTCGAAGGTCCAGTTGATCGTGGCGATGCCGCGCTCCAGGGCCCACGCCCGCTGGTGGCGCTTGAGGACATAGCCGACCCCGTGGCCCTGAGCACGGGGTGCCACCCCGGTGATGTGGGAGTGCAGGAAGCCGTCGCCGACGAAGCCCACGGCCGCGCCGACCAGCGAGACGGCAGAGTGGGCCCCGGCGGCAGTTTCGCCCGAGTAGGCCCCGGCGGCAGTGTCGGCCGCGTAGGCCCCGGCGACATAGCCGCCGAAGTGCGCCAGCGACCGCATCAGGTCCGCCGACACCGGCGGATGCCCAGGCTCGGCCTGCCAGACCTCGGCGAAGAGGCTCTCGGCGGCCGCGACATCGGCCGGGCTGGTCAGCTCACGGACCGCGAGCTGCGCGCCGTCGTTAGGCGTCGCTGCCGTACTCCGTCACCGGGCGTGGCTGGGGCGTCGGCCGAGGTGGTGTCCCGAACGCCTCGGTCGGAGCGGGGTCGGCCATCTCCGGGTCCGCCATCACCTCGTCGTCCATCATCGGATCGTCCATGAGCGGGTCGTCCATGAGCGGCCCGGCCGGCGGCGGGACGGTAGGCGGTGCCGGCGGCGTCGGCACGGGGGTCAGCCGCGGCCCCGGTGCCGGAAAGGCCGACGGCACCAGGTCCGGCTTCGTGAGCCGCTTTGCCAGCTCCCCGCCCAGCGCCCCGAGGGCGATGCCGACCACCAGCGTCAACAGCCTCGCCGGCCCGCGGCGACTGGGCCGTTCCCCGCGCAGCGCCGCCGCGGCGAGCCCGGCTCGGCGAGCGACCTCCCGGCGCGTCAGTTCGCCGCGCAACCCTGCGTACTCCAGCCGGCCCCCGGCCGCCGCCCAGGCATTCGCCGCGGCGACCAGTGACGGGCCGGCGGCCCGGAGCACCGCTTGGACCCGCGGGCCCAGTGCGACCTGGGCGTCCTCCACGTGCGGTGCCAGCGACTCGCGGGCCGCATCGACATGCGGCGCGACGGCCGAGCGGGCGGCGTCGACGTGCGGGGTCAGCGCGTCGATCGCGTCCAGGGCGCGGTCGCGAATGGCCGCCGCCGTGCTCAGCAGGTCGGCCGTGGGCAGGCGTTCGGCCAAGGTGGGTGGCTGGGACTGGCGAAACACAGGTTGCCTCCGTGGCTCGAGCCGGCCGGATGCGGGCATCGACCGCCCATCTTGCCCCAGGTGGCTATAACGCGTCACGTGGGAGGATGGGCCTCCGACCCCCCGCCTAAAGGAGATCCTGCGTGGCCACCGAGCTCTACGCGACGTTCAACACCAGCGCCGGCGCGATCCGGGTGCAACTGCTGCCCGACCACGCGCCCAAGACGGTCCGCAACTTCGTCGGGCTGACCGAGGGCACGCAGGAGTGGACCGACCCCAAGACGCGGGCCAAGCAGTCGAAGCCGCTCTACGACGGGACGATCTTCCACCGGGTGATCGGCGGATTCATGATCCAGGGTGGGGACCCGCTGGGCACCGGCACCGGCGGGCCGGGCTACCAGTTCGGCGACGAGTTCCACCCCGACCTCGCGTTCAACCGGCCCTACCTGCTCGCCATGGCCAACGCAGGCCCGGGCACCAACGGCTCGCAGTTCTTCATCACCGTCGGCCCGACCCCGCACCTGACCGGCAAGCACACCATCTTCGGCGAGGTCGCCGACGCCGCCAGCCGCGCGGTCGTCGACTCCATCGCCACCACCAAGACCGCCCGGGGCGACCGCCCGGTCACCGACGTGGTCATCAACTCGATCGACATCGAGCCGACGGAGAGCTGAGCCGGCAATGACGCAGGAGGTCTCTCCGCACGAGGAGCAGGCCGCCGCCCCGGTTTGCTACCGGCACGGCGACCGCGAGACCTACGTACGCTGCGTGCGCTGCGACCGGCCGATCTGTCCTGACTGCATGAACTCGGCCTCGGTCGGATTCCAGTGTCCAGATTGCGTACGCGAGGGTAATCGCGGCATACGGGAGGCGCGTACGCCCTTCGGCGGCAAGGTGGCGGCCAATGCCAAGCAGATGACCATCGGGCTGGTCGGGCTTAACGTCGCGGTCTTCCTGCTGGTCGCGGCGACGAATCCGGCGGCGCTCAGCGGCGGCGTCGTCACCTCGCTGCACGAGCGATTTGCCCTGATCGGTGGGCCGGTGCTGTCCGGCGGCCATGTCCTGGCCGGCGTGTCCGGCGGCGAGTATTACCGGCTGATCACCAGCGCCTTCCTGCACTACGGCTTTGTGCACATCGCCTTCAACATGTATGCGCTGTGGCTCTTCGGCCCCGAATTGGAGCGCCTGTACGGTCGGGTCCGATTCCTCGCGCTTTATTTGCTCTCGGCCCTCGGCGGGTCGGCGCTGGCCTATCTCATCGTCAACCCCTATGTGCCGCTGGCCGGGGCCTCGGGTGCAGTGTTCGGCCTTTTCGGCGCCTATTTCGTCACCGCCCGCAAGATCGGGATGCGGACCGGCGGCATCCTGGCCCTGGTGGGCATCAACCTGGCTTTCGGCTTCGTCGTGCCGAACATCGGCTGGCAGGCCCACGTCGGCGGCCTGATCACCGGCGCGGCTCTGGCGGCCGCTTTCGCCTATGCGCCACAAGGCCCGCGCCGGGTGCTGGTCCAGGCCGCTGGAGTGGTCGTCATTCTGGTTGCTATCGTCGCCTTGGTCGTCGTGCGCACCGCTCAGCTGACCACCTGAGCGCTCCGCAGTGAGTGCCCGGCTGTAGGCAATCCAGGCATCACGAGATTGCAACTCCGGAGGGTAGGAACATGAGAGCTCTCCTCACATCAGCCGGGATCAAGAACAGCAGCATCCACGACGCGCTCGTTGACCTGCTGGACAAACCGATCGCTGAGTCCAATGCCCTTTTTATCCCCACCGCCATTTACCCCTTCCCCGGCGGGCCCGGCATGGCGTGGCAGGCGATCTGCGGCAAGGCTGCATCGCCGTTGTGTGAATTGGGCTGGAAATCCTTGGGGGTCCTGGAGCTGACGGCGCTGCCGAGCATCGAGGAGTCTGCTTGGGTGCCAACGGTCCGGGACGCTGACGCACTGCTGGTATGGGGCGGGGACCCCCTGTTTCTCGCCAACTGGATGCGGCGCTCCGGTTTGACCGGTCTGCTGCCGACGCTGCGCTCCGAGGCGGTCTACGTGGGGGTGAGCGCCGGGAGCATCGCTGCTACCTCCACCTTCGTCGAGACCTACCAAGAACCGCCCCGCGGCAACGATGGACCGCTGAAGTCGGAAGACATCGTCTTCGCCACCGCCCACGGTGACGTCGACAGAATCCTTGTCACGGGACAGGGAGCGGGACTCGTTGACTTCGCGGTGATCCCGCATCTGGAGCACGCGGACCACCCCGACGCTTCCTTGGCGAATGCAGAGAGGTGGGCGGCACGGATTCCTGCGCCGACGTACGCGATCGACGATGAGACCGCCATCAGGGTGGTCGACGGCGCCGCCCAGGTCGTCTCGGAGGGGCACTGGAAACTGTTCCAGCCCTAGCGGGGACCCGGCAGCTCCCGAAGCCGGAGGTTGGCGCGGCCCACGTTGCTCGGCTGCGGGTTTTCGGACAGAGGCAGCATCGGACGAGCGGCACCAAGGTGCTGGCACACGATCCCTCCAGCGCCCGCCGCAGACCACGCCGGGACGGTTTCGCCCGCGGCTCGACCGCGCGGGTGGTGTCTTGTCGCCACACGTCCCGCATCCGGTTCACCGGTACCGAAGCCGCGTCTCCGTGCTCGTGTCGAGCGTCTTCGACGACGGCCACGGCCACGGCCGCCGCATCGTCCCACGCCGCCTCGTAACCCTCGATGCTGTTCGACCCCCGGGTGTTGCGGGCGACGGACAGCCGCCGCAGCGACCCGACCTACGGCGTGGCTCGTGTAGTTGCCAGCGCAGCGACTCCTTCAGTCCGTCGATCTGCCGATCGTCCACAGTGTGGACAACCTCTGGGGACAGGGTTACACGGCTGTGATTAGCTCGCTCAGCGCCATTGGGTGAGCAGGCCAAGTGCGGCCACCAGCATGCCGAAGCCGACCGCCAGGTTGCCTGCCTTGATGGCCTCGATCGGCAGCTTACCTTGCGATAGGTAGTAGACGACCAGCCAGGTAATGCCCACGACCAGCAGCACCACCGCAGCGATCGGTAGCCACCGGGGGCTCGGCCCGCGCTTGCGGGTGACCGTCGGGCGGATGTCGGTCGGCGGGACGTAGACGGTCTTCTTGCGGACGCGGGACTTCGGCACGAGATCTCCTGGGCGCGGGGTCGCAGGCTAGCGTAGTCAACAGTGCGTCGATGAGGAGGCCGAACCCGTGCGCAGGCTCCCGGGAGCGTGGCGGCTGCTCGTGCCGTGCATCGCGGTGGCAGCTGGGCTGCTCTTCGCGACCAGCGCCGAGACCGCCCAGGGCACCGATCTGCGGGCCGGCCGGCGGGTGCAGCTCGAGCAGCTGATCGCCGAGCGTAACTCAAGCGTCCGCACCCTCGACGGGCAACTTAAGACGCTGCGCCGAGTCGTCGACCGGCAGACCGTGGCCGCGTCTCAGCGCGACCGCGGGGTGGCGGCGGTTCAGCGCCGCGTCAATGCCCTGCGGCCGCCCACCGGCTTGTCGGCCCTGCAGGGGCCCGGGATCGTCGTCTCCCTCAACGACGCGCCTCGACGGGCCGATGGGTCACTGCCCTCGGGCGCCGGCCCGGACGACGTCGTCGTCCATCAGCAGGATGTCCAGGCGGTCGTCAACGCGCTGTGGAGCGGCGGGGCGGACGCGATGTCGATCATGGGGCAACGGATTGTCGCGACCAGCGCTGTCCGGTGCGTCGGCAACACCCTGCTGCTCCAGGGCCGGACCTACTCCCCGCCCTTCGTCGTTGCGGCCATCGGCCCCGCGTCGATGCGTACGGCGCTGGACCGTGAACCCGGGGTCGCGCTGTTCCGGCAGTATGTCGACGCGTACGGTCTAGGTTACCGCGCGGACACGAAGAGTGAGGTGAGGGTGCCGGCATACGAAGGCTCACTGGCGCTGTCCTACGCCCGGCCGTCCCCGTGACCGGCGGCGTGCGCACCGCCCTTCGTGGCATCGGCCAGACGCTGGTGACCGCCGGAGTGGTGGTGCTGCTGTTCGCCGCCTACGAGCTGTACGGCACCGGGATCGCGACGGCCCGAGCCCAGCACGAGCTGCTCGGCCAGCTCAGACATCACTGGGCCGCGGCCGCCGGCGCGGGTCGAGCTGCGCAAGGGGTCACCCCAACTGTCGGGGCGAGCCCGGCTCCGGTCGTGCCCGCCGCCAAGGACGGGCAGGCGCTGGCAGTCCTGCGCATCCCGCGGCTGGGCCGGGACTGGACGCCACGGGTCGTGGTGGAGGGGGTGACGCTCGCCGACCTGCGTTCGGGGCCCGGCCACTATCCGGGCACGGCACTACCCGGCCAGGTCGGCAACTTCGCGGTCGCCGGCCACCGCGCCACCCACGGCAACGGTTTCTTCAAGCTCAACGAGTTGAGGGCGGGCGACGCGGTGGTCGTTGAGACGGCGGGCATGTGGTTCACCTATCGGGTGAGCTCGACCGAGCTGGTCGATCCCTCCGATGTCGCGGTCATCGCCGCCGTGCCGGACCACCCGGGTCAGCGGCCGACCCAGCCGATGGTCACACTCACCACGTGCGATCCCTGGTATTCAGCGACCCACCGGCTGATCGTGCACGGCCTGCTCCAATCGGCCACGGTGAAGAGCGCTGGCCTCCCGGCCGCGTTGCGGAGCTAGCCATGAATCGGCGGAGTTAGCCATGAATCGGCGGAGCTAGCCATGATTCGGCGGAATTAGCCGTGTACGGGTGGATCTGGCGACTGCTGCCCGGCGGGACGCCCGGCAAGCTGATCGGGTCAGCCCTGCTGATTGTCGCGGTCGCCGTGCTGTTGTTCCTCGTCGTCTTCCCCTGGGTCGAGCCGCGACTTCCGTTCGGCGACGCGACAGTGGGGCTGGGGCTGCGATGAGCATCCTGGTCATCGACAACTACGACAGCTTCGTCTACAACCTCGTGCACTACCTGCGCCAGCTCGGCGCGTCCTGCGAGGTGCGCCGCAACGACGCGGTGACGGTCGACGAGGCGGGGGCGTACGACGGGATCCTGATCTCGCCGGGACCCGGCATACCCGAGTCCGCCGGCGTATGCCTGGAATTGATCAAGGCTCACGCCGGCCGGGTGCCGATCCTGGGGGTCTGCCTCGGCCACCAGGCCATCGCCGTCGCCTACGGCGCGACCGTGACCCGCGCCCCGGAGTTGCTGCACGGCAAGACCAGCAGCGTCCATCACGACGGGGCCGGCGTGTTGGCCGGGCTGCCCGATCCCTTCACCGCCACGCGCTACCACTCACTCGCGATCGTCGAGGGCACCCTGCCGCCGGAGGTCTTCGTGACCGCCCGCACCGACAGCGGCGTGGTGATGGGCGTCCGCGTCGCCGGAGCCCGCGTCGAAGGGGTGCAGTTTCACCCCGAGTCCGTGCTCACCCAGGGAGGGCATCTGATGCTGGCGAACTGGCTCGCCCTCTGCGGATTGCCCGACGCAGTCGGGCGGGCGGCCGAGCTGAGCCCGGCCGGCTGACGGCTCCGCCCGCGGTGCGCCCTAGGACGATCCCGTCAGGGAGACGACGACGGGGACGGCGACGGCAGGGACGGGGACGGTGATGGCGAGGGCAGCGGGGAGGGTGACGGCGCGAATGTCGGCGGGACCGACGGCGGCGGCGCCGGTGGAGTCGGCGATGGGGACGGCGCCGGCGCCCGGGCGACGACGATGGTGACGGCGCTGCCCTTGACCGCGAGCTTGTCGGCCTTGGGGCTCTGCTCGACCACCGTGCCCTCCGGTGCCGAGGTGGTGATCCGCAGGACGACGCGGACGGTGAAGTCGACGGCGCGCAGGGTAGCGCTGGCGTCGGCCTGGGTCTGGCTGACCACGTTGGGCACGTGGACAGACCCGTTGGACACCTGGACGGTCACCTTGCCGCCCACCGGAACCGACGTGCCCGCGGGCGGATTGGTCCCTACCACCTCGTTCAGCGGCTTGTCGCTGGAGACGACCGTCACCACCGGCTTGAGCCCCAGCCCGCCGAGCTGCGAGGTGGCCTGGTCGCGGGTGGTGCCGACCAGCACCGGCACCGGGACCCGCCGCAGCCCCTGATCGACCGTCAGCGCCACCACGCTGTTCTTGACGGCCTGGATGCCGGCGACCGGGTCCTGGTCGACCACCTTCCCTCGCTGGGCGTCGTCCCGGAACACCTCAACGGTCCTCGACGTCAGTCCATGCAGCTTCAAATCCGCCGCGGCGGCTGCCTGGGTCTTGCCGTGCTCGTCGGGCACCGAGATCGTGGCCGCGGCCTTGTTGCTGTTGATCGCGTACCGGGTGATCAGAGCGGCCAGCACAAACAGGCCCAGAACCGCCAGCGCCAGCAGCAGATACCACCCCCCGCGTCGCGACGGTGGCGGCGGCTCGCGCAAGACGGTCGCCGTCGCAGCCGGCCGCACCGGCTGGAAGACCTGGGTGCGTTCGGCCTGAGTGAAGACCGGCGTGGCCTCGACCGGGCGGCCGGCGATCGCCCGCAGCAGGTCGGCCCGCATCTCACCGGCCGACTGGTAGCGGTTGGCCGGATTCTTGGCCATCGCCTTGAGCACGATCGCGTCGGCGGCCGGTGAGACATCCGGGTTGATCTCCGACGGCGGCGTCGGGTCCTCGCGCACGTGCTGATAGGCGACCGACACCGGTGAATCGCCGGTGAAGGGGGGCGCCCCGACCAGCAGCTCGTACAGCAGGCAGCCGGTGGAGTAGATGTCGGCGCGGGCATCGACCTCCTCCCCGCGGGCCTGCTCCGGGGCGAGGTACTGCACGGTGCCCATCACCGCCGACGTCTGGGTCATGGCGGCCGAGCCCTGGGCCACGGCGCGGGCGATGCCGAAATCCATCACCTTGACCTGGCCGGTCGGGGTGAGCATGACGTTCGCCGGCTTCATATCCCGGTGCACGATCCCCCCGCGATGGCTGAATTCCAGCGCCGAGCACACGTCAGCGGCGATCTCCATCGCCCGCTGCGGCATCAGCCTGCCCTCGGCCTCCAGGACCTGGCGCAGCGTACGGCCTTCGACGTACTCCATCACGATGTAGGGCAGCGCGACGCCGTCGGCGGCCGGCTCCTCGCCGGTGTCGTAGACGGCGACGATCGACGGGTGGTTGAGTGCCGCCGCGTGCTGCGCCTCCCGCCTGAAGCGGGCCTGGAAGAGGGGGTCGCGGGCCATGTCGGGGCGCAGCATCTTCACCGCGACGTCTCGGCCCAGGCGGGTGTCGACGCCGCGGTGCACCTCGGCCATGCCGCCGTAACCCAGGGTGTCGCCAATTTGGTAGCGCTCGCCCAGCAGGCGCGGAATCGGCATCAGCCGCCGCCCGGTGAGGCGAGGATGGCCGCCATGACCTTGCCTGCGATGGTCGAGGCGTCGCGGGACCCGCCGTGTCCGGCGTTTTCCAGGACCACGGCAATCGCCACCGGCGGCGACTGCCCTTCCTTGCCGGCGAAGCCGATGAACCAGCCGTGGTCCGCGCCGGCGTTCTGCGCCGTGCCGGTCTTGCCGGCCACGACGTAGCCGGGGATCTGCGCCGCCTTGCCGGTGCCCTTCTCGACGACGCTGCGCATCATCGTCTGCAATTCCGCCGCGATGGCTGGCGGCATCGGGCGGTGCAAGACGCGCGGAGTGGCGCGCTGCAGGCTGGTGAAGTCCGGTGCCTGAATCTCCTTGACCAGGTACGGCCGGTAGAGAACGCCGTTGTCCGCCACCGCAGCGGCCACCATGGCGTTCTGCAGCGGCGTGAAGCGCACATCGCGCTGACCGATGGAGGACTGCGCCACCTGCGGCGGGTCAGCCAGGGGCCCCACCTCGCTGGTCGACACCGCGATCGGCACGCTCAGGCCCGGCTCCCCTACCCCGAACAACGCGGCCTGCGCACGGATCTTGTCGGCGCCGAGGGTGACGCCGAGCTTGGCGAAGGCGGTGTTGCAGGACACGGTCAGCGCGTCGATCAGCCGCTGCCGGCCGGACGGGCTGCACACCTCACCCTCGTAGTTCGGCAGCGCCCGGGTGGTTTGCGGCGGGGTGTAGGTGCGCGGTGAGTCGATCAACGTGTCCGACCGGTAGCCGTTCTGCAGGGCGACGGTCGCGATGATCACTTTCATCGTCGAGCCGACCGGATACGTCTCGTTGATGGCGCGGTCGACCAGGGGCCGGCCGCGTGTGGCGTTGATCGCCGTCCACGCCGCCTTGATCCGGGCGTTGTCGTGACTCGCCAGTGGGCCCGGGTCGTACGACGGGCTGCTGACCATGGTGAGGATCGCTCCGGTCCGCGGGTCGAGCGCGACCACCGAGCCGCGCCGGCCGCCTAGCAACCGTGCGGCGGCTGCCTGACCTGCGGGATTGAGCGTTAGGACGACGTTGCCTCCCCGGGGGCTGCGACCGGTGACCAGGTCGGAGATCCGCCGGGCGAAGAGCCGGTCGTCGTCGCCGGACAGGACCCCGTCCTCGGCCCGCTCAATGGCCGACGAGCCGTAGATAAGGGAGTAATAGCCACTGACCGGGGCGTAGAGCGCGCCGCCGGGATAGGTGCGCAGGTACTTGTAGCGGTCCTTCGTCGGTGTGCTGGTGGCGATCGCGGTGTCCCCGACGACGATCGAGCCACGCTGCCGCTCATAGGTCTGCAGCAGCAGCCGCTGATTTCCGCTGTTGCGTCGCAGGCGATTGGCCTCGACCACCTGCACGTAATTGAGATTCACGAACAGCGCGGCGAAGAGCACGAGGACGGCGATGGCCACCCTGCGGACCGGGGTGTTCACAGCCGGACCATCTCCGTGGGCGCGCTCTGCAGCGGCTGCAGCGGCTGCTGGTCCGCTGGCGGCCGGCGGGCGGCGTCGGAGATGCGCAACAACAGGCCGATGAGGATGTAATTCGCCACCAGCGACGAGCCGCCATAGGACAGGAACGGCGTGGTCAGCCCGGTCAGCGGGATGAGCTTGGTGACCCCCCCGACCACGACGAATACCTGCAATGCCATGGAGAACGCCAGTCCCGCGGCCAGTAGCTTGCCGAATGAATCCCGTACCGCCAGGGAAGTACGCAATCCCCGGCTGACGATGATCGCGTAGATCACCAGGATCGCGGTCAGCCCGAACAGGCCCAATTCCTCACCGATGGTGGCCACGATGAAGTCGCTGTTGGCGAACGGGACGATCTCCGGGCGGCCCGACCCGGGACCGGTGCCGAACAGCTGACCGGTGGCCAGGCCGTACAGCGACTGCACGATCTGGTAGCCGCTGCCGTTGGCGTCGGCGAAGGGGTGCAACCAAATCGCCACGCGCTCCTGCACGTGGCTGAAGATCCTCCACGCCAGGTAGGCGCCGCCGGCGAACAGCGCCAGGCCGATCAGCAGCCACGAAGTGCGCTGGGTGGCGATGTAGAGCATGACGACGAAAATCCCAAAGAACAGCAGGGACGAGCCGAGGTCCTTCTCCACGACCAGGACCAGCAGGCTGGCGATCCACGCGACCAGCACCGGCCCAAGATCGCGCCCGCGGGGAAAGTCGATGCCCGCGATACGCCGGCTGGCCAGCGACAGCACGTCGCGCTTGGCCACGAGGTAGGCGGCGAAGAACACGATCAGCGCGATCTTGGCGAATTCGCCGGGTTGGATCGAGAAGCCGGCCAGCCGGATCCAGATGCGGGCGCCGTTCACCTCGGACAACGAGGCGGGCAGGACGGCCGGGATCACCAGCAGCACCAGGCCGACGAGGCCCAGGGTGTAGCCGTAGCGGGCCAGCGAGCGGTGGTCGCGCACGACCACCAGGAGCGCGACCAGCAGGACAAGCCCGACCGCAGTCCAGGCCAGTTGCAGCGACGCGTTGCCGCTGAGGAAGGAGAGCGTGAAACGACTGCTGTGGGTGGTCTTGGCCAGGTCGAGGCGGTGGATCATGGCGACACCCAGGCCGTTAAGCAGCGCGACCAGAGGCAGCAGCAGCGGATCTGCGTACGGCGCGAACCGGCGAACGGCCAGGTGGGCGATGCCGAACATCACTGCCAGGGTCGCCGAATACCACACCGGCGCCAGCGTGATGCCGCCTTGCATGGCCGCCTCGATCGCCAGCGACACCAGCCCGGCGAGCAGGACCGCGAAGGTCAGCATGGCCAGCTCGGTGCCGCGTCGGGTGCCCCTGCCGGCGGTGCTGGTCGCCGTCATCTGTGGCGGCCTGTCACGGCCCGGTCCGGCAGTCCCGGCCCGGGACCTGCGCTGGGCTGGGCGACGGCGACGGCGACGGCGACGGCGACGGACTTGCCGACGGGGCCGGGGTGGCCGATGGAGCTGGGCTGGTGCTCGGTGCCGGCGACGGGGTTGGCACGGAGCTGGGCGAGCTGCTCGGTGGGGCGGTGGGGGTGACCGGGGTGGCGTCGATGCTAGGCGCGGCGGCCCCTGACCCGGTTGACGGTGGGGGCGGCACAGAAGCTCCGTCGCCGGCTGATGGCTGCACACCGAGTGGTTGCTGGGTCGCCGTCATTGTGCTGGGGGGAGCACTCGGATTCGGCAGCGGGCTTGGCGCAAGCGTCGGCGAAGTGCTCGGCGTCGGCCCGGACCCCTTCGCCGGGCACGGCGGCAGCCGCTTGTCCATCAACCGGCCGACGATCTCGTCCGCGTCGGTCAGGCTGGTCGCGGTGATGCCGGTCTTGACCTGTCCCCGGGCCGCCGGCTGCAGGTCGTTGAGTCGTACGTTGAGCCGCCGGCCCACCTTGTGGAGCGCGACGCCGGCCACATCCCCCGACACGCCGTGGAAGATGGCCACACTGCCGTCGTTGGTCGCTCCGACGTAGTACTGCGCCTGGACGTATCGCCAGCCACCCCACGACCCGACGCTGAGCAGGAGCAGGGCGAGCACCGCGGTGAGCACCCAGCGCAGGCGCCTCCGGGGTGGGTCGCCGACCTCGTCGGGCTCCGCGGCCGGTTGCGGCTGGACCGGTCGGGCCAGCGCCGCCCGCCCGGCCGCGCTGTCGGCCGACGGGGGGAGCTGGCGCTGGTGGTCGGCGACGGCGCCGGCGATAACCGGCTCGTCGGACACCAGCGCGTCGTCGACGATGTCGGCCACGATGCAGCTGACGTTGTCCGGCCCCCCGCTGCGCAGGGCCAGCTCCACCAGCCGGTCGGCCGCGTCCTGCGGGTCCTCGAGCTCGAGGGCTGCGGCCATGGTTTCCGGGCTGACCACGTCGGACAGCCCGTCGCTGCACAGCAGGTAACGGTCGCCCACAACTGTTTCGCGGACCGAGACGTGGGGCTCGATCGGGTCGCCGGTCAGCACCCGCAGGATCAGCGACCGCTGGGGGTGGACGCTGGCCTCGTCGGCGGTGATCCGGCCCTCGTCGACGAGCGCCTGCACGAAGGTGTCGTCGTGGGTGATCTGGCTGAGCAGGCCGGCGTGACGGAGATAGGCGCGGGAGTCGCCGATGTGCACCAGCCCGGCCCGGTTGCCGGCGAAGAGCAGCGCGGTGAGCGTGGTGCCCATGCCGGCGAGCTCCGGGTCGCCCTCGACCATGGCGCGCAGGTGGTCGTTCGCCTCGC
>JAABUW010004478.1_pt1 | contig 18967 bp, 20 predicted proteins | sample 5560081 | NCBI WGS metagenome assembly JAABUW01 (sample SAMN10711882, study PRJNA513363) | rock metagenome | isolation source: Antarctica rocks | place: Antarctica: Victoria Land, Knobhead sud
GAACAATAGGGGGCTTTGTTGACATTGTTTCTATTTACAAAAAATAACCTTTTTGACGGAACCTTACCGAATCTGGTTAGGGTTAACCTTAAAAATTAACCGAATCCTAACAGCGGTTAAAGGGATATGACATCGGAGTGAAGCGAGAAACTTCACCTTGGCAACGAGCCGCCCATATACGATATCGAGAGCGAAGATAATTGATCCGTACGGGTTTTAGACCGTCCAAGTCCAGCAAGCACAACTGGGCAACAGCAACAATGCCACTGAGCTAACCATGAGCTTTCTACCCTGGCTGAGATATGTAGAACAACCTAATGTCGTATATAACAACTAGTTGGAATTCCACAAGGCTCCAGTAAGCACGTTTTAATTTCTATGAGAAACAAGATTCTACTATAAGAGCACTCTCTTTGTATGAATCACATATAAGCCTACTATCCTGTGGTATACCAAAATCAGTCTCTTCCATATATCAGAGTCTTGAATTGTTTACAGGCAGCTGCTCGGCGCTTCGGCAGGGAACTAACGAAGCTTGGGCCTCTTTGAGCAACCTCACTGTATTAGTTCACTTTATTGCAGGTCACTTCGTAAATGTCATCTCCCATCGCAGTACCCGTTTGGGAAGACCCGCCGTCGACCATCCCCCTTCGATGCTCCTGTACATCATGTTGCTCTAAGTCCCTAGCTATTCATCATGCAATAAGTAGGTAGATTGTATGTTCTGTTCATTCCTTCAACTACTGTGTTGGAGAGAACTTTCACTCTCAGCGGTTACAAGCGATATCCGTGGATATTCACCGATTCTTCATGTTGATTGTGTTTCATGGCTGTTTCTCAAGTTCACTTTACTGGATATTGCATTCAATCGGCTTGCTCAGGCTTTCAATCACCCTTTTCACGTTTTCAATACTTTACCCTAAACTGCTCAGCTCCCAATGTCCGTCCTAGAATACTATTCCATACTCCATACGTTCGATGTCTTCATTCTACATTTGAGGCCACACCTTTACCGACAACCAGAGGCTTTCCTCGAAAAACATTCGGTGTGAGTATCGATTCTTCAGAACTTGAATCAACAAAAGAAACCGTCCGTCAGTTCACACACTTGTCAATCCCGATCGTTGGTCGTCAGCATGCCTCCGAATATCGTCCAGGTGGCGTTTACCTTCGCGTGTGAGATTCCTGCGAAGCCCGAGTTACCTATTTTCATGCTGAGATATCCAGCTGAAAAGATTTGGGGACCAGTTGAGATGGCGATCGGCACTGTTCTGGTAACAAGAGACGACCGGAGAGACTTACATCCACATCACATTGAAGCTTTGTGCCATTATTGTCGAGATATTCTGCATCCCTTGTTCGTGGACTCGATGGGCTTTGAGAGATCCCTAAGTGGCATCAAGACCAAGGGTACGCTGCTGCAAACGGTGGCGAAGGAGGAGTTTGAGTCTTATTTCAAAGGTTACTGTGCAGAGAAGTCCAAGACAGATGGGTCCTGGGCAGGAAAGGTATCACCTTATGATAGCATTCAAGGTTTTGAAGCCTTCTTCAAGCTGTACCAAGGGAACAACGACGCGCCGACAGGTTCTGTCCACGAGGCGTGTAGCGAATGAGTTTGAAGTCGGATATTTCGGGCAATTGGGATACTAATGGCATATTTGTTTGGTGAAGGTTGTATCCACTGCTTTTGAAGCAAAACATTTTGGTATTGCGTCTTGACATTGTTCACATTGTTCAAGCTGTACCATGAACAAAGAACTCTCAATCCAAAAAAAACAAAAAAAACAAAAACAAAAAACAGCCTCCTAGTCTCTCCTACAAACAAAAAGGCCTCAACCTGACCCACCGCACGCATTTCACCACCTCTCAAGCAACCGTCTCACAGCTGACAACGCAGTATGATTATGCGATCATGTTCGCCGTGGAAATACAGAGAATCTCGTGTCGTAAAGTCTCACAGAGAATCAAATTTCTCGCCCATATTTTCGCAAAATTTCAAAACTGGTGAAGCGGACGGTTCGTGACTCCGTGGGAGTGGTAGTGTGAAGGTGCCTCAGGGTGGTATGGGGTGGTACAGTAGGATGGGTGGGGATAGGCTACAGGTTCCGGTGGGTGCGGAATATTCAGGAGGGGGTTTTTCTCCGCGGAGGGGCCGTTGAGGGTATGTAGGGGCAGGCTTGAAGGGGATAAGGTATGTGGAAGATCCGTCAATCAGATGACTTTTTGAAAGAGGGGTTTGAAGTGCGAAGGTGGAGTAATAGTTTCTTTAATACTACAAATACTAGTATTCCTGAAATCTGAAGCCTAACCTTCCTTTCCAACCACACTACCCTCATGCACGCCCTCTCTCTCTCCACGCAGGCAGCGAGCTTCAGCACACACGAAAGTATGCGAGCACACGACCGCCTCCCCTGTTTTCCTTTTTTCTTTCTTTTTCGGTCAGCCTTCTCCGTCGTTCCTCATTGTTCCTCCCAGGGCGTGCATATACCTCAAATTCCCCAGCGAAGACGTGTGGACCATCCATACCCCGCTCAGGGGGGGATTGCTGCGAGTCGTGTCTTGGTGTTACTGGGGGTTTGGGCGGGTGTGGTGTGGTGTGGTGTGGTGTGGTGTGGGGACTGGTGTAATGTATTTGAGTGGTGTTGTGTGTGTCTCAGACCATGGGATATATCGGTACCGGTACGTGAAAAGAGCGGTGCGCAATCGTCGCGGTAAGAAGATCCCGCTTCCCCAAAGCAAAGCCCAAGCCTCCAAAACGCCCCTTCCCATTCTCCCCTCGCCCAAGGTCTTCAACCAATTACCCCCTCCACCAACCCCTATACTTCGATGAAATCCAACCCCCCAAAATACTCCATCATCCGCTCCCCCAACCACCGATCCTCCTCTCCCTCTTCGGTAAAATCCCCACCAAAAATCCGTTTCTTCTCCGCCTCCAGCTTCGCACGCTCTTCAGATTGGCGGCGCTCCCGGACTTGCCAGGCTAGGTATCGGTTGTGCCAGTGTTTCGCTGAGAGGTCGTTGCGACGAGGGCGAGGTGGAAGTGAGGTCATGGTGGATAAGGGTGGGGTAGGGGTGGAGAGGGGGGAGAGGGAGAAGGAGTCGCGGTGGAAGGGGGGTTGGGAGGGAGAGGAGGAGGATTTGTGGCTGCCGCGTGTGCGGCGGCGGTTGTGTCGACTCATGCTTTGTAACGAGTTTGAGATTCAAACAGGGTGCCCGAGTAAGGAATGAGTTGTAAGAACATACTTCGTGATGATGTTGGATAGAAATAGATGAATAGAGACTTCTCGACTCTTTATATACGTTTCGAGATGTGTCATAATATATGATGAGTCGTACTATCACGCGATTAGGTGCGATGACTCATTAAGAGGATGTGGCGAGACTCTGAAGCAAATAATGAAATAAGCGAGACAATGAAAGGGTTTCAGAGATTTGAGTCATGTGATCGGAACTCGTGACTCACAGGGAACATTTTCCTATAACGATTTCGGAGAAGAGAAATGCTCGTAATAGTTCTTGAATGATAGCAAGAACTAGCCAAAAGAAATTTGTGGATGCACCCAGCGTTGTCGTGGTTCGCAGGTTGTTTGCCACCCATCTGCCATCAAAAATGATCGAAATCACGACTCACGAGATTTGCGAGATCCAGGATTTAATTTCGAAGAATTAACACCATCAATATTGACAAATTGAATGACGAACACTTGTGGCTTCGTCTTCTATCGCTACCCAACCGGAGTAGAGCATCTTGAATAGCGGGAAATTGCCGCGCCCATGCCAGTCATGTTGCGATGTCATATCATACTTCATAGCTCCTCATCCTCATCCTCTTGTGCCCCTGCTAAATTACCCAAGAGCACACTCTTTTCCGCCTCAGCTCCATGCATCATCTCGAAGCTCTCCTCGCTTGTCTGAGGACTCAAGTTCTTACCGGGTAGGTGGCCAGTCCAATCGACTCCCCCCGCTTCTGCAGTCTCAATCTTTATTTTCCTTTCCTCATTCGCCATGACAGGCTTTCCAACATCGTCGGGCAGCAGAAGTCTCCGGTGCCAATCACCCACAAACATGCCTTTGGGGTCAACTTCGTTCCGCACCCGTATCCAATCGTGAATTTCAGGATACATGTTGTGGATGTCCTCCCTTGTGACAGTAGAGAAGTTCTTAGCCCAATGAGGTCGTCCACCCATCTCTTTCATGAGGTATTCGAATGCTTCGTAGTAGCGCTCCCGGCAGGGTGGATCGCAATTATATGGTCGGTAAAGTGTAGCATTGAGATAGAGTGTTGCGCTATCTGGCATGGTATTATCTAGATATGGTCGAGGTGTGGTGGTAGAAGTATCAGAGACACGGACCTCGATCGGCGAATGAACATAGATACCCTTCGAACTCCCCGGGATACCCGAGGCTTCTTCCTCTCCATTAAGCCATTTCGATAGCCGGGTAATGGCTTCGGGACCTTTCTGAAGTGGTATCGCCCACTCGTTAACGAACTGTGAGTAAAGGCAGTTCATTAAAAGGCCTGTACGGCTTTCTTGAATAGCAGTGCTACCAGCGCCATCCTCAAACCCATACTGAACGTTTATTACGAATCTCTCGATTCTTGGTATGAGGCTGGGAAACCACTGTGCAATATAGAGGAGTATGTGGTAGGTGTGAAATCCAACGGAGCCACCCCACCAATTCGCAACTGGCGGTTTCTCTGGCCGATCTGTTTTATCAGCCCTCCACTTAATGACACGCTTCATGTACGGCATCCACCAAACACGCGTAAACTCCTTCTGAGTCCATAGGTCTCTGTTCCAGTCCGCAATAATTTCCTCCAAAGGATGCAAGCTCTGGCTCCATTGGATGTTGAAGACAGGTACTGCCTGGAACGTAATTTCCACGATTATACCCAAGGCCCCTAAGCTTACGAGAGCTGCACGGAATAGGTCCTTGTTTTGTTCTGCTGAACATGATACAACACGGCCGTTTGCAAGCATGATCTTCAAGCCCTTCACAGACTGGGAGAGAAGCCCATGCCTCGTTGAACTTCCATGTGTTGCTGTACCTATTGCGCCGGCTATTGACTGGTGGTCGATGCTTCCCAAATTTGGCATGGCAAGATCGTGCTTCTTCAACTTCAAACCCAGATCATGCAAACGTATGCCCGCTTGCATCACAACGGTTTTTCTGTCTTCGTCTATTTCCAAAATTCTGTCGTAGTGGTCCAGGTTCACCATCCAAGAAGAGGTGCAAGTCAGGTCCGAGGGTGAGTGACCGGAGCCGACAGTGACAATTCTTCGCCGACATCTTCGCGCGAGAGTGACAACTTTCTGGATCTCCTCTGTGGAATGCGGTTGTATGTAGAGCTCCGGGCGAGAGTGGAAGGTTCGAGCCCAGGTGTGGTGGCGGTGGGAAGCTGAAGCGCGAAATGGGATGCTGGGGTCGACTTTAGAAAGTTCCTTCACAATCTCAGGCTCCATCATCGGTCCCAGATCTCGAGAGCTTTGGCCTCCTGTTTCTCAGGACTGCCAAAGCTTCAATGGTAGAACCATTTGAGATTGAGATTGAGATTTTGAACTGCTGATGCTTGTCCATGCAGGCGGTTAAAACGCTATTCTAAGGTATCTACGTCGGCAAGGAGGGGTACCATTTCGAAAATTGGGAATTGCAGTCTGCAGTCTACACATATTCATTGACGTACATTGATATGACGATTAACGTCACTCTACCAACCTACTCACCTCCATACTCCCCTACCTACTTGCCTGCCCACTCAACTACCTACTCACCTATCTACTCATCTATCTATTTAGCTATGTCGCGCAACGAATTGAGTTGAATCATGACTTGGGAGATCTTTAACCCAATCTGTTACGCGATATAGGTGAGTAGGTAGGTGAGTAGGTAGGTGAGTGGGTAGGTGAGTATGTAGAGTGACGTTAATCTTCATATCAATGTACTTCATTGAATATGGGTAGACTACACGTGGTCGCGATCGCAATTTTCAATTTTCAATCTTTACTTTTCAATCTTCACTTTTCACTTTTAACCTTTCCACTTGGGTTATATTTCCCTTTGGTCGAAATGGCCTGCCGTACCATATCACCCTGGGCTCTCGACTAAGTGGGCTTCCTACACAGACACCGATCGAGGTCCTTCAGCCTGTCACCTCAGCTCTCGGGGGTTGTAAGCGAGACAGATATGGCTGGATCGATATACCTGCTCATGGAGATGGGCATGTTGAAGTTCTCGTGCACTTAGTGCATGGCCCCACCGGCAGACAAGAAACTACAATCGTATACGTTTGGGAGAACAATTTCTCCTGTTCTATCCATCCATCGATGCAATAAAGCGCTTCATCCCGCCAAGATGTCTGAACCAATAAGCTCGCCCCATCAGGAGGTCCAGTCCTCTTCTACCTCCATTGTTCTGTGCCCCTGCTGACATTTTGCTCCACAGCTTCCCTCAGTTCTGTCTCTTAAAAAAATTGCCTTGTCTTCCCTCGTTTTAACGCCCACACGGCCTACAGACTTGGCGCTCACCTCTGGGATCGTCTTCATACTCTCACTCCCACTCCAGCCGTCATGAATATCACCTCCGCAAACTCAGCTCCCCTTCCACGCTTGCTCTCACCCAGGAACAACTCCTGGGAATGTCATCTGGGTAGCTAGGAAATGCGCAACGGTGCTAAGATGGGTTGTTTCAAGCTATTCCACGCACAAAAAGTTCGAAGCGGATGAGGAAAATTTATGGAGAAAATTCGCACTGGGTCCGAAGGCTGGAGAGTATGCGATCCATAGTGGAGGGGTGCTGGTAATGTGGGGGGTTTTTGATGGGTTGGTGGCTGTGGTGGTGGTGAGTGGGTTGAAGCAAGAGTAGGATCATATGAATGCGATTGAGGGATTTGCGGCGTGCATCCAGAAGATGCACAGAGTCATGGCTGAGGCAAGTGACTAGACAACATAGACCAAGAAATGTTTCCAATGTTTCGAAAGGATGGCCGTAGAATTCATTGAGATCGCCGCCCCTCCACGGACTGGAGCCCAAATTCATTCCGAAAAACTTCCCCATTCCCCTTTCCCTCCAATTACTCATATACCAAACAAAAGCCATCTAGCATGATCTCAGAAAAGTTTGAAGCCAGTATCTTTACAATATTTATTGAAGAGATGGCCTCGTGGGAATTGGGGGGATTGGATGTAACAGATGGTTTTGTGCGGGTATGATTGATGAGTGATTGGGTGTTGAAAGAGTTGGGGGCATGGGAGTGGAGTGGTTGAGGTGGAAAAGGGGAGCGTGAAGTAGCGTCAGGGGGGAGGATACAGAAGCTAATCGAGGGCTGCGGTTCCCGCGTTTTGTAAGGAGTTGGGGCGATTGCAGTTATCGGGAAGTATGGTCTATTCCGACAGCTTCTCCGCTTAAAGCTTGATAGGAGGAATACAAGGAATACGAGGGGTATTCGTTCACAGTAGAGAGAGAGAGAGAAAAAAGAAAGGGAAAGAGAGACAGTGAGAACCAGGGGACTTTTCCCTAGGCCATTATGGACGGGAGACTTCTAACAATATTGGGAGCACTCAGTGGAAGTACAGTACAGATATAAACAGGAGATGGAGGAGGAATGTTTCTAAGCTCTCCACTTCAACTTGATCAGCTCTTGAATAATGCCTAAAGCGCGAGAAACGTCCTGGGTAGTGTTCGGTTCGGACTTTGCGGCGCTTAGATCGTCAGCCTTACAAGGATGTATCTAGTCGATTAAAGACACCCTGTCCAAAACAATTCGTCTGGGCATCTTCGCGGCACAAGTTCACGACAGCTCTTCTAGGCCGCAATCTGTTCTTTTCTATGTTACCGTTTTCCTTAAGGCATCAGCCCGCGATTTGACCTGGAGTCGCCGTATCTTTACCAAGAGAAGTTGAAGCTACCTACCCCCAGCCGATACGCAGTCCTTTACACACAATGCCCCCTCACGGTCGACGACGCGCTATACATCTCCTGTCATGGCTTGTTCTATTGTTCGTCCTTGCATCTACAGCTTCGGCAGCTTCTGCTGTCCTCGGAATTGACCTTGGCACCAAGTACATAAAGGCGGCCCTTGTAAAACCAGGCATCCCCCTCGAGATCGTACTCACAAAGGATTCGAAACGGAAGGAAGCTGCTGCTGTGGCCTTCAAGCCTGTCAAGCCAAAGAGCTCCGGTTCAGACACCAAAGTCTTCCCCGAGAGGATCTACAGCGGCGATGCACTGGCTCTCACGGCTAGGTTTTCCAGTGATGTGTATCCGAACTTGAAGCCACTCTTAAGTCAGCAATTTGAGGGTAACGATGTGGTCTCGGAATACGGCAGGAGGTATCCAGGCCTGAGAATGGTCGAGTCGAAGTACAGGGGTACTGTTGCGTTCAAGAGTGAAAGCTTCGACGCCGGAGAAGAGCCCTTCCTAGTGGAGGAGCTTCTAGCGATGGAATTGAAAAACATTAGAAAGAATGCGCTAGCATTGGCTGGCAAGGGCTCGAGCATACAGGATGCTGTTATTACGATCCCTCCTTTTTACACCGCGGAAGAGAAAAGGGCAGTGGCTTTGGCTGCAGATCTAGCAGGTCTACGTCTCTTGTCACTGGTTAGCGATGGCCTGTCTGTGGGCTTGAACTACGCGACGTCAAGGTCTTTCCCCACGGCCAAAGAAGGGAAACCCGAAATACATCTTGTCTACGATATGGGCGCAGGATCGACTTCGGCCATGGTACTGAAGTTCCAAGGGAAGACTGTCAAGGACATTGGCCGGTTCAACAAGACGGTTCAGGAGGTACAGATATTAGGCACTGGTTGGGACAGGACGTTGGGTGGAGATGCACTCAATCAGGTCGTAATGGAGGACATGATCCAGAAATTTCTCGACACCTCCCGGCTGAAGACTTTGGGCGTGGAGGCTAAGCACATAAAAGAACATGGAAGAACAATGGCAAAGTTATGGAAGGAAGCCGAGAGAATACGACAAGTTTTAAGTGCGAATACAGAAACCTTGGCAAGCTTCGAAGCCCTCTACTACGAAGATGTCAAATTCAAATACAAGCTCACCAGGAGCGAATTTGAGGAGTTAGCCTCAGCTTACGCGAACCGAGTTCAGAAACCAGTTACGGAGGCGCTTGGATTAGCGAAACTGAGCATTGCTGATATTGAATCGATTATTCTTCATGGTGGAGCTGTTCGCACTCCGTTTATTCAAAAACAGTTGGAAGCTGCAATCGGAGATGCAGAGAAACTCAGGACAAATGTCAACTCTGACGAGGCTGCTGTTTTTGGAGCCGCGTTTAAAGCAGCAGCCATTAGCCCCAGTTTCAGGGTGAAAGAAATCAGAGCTGCTGATAACGCGGGTTATGCTGTTGGTACTTCATGGACATCCGAAGGAAAGGAAAGGCAACAGAAGCTTTTTGTTCCGACCTCGCCGTCCGGCGTTGAGAAGCAGGTGTCCTTCAAAGTAACCGAAGATTTTTCATTCAGCCTGTACGAACAGATCCCGCGAGCTTCAGGAGACGTCGTCGATAACCCCATGTCGAGCATCAAGACGGAAAACCTCACAGCGTCTGTTAAGCAGCTGACCGACAAATTCGGCTGTGCCTTGACTGATATCAGTACTAAGTTCACCATTCGATTAAGCCCAACAGATGGTATACCAGAGGTGCTTAAGGGTTCAGTCAGCTGCGAGGTTGCAGACAAGAAAGGTGGCATGGTCGACGGTGTAAAAGACTTTCTCGGCTTTGGATCGAAGAAGGGTGATCAGGAACCGCTGAAGGAAAACGATGATATGGAGCCTTCGACTTCCACCTCTCAAGGTGTATCTTCCACAATCTCATCGAGTAAAGAAAGCAAGACCTCAGATTCCTCGGTTAAGGACGGTCCAAAGGCCGATGAAAAAGCCAAGGATGCCAAGCGAACCGAAATCATCTATGTTAGTTTCTCTACAGAGGCTGCTGGGCTGCCTCAGATCAGCCCCGAGAATCTTCAGCGTATCAAAGACCGGCTCGACGCATTTGATGCCTCGGATAGATTACGAGTAAAACGCGAAGAAACGTTAAACACTCTGGAATCATTCACATATAGGGCTCGTGATCTTTTGGAGGATGAGGACTTCCTTGCGGCGTCGACAGCCTCTCAACGGACAGAAATCGAAGAAAAGTTCAAGAGCGCTAGTGAATGGCTATATGGCGACGGAGCAGGTGCAAGCATGGAAGCTTTAAAGGAGCGACTTGATGAGCTCCGTGGTCTGGTTGGCCCAATCCAGAAACGAAAAGAGGAATCACGTAGGCGACCGAAGGAAGTCCAGATGCTTCAAGAAGCACTCAATCAGACGAAAGCCATGGCAAGCATGGTATCGCAGCACAGGGAAGCTATGTCAGTTGCAGAAGCAGCTTCATCAGCCTCCGTATCGAATTCACAGACCACGGCAGCGCCTCCAACGTCCACCGACGAATTTGCAGAACTTGACGACGAGACTACATCCTCTAGTACTACATCCGCAGTTCCCAACCCACCAGAGCCACCACTATACACTGCAGAAGATCTGGATTCCCTGACCACGACCCAAGAATCTGTCCAAACCTGGTTGGACGTCAAAGTCGAAGAACAGGCTAAACTCTCGCCGAGTGACGACCCGGTTCTACTCTCATCGGACCTTGCCGCCAAATCAAAGGAATTGAATGATGTTGTAATGAAGCTCCTTCAAAGACAGATGCGAGTCCCGCCAAAGCCAAAAAGCACAGGGAAGCCTAAAACAGGCAAGGCCAAGACCACCAAGACCTCCAAATCAACCACAACCGGATCAGCCAAAAAGGCCAAAGAGTCAACAATTTCACTTGGAGACCTCGATGATATGCCTGGGACGCAATCGGTGACGGACGAAGAAGTCTCCGAGGTGATAGCAGAGCAAAAATCCAAAGCAAGTAAGACGAAGGAGAAAAGTAAAGCAACGAAGGAAAAGAGCAAGGCGACGAGTAAAGCTAAGGGGAAGGGGCATGGAGAACTGTAGATTAGCGTTTTATCTCTGCTGCATCAGGAGGCTATATAGCGTTGAATGTATTAGGCTTATAGAAAACTGTGCCACTTGAAGACTTTAACATTAAGCACACAATCCGGAATTATATTCGGTGACCGAAAAGCTTGAAACTGCCTAAAGTGATTTTAAGCACGTAATTCAAGGGTCTCATATCTCGCGATGTAAAATCTATACATTGATCTTCTGCCAATCATGCACGAAATCCTCACACTCCAGCTCGGCCATCGAGCAAACTACCTGGCTACCCACTTCTGGAATACCCAGGTATCCCAGCCTTCCCTTCCATAAAGACTCCCGCCTATCTCATTCGCCCCAAGAAGACCTGACCAGCGCCCTAGGAATCCTACTTCACCTACGACAACCAAGACCCCTCGCCCGTCGACCATGACATCCACTTTCGTCCTGGCATTGGCGCCAGGGGAGAGGACACATTTACACCAAGGACGCTTATATATGATCTCAAAGGAGGTTTCGGGGGATTAAAGAAATGGGGCGGGGGCTACGAGGGTGTAGATGCTGGGGATGAGGATGCCAGAGAAGCCATGGTCTGGTGAGTGTGGAATTGCTCGAAGCGGGTGAACGGAAAGATTGAAGCTACCGCTAACGATCCATGGGATAGAGCAGGAACGGGAACGTTGTGGTCCAGAAAGAAACTTCAATTCCCCAATCAGAGTATCAACGGGGCCTCGATGAGGGGCTGCTCATTCCACCAAAATTGACCACCGATACAGTCAGGTTCTGGTCCGACTTCAGCCGTGTCTTTTACCACCCGCGCTCCATCGTCCAGATTAATGATTATGAGCTGGGATCTACACTCATGCCATTTGAGAGGTGGGACAGCGGGGAGGAATTATTTGCGGGTATGGACAAAGAGCATGATTTGCTGGATCGGGATGTAAGAGTGTGGGCGGAGGAGTGTGATCAGATGCAGGGAATACAGGTCTTCGCGGGCGGAGATGATGCGTGGGGTGGGTTTGCGGCAAGCTATGTAGAGAGGCTTAGGGACGAGTTCGGGAAGATGGCGGTTTGGGTGTGGGGGGTGGAGGAGGAGCAGGGGAAGGGGCAGAGGGTAGGTTACGTTTAGAGCAGCTGGTGGAGTGAGCTCGGTGTCTTGGATGGCTTTGGCTAATAGGAACGTCTAGGCCGCGCAATTGCTACGAACCGTCAATGCTGCAAGATCAATGTATGAGATCTCGACGCACGCCTCGATGTATATTCCGATATCGATACCGCCCGTTCTACCACGCTATGTGGAAATCGATCGAAGCTCGCAATGGCAGACCTCAGCGCTACTCTCAACGGCTCTCGAAACAACGACGCTTCCCTCGAGACTGAGGGATAGTAGCAGAAACCATGCGACCTTTGATGTCATGGAAGCAGCACTTAATGTGAACGGCACCCAGCGAATTGCACAACTCCAATGCAGCATTGTCGATCCATCAGTCTTGGAAGCTGAAAAATCCAGATTTGTCAAAGGATGCCACGATCGTCGAATGCTTGGATCGAAGAGAATTGATCTTATGCTGGACGAAGACGATGCGCAGACCACTACTGCAAATCTTGACATGGATTTCTTTTGCGGAAGATACATCCACTCTGTCGCCTCGCTTAGCCAGCATCATAAAGCAACTCATACATTTGGGCAAGTGGAAACTCTTCGTGGGGAGTTCGACGGGAACGAGGACGAGGATGAAGAAGAAGCAGGGTCGACAAGGAAGAGAAGACGACTTGCTGATCTACCAGTCGTTGAAAAGTCAGTATGCAATATGTGGATGCGCATTTGCCATTGGTTACTCCAAGCACATCGCCTTGCAGGGTGCATGTACTTTCAATACTTGCGCACAGCTAATCATCGAATGCTTTAGGTACCGCTCCACGCTAGAATTCCCACTTCTGGACAGTTTCCCGGCCATCTTCTCGCAGCCAAAGTCATCTACAACAGCGGTCAGAGCTTCGCTATCCACGACATCCGGCGTATCCCGACACGTTAAAACGTTGCAAAAAGTGGTAAGCAGAACGGTCAACCTAGAGGAGCGTGAGGCTCTCTCGAACGGGCTTGGCGAGATCAGCGAAGCATACGAGAATGGATGGCAGAGTGGATCGGAGGACGAAAGCGACGAGTGATACGCGACCAATCAAGGCGAGTTCTATACATGTTTTGTGCGACCAATCAACTCTTGTCCCGATAGGAATACGAGCTTCGTGCAGATGTGCAGATGGTGGGGGAACGAACTCACGGGTGCTCTGGCCCACTTGCTGCATGAGTGGCGTGATGGCTGGCAATTGCATGCAGGGCCAATATCAACCCAAATCATTTTCCACCACTCAAAACTCAACAGTGCCCTCAACAAACTCCAGGAACATGGTATGTCAACAAGCAGTGACCTCATGTGTAAAATGCTCCTCGGATTGGGTCTTCTGGAACGAATAACGTCAAGAACAGCCAAACTGTCGCTTCTCGGTAGGTTGGTGAGTTGTTGGTGAGTTGTTGGTGAGCCGTTGGTGAGTGGGGCTAGCGACCAGGTGCAACTCTAACGGGACTACCATCAACGGGCGCAACCAAAAGTATCTAAACCAAACGGCGCTGTGAAATACGATGCTTGACCTTTACCTTGGCGTGCTTGGGTTCCTCCGACCGCAGATGACGTGAAGCACTCTACGGACTTGTTCGTGCTCGCGTTGTCTTCAAGCTGCCCGACAGATGGACTCGTACTAATCAAAGAGGAGAATCCCTAGGTGCGCATCGAGCTCCATGGGGCGACCATCCATCTGCATCATCACAAGAACCAGCGATATCTCAACAGCACCTTATCACCCCCCCCCACTCTCTTTCACGGATCACGAGTGCATCAGCTGATCCTATTAAATCATCATTATCATCATCTTGTATTCCGTACCTGATGTTTGATCACGACGGAACGAGGATTCCGTTCCTCTACCAACCTCTTGTGGGGTGTCCAAGAGACAAAGCTTCAAGCCTTCAAGACTCTCTCCAGCCCACCCCCACCCAGCCTTACCTACAGTACTCCGTAGTAATCCGGATACTTGCATACCGATTCTGCTTCTCACCGGGGACCTGTGTGTTCGAATTGTCGGTCCCCGCGTTCCTGCGCGAGACATGGTACGAGTAAGCATTGAGAATCCTCTGCATTTCCCACATTTCTGCTTTCACGCGTCCCCTTTTCTTTTCTTCGATCAATCCGCATTGTCTACGTAGTACGGAATAGTACTGACCAGAATGGAATTTCAGCGGTGACTCGGATACAACTGCTTCTGTGGTGTTGTCCCAGGCTACTACTGTTCCTTCGTGTCCCATCGTGCCCATGTCATACCTGCCTGTGCCTTAGCCTTAGGGCAAGGATAGACTGACGACCTTACCTTACTTACCGACCGCTATCCGTAATTCCGTAACTAGGTAGCTTGGTTTGCTTCTTATTCGTCAATGATTCGAATCCTCAACTGCCCAACCCCCGATTTCAAGCTGCTCTGTACGACGTTGTATCGTGCCGTCAAGCTAAAGCAAGCAGCCTTGATGCATGGGACCTGGGCATACGAACAAACTTGATAGGATCCCTCGCCCATGCTTGTCTGACGTGACACTGCTTGATTGATCCAATTGTGCATCATGGGCCGTCACACCGTCCCTGCCATGTTGCTTATCATCATCGGCCAGCCACCGCTTCTCTCAAAAGCCTTTTGGACCTGTAAAATTATATACAGCAAGAACTCGCTCGCTACGGTTCTTCTGTACCATACCTACTGTCGCTCAGCTTTCTCCATTGTTGTCTCTCAGCTTTCTCACTCTTGAAGCTGCCTTTCGTCATATATCTCATAATGATGAGAATCACGTTCGCTTTTCTAGCTTTGGCTCTTGCTGTTGCGGCCAATGATCTACAGCCAAGATGGTTTACCAATACTACGAGGTAAGTCACTCAGAGATAAGGCATCGAGTCTTCTTTTTAACACATCCAAGTACATATCCTCCGACCGAGACAACGACAATGGTGACCTATACAACCACTACTACGTGCCCAGTCACATCTACGTACAGCCAGAACTCGACCACCTACTACTCGACCATGCTCTCGACTTCAACACTCACAGTCACTTCTTGCCAAGGGGGATGCCCAACCTCAAGCGTCTACACCACGCCGAAAAGCCCCCCGATGCCGACGACAATGACGACCTACACGACTTTGACGACGTGCCCTGTAACATCCACATATAGCTCTAATTCGACTACCTACTATTCAACCACACAGTCTACCTCGACTGTCACAATCACTACCTGCAAATACGGCTGTCCTACGACAGGCACAACTACACAGCCCTCGGGTACGACTGTACCTCCTCCTCTACCACCTACAACAACCCCTACTACGTCTATACCAACCCCATACCCTAACGTCAGTCTTGGAAAGTATCCTTTCGCCGAATGAACGATAACTGACCAAACCATCAGTCTACCACGACGACGGAGTCTACCACCAGTCCTCAGTCTTCCACAAGTACCGAGACTACAGTCGTGACCAGCTACACCACTTCAGAAATCACTGTAACAACAACAACTTGCCCCGGTAAGAAAGCCCCGTCGACTTTCAAGCGAAAGATCTAATTCTGGACAGTCACGTATACTACCTTTTCTTCCAACCTTACAACAACTTCTTTCCCGGTAACGCTAACGTCGACAATCACGTACACCACGACGACTACTTGTCCCGTGACGACAACACCTGTATCTACCACGCCGGTTCCTACCACGCCGGTTCCTACCACGCCGGCTCCTACCACGCCGGTTCCTACCACGCCGGCTCCTACCACGCCGGTTCCTACCACGCCGGTTCCTTCCACGCCGGTTCCTACCACACCAGTCCCCACCACGCCCGTCACAACCACGCCCGTCACAATCACGCCAGTCGTTACAACGCCTGTACCCACCACACCAGTCCCCACCACGCCTGTGCCTACCACGCCAGTCCCCACCACGTCAGTGCCCACTACGCCTGTCCCAACCACGCAAGTGCCCACCACACCAGTTCCAACCACACCAGTGCCTACAACCCCAGTCACCAGTGCCTCTACAGCCCCCAAACCACCGCCCGTAACCGTCGTTCCTCTGCCCTCAATCTCCACCGCCACTCTATCTAGTTCCACATCCGTCATAACCGAAGCGACAGAAGGCCAACCAGAGGTGCCTGCATCCACGCCCGCGCCCGCACCTGTGGCTCCCATTCCATCCGGCCCGGCACCAGCGTCCGTATCCGCGCCCGCCGTCACCGAATCCACTGTTACCGAATCCACCGTCACCGAAGCAACAGAAGGTCAACCCGAAGTCCCCGCCTCTACGCCCGCACCGGCGCCTGTGGCTCCCATCCCATCCAGCCCAGCGCCCGTCGCTCCCATTCCATCTAGCCCAGCGCCCGTCGCTCCCATCCCATCCAGTCCAGCGCCCGTCGCCCCCATTCCCTCTACCCCCGCACCCGCACCAGCACCCGTATCTGCCCCTGCCGTCACCGAATCCCCCGTCACGGAAGCCCCAGAAGGCCAGCCAGAAGCCCCCGCGGCCCCGAGCCCGGTCTCGGTGTCCGTCCCAGCGCCCTCGGCCAGTATCCCTGTTTCCTCCCCGGTGACCCCGCCGATCGCGTCCGTGGTGCCGTTCAAGGGCGCCGCGGGGGCGGTCAGACCGATGGGTTGGGGTGTGAGTGTGGTGGTGGGGTTGGTTTGGGTGATGATGATTTAGGGATGGTGATGGTGTAGTGTGGGTATGAGGGAGGCGGTGGGAAGGCGAAGGGACGGCGAGGAGGAGTTTATGAACGATATGGCGATGGCTTTGACGAAAGAAGGGGAAGGGGTAAGGAAAAGGGAAGAGTTCCATGTATACCCTGCACGAGTTTCAACCTCGTCGCTTTTAATCCTAATACCAAATAAATACCATTCTAGACCTGCATCGTCTCGCGCTTTCTGTATCGAGCCTGCGACGTTTCTGCGATTCGGGGATTCAGTAACTATTGATGCTAATCTATAGCAGCCTTTACACATGTAAGAAAACGCCGGAACAACAAATACCTTGACAAGCCCCAGCAACGAGACTCACTGCTACGAACCTTCCGTCTCCGCTCCAGAAGAACGAAGCACCTCGTTCACACATTTAAAAAAAATAAAAAAATCATTAAAATGATTAAACCCGATACTCATCGAACCTAGTCTAAATAAAGATTACGCCGAGCAATTACCCCTTTGATATCTAGCCAGCCAGCCAGCCAGTCTCCCCTACCCGAACACAAAACGAGATGATAATCCATCGTCTTCCGGGAAAAAAACCTCCGAGGCATATATATATACATATATATATATCTACAGTAATATTCGCATCTTCTGTGGACTCGCAAAGAGGGATTATCTACAGTACGTGCGGTTTGGTAGGATTGTGTATGTAGTTGGAAGAGGAAGGGAGGAGAGGGGTCGAGAGGGTTTTTATGATATTGGGGACGGTTTTTGGGGGGGGGGGAGGTTGGAGGGGTTTTTGTTGGTTGGTTGGTTGGTGGGGTTGGGGTGAAGGGATGGGGGGGAAGATTCTTGGTGGGGGGGTAGGGGTTTGGGGATTTTTTTTGTGGGTAGAGGGGAGAGGGTTGGTGGGCTGTTTGGGGGATTGAGCGGGTGGGAAGGGGAGGGTGTGTGTGAGCGGGTGAGTGAGTGAGTGAGTGAGTGAGTGAGCGATGGCATGGCATGGAGATGTCTTAATCCATCTCACTTCTTTTCTCTTCTAACTGTCACTTCTTAGCTTTCCGTCCTATCTCTCTCTCGTCCCTTCCCCCCTCTCCCTCTCATCCCACCTCCTCTGTCCCCCCATCTCAACCCCTCCAGCCCTCAGCCCCCCTAAGAAAAACCACTCATAAGCAAAACTCTTACCGCACACGCCCATGGTTCTCGCTCGCGATGCAAGTTAGGTTTACGGAAAGGTGGAGGGGAGGGGGTGCTGAAGAGGTGATGGGGTGCTGATGAGGTGGTGAGGTGGGTAGGTGGATAGGTATTGGGGGGGGGGGTTGAAAAGGGAAAGGGAAAGGGAGGAGGGAGAAGGGGAGGTAAAGATAATGAAAGGGATGGAGATAAAGTCATTTTCACCTATGAAACCCCTCATCAACCCCCCGATTCTTAGAAAGAAAAGAGCCCAGGCTCGTGGCATTAAGAACGAAGACGAGGGTTTGGAGATGGGGTGGTATGGGATGGGAATTGGGATGGAGGATCGGGATGGAAGGAGAAGAATTTCCAAAAAAACAAAAAAAGGGTCGGTTGAGGTGGGGAGGGGAAGAGAGAGAGGAAGTTGAACGATGGGGGGTTTGGGGTTAAGTTGGGGGTTGAAGGGGGTTCCTGAAATACGAAAACTGCAATAAAAAAAGGACGGAATCATCATAAAAACGCATTCAGCTCAAAACAACATCTAGATTGTTCTGCTGCCGCGAAAACCAAGGAAAGAAAAAAAGAGCGACAGTGGTGAGATGAGCAATGGAATTTACTGATTTGATTAATGAACGAGATAGTTGTTTGGGGATGAGAGGATGGTAGATTCAGGATGAGATTTTGAGGTTGTGAGGGGGGGGAGGAGGGTCCTTTATGGGATGGGGAGGGGAAGATGGGATTGAGGGGGAGGAATGGGAACGACGGTGGTGGGGTGGGGGGCGGGTGGTATTCTGGAGAGGTGGAGTGGTAGGAGTCGTTGCGTGCAGGCTTTATTGAGGGAGGGTTGCGAGCTTGTGGTGTGAGATTTGAGGATTTCAGCAGGGAAAGCCAGTGGTGTTTGACTATTTAGTGGGAGAATAGCTTTTATTCCACATCACGATGTAGCCCGGGACAGTATCTGGCCAACCCCAAAATATGATGCTCTCTAATAAAAGAACCCAATAATCTTGCCAGCCACATGCTTCCGTCTCGCTTCCTC
>JAABUW010004479.1_pt1 | contig 18967 bp, 22 predicted proteins | sample 5560081 | NCBI WGS metagenome assembly JAABUW01 (sample SAMN10711882, study PRJNA513363) | rock metagenome | isolation source: Antarctica rocks | place: Antarctica: Victoria Land, Knobhead sud
AGGAGCTTGGAGTGGATCGGGTTGAAAGAGGCGGCATAGGCCGTCGAACGCCTCCAGGCGAGTGCTCAGGGCGGGTGCTTCGGCGGCGCCCGCGTCCATATACTCCCGCAGCAACACATCTCCCTTTAGGCCCAATCGCCGCAGATTGCGGGGCATGATGGTCGCATACCACAGCCACAATCCATCGGTGCCACGTGCGATCCCCTGTAGCGCCCTGTGGACGCCTTCCGCCAGCGTGTCGCCATCGTTCCCGCCGTCGCCCAGCGAGGCTGAGGGCGTGTCCTGGACCCAGGTGTGCATCAGCGAATGGCGTCCGATCGGGAAGATCAGGCGTCGGTTCCATACCGACACGCCCATGGCCAGCAGCTGGCATTCGCGGCAGAAGAAGGGCGCCCAGCGACTGCCGCTGGGAAGGACGTCCAGGCCGCAGCACCGGCACAGCATCGCCCGCTGGTTGAAGTCGTGGGAGGGCCAGCGTGGCCCTTTATCCGGGTGGCATGCGCACCGCTGCTCCTCTGGATCGGGACGGCCCGTTTCGTACAGCCTGTAGCAGGTCGAGCAAATGTACAGGTACTGGTAGCGCTCGTCGTGGCTATCCGCGGGCCGGTCAGCCATGCTCTGCAATCCGTTCCATCTCCCGTACCACACGATCGAACTCATCGACCATCGCGATGAGCGCCTCGTTCTTCAGCGCCTCCCGGAAGGCCGTGACCAGCCCTCGGTAGTACCAGAGTTGGTCCTCCGGCCCGACGTTGAAGCGCTCCCAGAGCTGATCGCCGAGTTGCCGCAGATCGAGCAGGATAGATCGGGCGTTGTAGAGCTTGTCCGCTAACGACACCAGAAGCACCTCTCGCGGCGCCTCCCGAAGGTGGTTTATGTAGCGATCCTTCCGAACGCGCCAGTTCGCAGGCGTGCGTTCAGACGACTCCGGATCGTCGTCACTGCATTGCCGAACGATGTCGACCACGTGCTCTCCAAACAACGCCCCGACGGCCGCCGCGGTCGGGGGATTCAGTGTCGCACTTCCGCATTGGCGAAGGAAGAGGCGACTGGGCGACATTGAGCGTACGCCACGAACGATACGGAGGTGGTTGAACGATGGATCGAGCGGAGCGCATGGCGTTGATGGTTGATGCACTGACGGCGCCTGTGGGACGAGCGTAAGACTGCATGCAGGCACGAAGCAGCGGTGCTACAGGCAGCGCGGCAGGAGGTCCGTGGACTCTGGGCGGACTGATAGGAGACACCGCGAGACGGACCACGGGGCCGGACCGAAGGAGATCGTATCGCCGATACGGGATCTGTTGGCCAGCGGGATGCCCCTACGGCTCTACGATTGGAGTCCTGTGAGCTCCACCGGCTGGGTGAGGAAGCGACCCATTCGATCACCGGCACGCTCGACGGCGATAGCCTCGTCGGATTCCAGGCGGTCGAGTAACCGGATGTTGATGCGCACACCGCTGCCGGCGACCGTCCGCCGCCAGGCGCCACGCACACGCCCTCCGACGGTGACGGTGTTGGAAAGGATGCTGCCGAAGGAGAACAGCGCGGGATTGAAGGGACGGTCGGGGTCGATGGCTGCCGTCCGGTCGCGGTAGCCCACGGTGTACTCGTCGAAGTTGGGAAGGAGGTGCGCCATCGAAGACACATCCGGGGCGGGTTCGGCCTCGGCATCGAACCAGTAGTTCCTCCCATCCACCATCTCGTGGGCGAGTGCCGCGCCGGCGAGCGCGATGCCGGTCCGCCCATCGGTCGCGGTCAGTCCGGACCACCACACAAAGTCCTGCAGCTGGGCTGGGCCGTGGCTCTGAAAATACCGCCGTGCGAGTTCAGCCAGCGCCTCCTCCCGGTCCAGCGAACGGGCGTTGGGAGCCCGTTCCTCCAGCAGTGCATAGGTGTGGTGCTTGCCGTGCCTCGGTCCACTGGTGATGAGCCCATCCAGTTCGGCGCGCATCAGGAGATGTGGTAGGCGCTGGCCCTCGGTCGGGATGCCGGCGGCCTGGAGCACCGCGCCCAGCTGGGGGCGGGTCAGGTTCCTGCCGCCGCTCAACGCGGCCCGGAAGGCTGCGTTGGCGCGTGCCACCAGCCCGTCGTCTATTCCAAGCTGTCGATAGCGGGATGCCAGGCTGTCGCGGACCCTTGGCCCCGTCAATTCGAGCAACCACCGGATGTCGTCGGGGAGCACGAAGTGCCACGTGGGGCGCAGGATGTGGGTGCGGAGGATGGCGCCCTCATCGAAGAGTTGGTCGATGCCGGCTTCGGTCGTGCCGTGGGTGCGCTGGCCGAGCGCCCACCTGGCGCCGGTGTAGTCCTGCGACTGCACGCAGGTCAGCCGGCGCACGACATCCACGGGCGAGCTGCCCTGCTCACCGCTGAGCCGCTGGCTGTGGAGACGCCGGGCGGCAAGGTCTGTCACAGGGGGCGTGCGGAGCCGGCAGGTTGAATCATGTGCCTTCGATTCCCGGATCGCATCGGGCAGGACGAATCAGCCCGTTCGTGGCTCCCCTGGGTAGGTGCCAAAGGACCACCGGTTGCCTTCGGGATCACGCACGGCGAAGTCACGAGATCCGTAGTCGGTGTCGTGCAAGTCGAGCACGACGTCCGCACCCGCGGCTCTGGCTCGAGCACACAATCCATCTGGATCATTGGTCACCACGTAGGCGCCGAAACTGCCCGGCGCGAGGGGCCAGTTATCCTCTGGTCCTGGTTCGTGGGCTGAGCCAAGCATGACTCCACCACCCAGAGGCCAGGACAGCTGGGCGTGATCGACTCGGTCACCATCGCCATATACCACGGTCTCTTCGAACCCGAAGGCGTCGACCAGGAAGCGGATCAGGGCCCGAGCGTCGCGTGCGCGGAGCGTGGGCCAAACCTGAGGCGGGGGAGGGGTGGAGGTCATGAGGTAGTGTATCAAGAGCGGAACGTCTGGGACGGACGCGAGAGAGCGTGCGGCTGCTCATTGCCCGTAAGCGAGAAGCGGGAACGTTCCCAGTGCCTATCTCCCACTTGCGCGTGCGGAATCGCCTCTGGCGCTGGTCTGATGTTGCGGCCTGGGCCGGCGGAGATGCATCAATGATCACCATCGCCGCACTGAACGCGGCCCTTGAGTTGCTAAGCACGACCGCCACGTTGCCCGACGACGCTCGGACGCTGGTGGCATTCCTGGGACACGGCTCAAGCGATTGAGCAGGTTGTGTGTCCTTTCCGGTCGCGCGGTCTGCTTATGGTCCTGACGCGCCCGGCGCCATCATGAGCGTGTTGGCGACCTGGAAGCGTACCACGACCTCCTGTGTTACCCCTTCCATCTGTGCCCGGACGCAGTACGCGCCCTGGTCGGGGAACTGCACGAGGATCGGGAGGGCGATGAGGACCCGGAGGGGATCGCCGGGGATCGCGTTTGGCGGCCGGCCAGCCGTGATCTGCGCCTGCGCTTCGTACAACGGCGGCCGCTCATCCTGGGTCTCGATCGTCACCCGGATACCGATGGGCCGGTTGGCATCGTTCCAATCGACCAGGAAGGAGGCGGCGATGGCGAATTGGGTGGGGGACAGCTGCGCCTCAACGCCCACTGGTGGGACCATCCGGGAGATCTGGGACCACCCGCCGCCAAGGACGTACAGCTTCCCCTCCTGGCTGGTCTGCGCGGAATCGCAGAGCATCATGTACTCGACCCGGGTCTCCCGCGTTGGGGCCGGCCTAGGGGCTATATGTTGTATTACGTCTGTCATACCTCTATAATACAGAAGTGAGACAGCCGATACCAGCCCGCTATGCATATTGTTGAATTCGAGTGGGACGATGGCAACGTGGCGCACCTGGAACGGCACGGTCTTGATCCCGTCGATGTCGATGCCATGCTGGAATCCCGCATCATGGTGATGCGGAATAAGAAGGCTGGCTCCGGTGACTACAAGCTCATCGGGCTTGGTCGGGGCGACCTTCCCATCACGATCGTGGTCACGCGCACGGCGCTCCCTGGCCGCTGGCGCCCGATTACGGGCAGGAGGAGCAACGATGCCGAACGACGCAGCTATGACCACTGAGCAGCACGACGCCGCCTACCACGATGCCCACCTGGACGATGCCGCCGAGTGGGATGAGTCGTCTGCTGAGGACGTCACGCCGCGCCCGTCGGGGATGACGGTTTTTTCCCTTCGTCTCCCGCGTGAGGAGTTTCGTCAGCTCAAGCAGGAGGCCGGCAAGCGCCACCTATCCATGTCCGAGCTGACACGCACGGCCCTGCGCTGCTACGTGGCGCCACGGGCGACGGGCAGCCTGTCGGCGACGGCCGTCCACCGCCTACACGTCACGAGCTCTACGCCGGTCTGGACCGGCGGCATTGCCAATGCGGCCCATGTCGAGTTGCGCCTTCCCGCAGCCGCCGGCGCCATTGATCCCGACCGGTAGCGGCGGCGTGTAATGTGTCGTACTATGTTGGACAAAAAGACCGTCGGTCCTGAACACTCCACCCGCGCCGGCTTGCCCGCGGCGCCTGCTGATGTCGGGTGGCGACGACAGTAGGTGTGAGGCGCCCCTGCACGTCCAACCAGCCTGTTAGAGGTTTCTGTCTTCCTCTGAGGCCGCATCGAGTCGCATCATGTCCTCGCGGAACCATTCCGCGTAGTCGGCATGCAGCCGCTCTATACTGTCCACGATGTGAGCAGCGGCGGCCGTGTCCCGCAACGTCCGCTCGACATCGTCCAGCATGGCGTCGAGGTCGTCAAGCACCAGGTTCCCGAATGCCACGTACCGGCTCCTCCACGTGTCGTCGTCCATCTTCAAGGTCCACCTTCCTCTTGGGTACAATTTGTTGGCGAGGTGGGGTTAGGTGCCGAAGTATCAAGACGTTCTGCCCTGGAGAGCTGAGAAGTACATGCGGATAATGCCACTGGTTATGACACTGTTGCTCTACAGTGTCCAGACCACGCTTGATTCTGATCCATCAATAGCTGCGTCTGCAGACCATGCTCATCTGTGTACGAGTACCGGTATGCGAGCACGGGGAATTGGACTCCAGGGAATGGGCGCTGTGCTTCTCGGTGGCGTGATCTTCGACAATGTCTCCCACAGGAACTGCCAGTTTCGCGGTGTTCCTCACATTCAGATGTCCTCCGGCAATGGACGCCGTCTGCCGGTCAAGAGCGTGCTCTGGAAGTCCTCGCCACTCGCACCTAAGATCAGCGTACCGAGAGCTATCTGGAGAAGTGGCAACATAGCACCTCGCAACCACGCTTTTCTTTGGCTGAGCTGGGCGGATTGGTGTGGGGGGGCAGGTGGCTGGGCCCCTCGTGCTCACGATCGCACTTCCCAAGGGCGGGCTACTATCTGCTCGCGTTCCCCCCACCCTCACGTCGCACCGTTGGGCGCGAATCCCGCCGTGCGGGGACGATCACCGAATGTCAACGCTATTCGTGGGACAGGTGAAGCCAATTTCCGGCGCTGGGCTGAAAAGCTTAGGACTCTGAGCTGAAAAGGGAGCTACCGCCAGTCTAGCGTGGTGATCTCGCCACCGATAATCGTGGCGTGGGCGGCGGGGGTGGTGGTGCGGAGATCGTGCCAGAGATCGTACTCGCCCTGGCGAAGCTCTGGGAAGACGGCGGTGAAGGCGGGCTCGCCCTGGATGCTCCGTTCGAGCACCTCGACATGCTCTCGTTTGGCGACGCCCCGGGGACTGATATGGATCTCCTGGGCGTGCCGCTCGGGCCGGGTGTGGATAATCAGCGCGCCGACGTCGTCGCCGATGTCGAGCACCACAAACTCGGGGTGAGGCCGGTCGGCGTAGGTGTGTGGATGGCTGTGCGCCTTCGGCTGGTCGGAGCCATGCTCGTGGTCATGAGTGTGCTCATGCTCGGGGCCATGTGGATGCTCGTGGTCATGCTCATGGGGGTGCTCATGCCCGTGGTCATGCGTATGCTCGGGGCCATGGTCGTGTAGGTGCGTATGGTCATGCTCCTGAGTCATCTCTTTCTCTCCTGCGTGCGCACCGGCGCATTGATTTCAGCTCTGCAGTATGGCCCTCAATAAGCAAGGAGCCCGGTGGCACTGGGCCACCGAGCTCCCTCAGCCTGGCGAGAAACGATCGCGGCGGTTATCCGGTCGTATTGGTCGACGTGACGTATTTAACGTCGTATCCACTGAGGGGCGTTCCCAGGTACGGGAACTGGTCGTGGTTGTAGAGGATGTTGAAGTCCACCTGTGGGGCACCCGCCTTGGGGTTCGCTACCACATCGTAGATCCCGGTAGTGCCCTGATTGTCGAGCCTGCCGGCTGCCGCATCCGGCGTGTAACTCGGGGCCACCAGCTGGTAGGTGAGGCCGGCGATGGCGCGCAGCTCGATGGTGGTCGTGTCGTCGTAGACCCGGCGCCCGTTGGGGAAGCCGGCGGCGTCGCCGCCGATGAGGCCGAACGGGTTGGCATTGGCCATCGAAACCGCCGGTACCGCCATGTTCAGGCGAATCAGATCGGCGGTGGCCAGGTTGGGGCCCGTATAGTTCTGGAAGCCAGGGATGATCCCCGGCGGAAGGCCGGACAGCAGGATCGCCTGCAGGTCGGCGCGCGGCGGGAATCCGTTCGGAGGAGACCCCTCGGGAGGGGTGATGGTGGCCAGATGGGGGAACACGGTTGGATAGAGCAAGACCAGCAGACTTGCTACCTCGGGATATTGCACCCGATTCAGGAACTGGGCGTCGTTGCTCGGCAGCTGGGTGTTCCAGAAGTCTTTCCGCACCATCTGAATCAGCACTTCGTTGAACAGGGGGTTGGCCAGCCGCGATATCTGCACGAACGGACCGGCATTCAGATGCGTGCCGAAGGCGCCCTGCAAGCCACGGATGGTGATCCTCTGCCGGCTGGCCGAGGCCCAGACGCCGATAACCGACCTGGAGTCGCCCACGGTGAGGGGAGCAGCGGTCGTGATCGAGCCGCCGGAGCCGCTGACGGTGGACCCGTCGCGGGTCAGCATCGAAATCGGCACCTGAATGACGATGCTATGGATGTCGTTGTTGACGGTCGAGTTCACTCCATCAGTGGTCGGGGGTTGCGGATACGCGTGGAGGCTCTGGAACGGTCGCAGGGCCAGAAGGTCGAAGACCGAGCCCAGATCGACGTAGAAGCCCTCGCGTCGCTGTCCGGCGAACACCTTCTCGCCGGAGTCGAGGTTGTGAATTGCCTGCTGCACCAGGTTGGTGTAGTTGGGGGTGGAACGCGGGCCGATGTTGTTGGGGAGCGACATCAGGTTGGAGTTGCCGCCGCTGGCCAGCACGTGCGCGCCGCTGGAGTCGATCCTGGTCACTGAGTAGGACTGCGGTCGATTCCAGGTCGGATCGGTGATGTTGTTGATCCGTCCGGTGTTATACAGGAAGGTATTGGGGTTGACGACCCGGGTACGGAAGCGGAACTGGTAGGTGAGGTCGGGCGCTGGGTTCCCGGAGTTGTGCACGAAAATCTGGTAGAGCACTTCGTCGTTGAACTCGTAAAAGTTCGGGCCGCCGTCCGGCTGCTCACGCGGGATATAGTTGGCGATCAGGGTGACGTATCCCGGTCGATCCGGGCTGACAAAGGCGTAGACGTCGGTATTGTCAGCGGTTGGATCTTTGGAAATTTCGGGAGCTTCTCGATGGCTTGACATGATTCTCCTGTAAGCTCGGCTACGTCTGCAGCCGGCAATGCATCAGTGCTTAACGAGTGGCCTTCAACAGGCGGGAGACGATCTGCGTGTCGCGGATAATGAATTCCTTGGCGCCGGACATCACGGCGATCTCACCGCTGGCCAGATCGCGGACATGCGCCACCAGCGGCTCGGCCATCATTTCCGGGGTCATCTCGGACGTGTCAATGACTTCCGGCGACTCAGAAGCTGCTGTCAACCCGGGTACGGCCAGCAGGCCAAGGGTAGCAGCGCCGGCAGAGGTTCTTTTGAAAAACCCGAGTCGCGTTAGTTTCGCCAATCCAACCTCCTCTGCTGGGGATCCCCTCGCCCCCGGTGATAGTGGACGATCATGCCGATCTCCTCCTCTGTTCAGGCTTCTCTAGCAACTTACCAGCCTGGAAACCGCTTCCATGCTATTTCTGCGTGAACTTTTTCCTCGACGGATCACTCCATATTACGCGCGCACGCGCATAAGAGGATCATACTACATACGAAGCGGGGCGGCAATACGTACTTTTGAGTACGTTGCTCGGCTTCTGGCCTGCGTCGCGACGGGACTGTCTGGGCTGAATCCAGTGGCACGCTGGGGTGGCGGCTGCGTATGACTCCTACCTACGCAAAAAACGTCAGTTCTGTCAGGCTGCCACCTCTGAATGGACTCGGTGTGTTCGAAATACGCCAGCCAACGTTTCTCTAGCACGGCTGAAGCCGGACAGCTGCGGGTCATCGTGAATTTGGCGGTGCGCATTCTGTCCCACGGGACGCCAGACCGTTATGATGCAGCTACTGCATGTAGCTATCGATACTCACAATGATGCCACCGGAGATGGTACGGGAGGGATCGAGATGAAGGCGCTGTCTGTCCGCGAACTGTCTCAGGGCGGCGCATCAAAAGCGGTGCGCGCCGCCGAGTCAGAGCCAGTCCTGGTAAGCCGGCACAATGAGCCTGCCGTGGTCATGGTCAGTCTGAAGGACGTGGCACGTGTTTCCGGGCAGCTTTCCGGCGATCCCGACCTCTATTCAGCGGTGCTGCGACTGATTGCCGTGGACCTATTCGAGCATGGCGTGCTCTCCATGGGTCGCGCTGCCCAGTTCGCTGGTCTCCCTATCGGAGATTTCATCGATCTCTGTGATCGGCTCCAGGTACCCATTCTCCGCGAACCCGACGAGGGACTCGAGGAGGAAGTCGACGCCTTTGGCGCCTGGCTGCGGAAGGCGAAGGAGTGAGTGGACAGACCAGTGCCGGTGGCGGAGCGGGTGTATGCCCACGCCTCGCCATTGATCGGACTGGGGCGCATCCGGCGGCTTGATCTGCTCCAGATGCTGCCCACTCCGGTCTACGTCACAGAAACCGTCTGGGAGGAGGTTGCCGGACGACCTGAGAAACCTGGGGCCGCGGAGTTGAACCATGCCAGACATGCCGGCCTGCTCCGAGTCGTGCCCGGGGGTGACCCAGAGGCGTATGTCCCACTGGGGCCTGGAGAAGCGGCAACGCTCTCAGCTGCCTCTGCACATGGCGCCGCGGTGCTGATCGATGACCGCGAGGCTGTGCGATTCATGCGACGAGACCCGCGACTGGCGGAGACCATCCGCGCCCACATTGACACCGTTGGACTTGTCGTACTCGCAAAGCTGCAGGGTGTCATTCCCGTGGGGAAGCTCATACTGCTCGCACTCATCCACGAGAGGCTCCACATTGGACGGGAACTGTATGAGCCGGCACTGTCGCTTATGGACGAAGTCCCGTGATGACGATGGTAACGGATTGGGTGTGAGGAGAGCAGCCGTATAATGAACGGCTGATTCAACGGGGTAGAGAGGGCAGAACCGTGTCGCGGCTGTTGTGCGTGGGGGTGGGCCATGTGGGCCTGCCGTTGTCGCTGAAGTTATGGAAGGCGGGGCACCATGTCTCGCTGGTCGACGTGGACCAGGCGAAGCTCGAGTCGCTCCGGGCCGGCGCCATGCCATTCCTGGAAGAGGGCTGCGACGAGCTGTTGACCGAGGCCCATACCCACGACCGATTCCAGGCGGTGGGCTATCAGGATGCTGGGTTCGCCGAGACGGTCGAGGCTGCCGAGTACATCGTGATGACCCTCGGTACGCCGCTGGGCACGGATTACACCTTCCGCTTCGACCAGTATTTCGATGTGCTGAAAAAAGTCATGCCGCATCTGCGCCACGGCGTGACGCTGATCGTGCGCAGCACGGTAGCCCCCCACTTCACCCGGAACGTGGTCTCCACCCGCATCGCGGGGGAGCGACGCTGGACCCCCGGCATCGACTTTTTCCCGTCGTTTTGCCCGGAGCGGCTAGCCCAGGGACAGGCCCTGCGCGATATCGACCATCTGCCCGAGATCATCGGGGCGGACGACCTCGGCACGGCGGAGCGAGCCACCGCGCTCTTTCTGACCCTGCATCCAGACAAGCAGTGCATCCATGTCTCCACGGTTGAGGCGGAGCTGGCCAAGCTCTGCCTGAACGCCTTTCGCTACACCATGTTTGGCCTGGCCAACGAGTTTGCACTGATCGCCGAGCAGTACGGCGCGGACATGTTCAAGATCCTGGAAGCGGCCAACACCGCCTATCCACGCGGCGGTATCCCCCGCCCGGGACCCAGTCGCGGTCCCTGCCTGGGCAAAGACACGGCCACGCTGGCCTTCAGCACCACGGCCGGGCTGATTACCCACGCGGCAATTAAGACCAATGAGAATCTGGTGCTGCACGTGGCCCAGGAGGTGCGTGCCGCGCTGGGCACGCTGGCCGGCCGGCGAATCACGATTCTGGGCTATGCCTTCAAGGCGGACAGCGATGATGTCCGCGACAATTTAACCGCCCCGCTGGTCAACCTGCTGGACCGCGAGGGAGCGCTGACCAGCATCTACGATCCACTGGTGGCCCAGTACAACCACCGCACCTCCCTCCACGGCAGCGACGCGGTGGTGCTGATGACGGCGCACCGTCAACTGGTGGCCCTGGACGAGAGTACGTTGGTGGCGCTCTGCGGCCGGCCTCGGCGTGAGGTCTTCGTCTTCGATATGTGGAACGTATGGCCCTGGGCCAACCGGATATTCGGCAAAGGATCGGATGAGATCGATGAGAATCCTCGTTACCGGGGCATGTGGCTCGCTTATGCGGGAGGTCGTGCCGCGCCTGATTGACCAGGGACACGCCGTGCGCGGGGTCGATAACTTCGCGCGCTACGGTCGCGAAACCCCGCCGGCCGGCATGGAGTTCCTGGAGGGCGACCTGACCGACCTGGCCACGGTGCGCGCGGCGCTGGACGGCGTCGAGGGCGTGATCCAGGCGGCGGCGCAGATTTTTGGGGTAGCCGGCTTCCACCGCGTGCCGGCCGATATCCTGCAGCGCGATACCTTGCTGCATGGCCTGATACTGCGCGAATCGCTGGATCGTGGCATCGAGCGTGTGGTGTATATCTCATCCTCGATGGTGTATGAACGCCAGCCGGAGATCGCTCGGGAGGATGAGGTGGCGGACATGCTGGTACCACTGACCGACTACGGGCTATCTAAGCTGATGGGCGAGCGCTTGTCGCAAGCCTTTGCCGCGCAGTATGGGCTGCCCTATACCATCTGGCGGCCGTTCAATATCATCGGCTTGCACGAATCGGCGGCGGGCTACGACGCCGGCGTGTGCCATGTCTTCGCCGACTTTATCCAGCGGATCGTCCACGAGAGACAGAACCCGATGCTGGTGCTGGGAACCGGTGAGCAGGTGCGATGCTTCACCTGGATCGGCGACGTGGCGGATGCCATTGCCCAGTACTCGTTCGACCCACGCACCGAGAACGCCGACTTCAATCTCGGCAACCCGGAGCCGGTCAGCATGACCGAGCTGGCCCACCGCATCTATCACCTCTATCACGATTTGACCGGTCAGCGGGTGGCCGAACCGCTTCGCTTCACCCATATGCCTACCTATAAAGATGATGTGCAGCGACGAGTGCCGGCGATCGACAGGGCACGGCAGGTGTTGGGCTGGGAGCCGAGGGTGAAGCTCGATGAGACGCTGCGCCGCTGTCTGAGCCATGAGCTTGAGGCTCTGGGGGCCGGGGAAGCGAGTGCATTCGAGGCGCCGGCGTGAATCCTCTCCTCGCCCCACTCTCCTGCTCGGTCATCGTCCCCTGCCGCAATGAGGTGGGGAACGTCGAATCGCTGGTGCAACGCCTCCCTTCTATAGGAACGCATACCGAGTTGATCTTTGTGGATGGCTCTTCGGAGGATGGCACGCCGGAAACGATTCAGCAGATCATGGTGACCCACCCCGAACTCGACATAAAGCTGTTGCATCAGGCGGCGCGGAACGGCAAGGCGGGGGCGGTGTTCCAGGGCTTCGACGCGGCGCAGGGCGATGTGTTGCTGATCCTGGACGCGGACATGACGGTGGCGCCGGAGGATCTGCCAAAGTTTTATCTGGTCCTGGCCGAGGGCGTCGCCGACTTTGCCAATGGGACGCGCTTTGCCCTGCCCATGGAGCGGGGCGCGATGCCGGCCGCGAACCATTGGGGTAACCGCGCCTTTGGAGGCTTTCTCTCCTGGCTGCTGGGCACGCCGATCACGGATAGTCTGTGCGGCACCAAAGCGCTCTTCCGGCAGGACTGGGCGCGAATTCGCCAGGTTCGGCCCATGTTCGGTGGGCACGACCCGTGGGGCGACTTCGATCTGCTGCTGGGCGCGGCCTATACCGGCCTGCGCATCGTGGATGTTCCGGTCGCCTACGGCGCCCGCACTTCGGGAGAGAGTAAGATGCGCCCCCTGACCAGCGGTCTGGCCCTGGCGAGAACCTGCTTGGCGGGCGTCCGGGTGTTGAAGATTCCACGGGCAACGTAGCCGGCGAGCAGCATGCTAACCAAGGACCAGCCCCGCCTTGGCGCCGTGCCGGCGTGGTCGCCACACGCTGAACGGCGCGACACGCCCTTCACCTATCTGCTGCTGGCCGGCATCCTGCTGCTGGCAGCTGCGTTGCGCTTCTGGAGCTTGACCGCGCGGGGGTTCATTTACTGGGACGAGGGGAAGTTTGCTCTGGAGGGGATGCGGCTGCAATGGGCGGTTGGTCATCTGCTGGGGAGCAAGGCGGCGCTCACCGGTAAACCGGTGGGCACGGCCAAGCCGACCCATGCGCTGCTCATGGCGCTGGGCTATGCGGTGATGGGCGTCCACGACTACGCGCCGCTGGTGATCGACGCCGCGGCCAGTGTGCTGTGCGTGGCCCTGCTCTTCCTGGTGGCCCGACGCCTGTTCGATCCGACGGTGGGACTGCTGGCGGCGCTCTTTCTGGCCGTCTCGGAGTATGACGTGATCTACGCTCGCTCGGCTCTCTCGGAGAGCGACGCGAACCTGTTCTTGCTGGCCGGAGTGCTCTGCTGGGTCCACGGCTATCGAGACGACAATCGTGCGCCGCGCCGCCCTGCCTGGCTCTGGCCGTTCCTGGCTGGGCTGCTGATGGGGGTCGGGTTCACCGCCAATTACCGGCTGCTGGTGTATATTGCGGCGATCGTGGCCTTCGACCTCTGCTGGTGCGCATGGCAGGCGGGCTGGCGGCGAGGGGTGGTGCGAGCCTTGCTGTGGATGGCCGGCCTATGCGTGGCTCCATTGCTCTGGCAGCTTGCCGGGCTACTGGCGGAGGCGAACGGCGTGGTGCTGTTCCAGGCGGACGTGGCCGAGACCACCACGACCTACCTGCGTGAGGCCATCTACCAACTGCATCAGGGAAAGCAGTCTGTCCTGCGTTTTCAGCCGCTGCCCTATCTGCAATGGTACGTGGTGCGGGAGAGCTGGCCGCTCTTTGTGCTGACGCTGCTGGGTATGGCCATGTCGCTGCGGCAGCGCCGCTTCGCCTGGGCGGCGATGACCGTGCCGGTGCTCCTGCCCTACCTGGTCTACGTGTTTGCACCGTTCGTGGTGCCGCGCAATCTCACCTCCCTGCTGCCCTTTGCCTCGGTGCTGGCCGCTGCCGCGGTGGTCGAACCGGCTCGCCGCCTGAGACTCAGTGGCGCCAGGCTGGCCGTGCCGCTGCTGGCCGCGCTACTCTTTGGCGGCTATGAGGGCCTCGCCTCCTGGCGGCTGAGTGGCGTGCGTTCGGGCTTTGCTCAAGCGGCTCAGTACGTGGATCGGCATGGAGGCGGCGCCTTGACCTCCAACGAGATCATGGTGTTCTATCTGCGCGGACCCGGCATGCTCTGCGCTGCCCCGGCCTTTCCCCAGCATGTCAGGTTTCTGCCGCGGTACAGTCGTTGGGGCTATGCGTACATCGTGCTTGATAATCATCACACCTCGCGGGGCACGCTCTACGTCCGCGCCCACCTGCCACGTGTGGCGCGCTATCCTGCCGCCGGCGCCGTCTCGCTGGGCGAAAGCTTGATCAGCTCCGAGAACGGCAGCCCGCCCGATCCCCACGCCCAGCCGGAACACGTGGACGTGTACCGTTTCGGTCCGCAGCGTCGTCTGCCGAGGACGACACGGGCGGATATTTGCAGCGTGGATGAGGTGACTTGAGTGCCGTTAGGCTGTGTACCTGACCAGACAGGTTTGAGGTATCGTAGTCACCTGAGAGGTCACTCGACCGCAGTGCTGCGTCCACACGATAGGTGCAATGGCCCGGTAGGGGCCGCGGCTCCGCCCGGCCAGCCCTCGGTGTTGCAGATGCGACACCTTTACCCCGCGCTCGGGCACGATCATCTCAGCCGGCGTACGGGCGGCGTGATATACGCCGGCCGTACGCCGCGTCCGTCACCCGTCCAGTGCTCATCGGCTGCATGCGCGCTACCCTGAAGCACTACCATCATGAGAGAGGTTAGCCATGAACGACGAAGAACTGTTGGCGCGGATCAATGCGCTGGTGCAGGAAGAGCATACGCTGCAGGAGCAGGAGGAGGCAGGCGAGCTGACCGACCCCGACCACAGCCGGATGCGGGCCCTGGAGATCGCGCTGGATCAATGCTGGGACCTGCTGCGCCGCCGCCGTGCACGCCGTGCCAACGACCAGGATCCAGACGCGGCGCGGCCACGCCCTGAGGACGTGGTCGAGGGGTACATCCAGTAGGGCTGCTGACGGACGCCGCAGGCTTAGCTGGGTTCCAATTACTGTCCGTTCGATCGAGGCCGGCCCAGTGCGGCTCATCACCCGGCCCGCCGATGTGGCCATACGCGGCGGTTGCGTATGGCTCGGCGGCGAGATGCTGGCCCGGGAGGAGGGCGACCTGCCCGCCGGCTCGAGCTGTGGAGAAACGCTGCTCAGTCGATGTGGTGTGGAATCTCAGTAGCGCCCGGCTCGTCGGGTGTCTCACGTTCCCTTCGAAACGCTTTGATCGTCCTGCCAAGTGAGCCGCCGATTTCTGGCAATCGCTTCGGCCCAAAAACCACCAGGGCCAGCACCAGCACAATTACCAATTCCGGCCAATGAAGTCCAAACATCATACCCCCCTAACTCAATACGCCGTGTCCATCCCTTCAGAATACTCTCTGAGGGGGTGGGCGCCGGCATCGGGCCCCTCTCCTAGCGTCGCACGGGATACGGTCCATACACCTGTGTTCCTCGTCGGCTTACCGCCTGAACAAAGAAGGCGGTCACTGCCGGCAGATGACGGCGATACTGATAGCTTCGACCGGTGTGCCAGGGAAGGAGCCGTCCATTCACCCTTTGCAGAGTCCCCTCCCGGCGGGCCAGCAGGTTGTAGCCGAGGACCCGCTGATCGGCTGCCACCTGCCAGCGGAAGGTGACGATGCCGCCGTGAGCGGTGGCTGAGGCGTGGCGGAGCAAGGATGTGGTAGGACTGGCGGTGATCAAGGTGGTGTAAGCCTGGCTCTTGTCGTACACGTCGAACAGTTGGCCGGCTGGATACTGGTTGCTGCCATTGGGGTCGCGCGTGCTGCAGGTGAAGGGGCCGGCCGGCCCGGGCTGACCCACGGTATGGGCCGTCACACTGTACAGCGAGGCGCCGGCAGGTGGGTTGCCGACATCGGCCAGCGGGACCGAGAGATCGATGGTGTTGCCGGTGATCTTCGAGACAATGGCATTCTGCCCCGGATAGGTGAGGAACTTGGGATGGGTGCTGGCCGTGCTACACGTATTGCCATCGTAGGCGGTGGTAGCGCCGGTGGCTCGATTAACCTCCAGGTAGGCGTAATAGACGTTGCCGGTGGAGTCGTAATTTGCCTGGGTGTGCCCTGGTATGTGGTAGTTCCAGGTGGTCAGGTAATCCAGGAACTGGTCGTTGGCATTGATATCGGTGTCAGCCGGTCCAGGCAGCGACGAGAGGCCCTGTACCGTCATGCGGACATCGAGCGTCGAGGAACTCGAGGAGGCGCGGGCCACCGATGAGCCGGTGATGTCTAGCTTGGGCACAGCGTTACCGATCACGCCGTTCGCCTCGTAACGCGCATCGCCCGTGGGGTCAGAAACGCAGGGGGTCGACCCAACAGCGGTACAGGTGACCAGTGCAGGACCGCTATTGACCGTACCACCGAAGAGACTGGGACCGCCAATCTGCCGTACTTCGTCAGTCAGACCGGCCTGATTACTGCCGTTGCTGCCGTTGTTCGACGTGTCGTTGAAGATAATGTCGGCGCCGCCTTCTTTATTCACGTCCACCTGAAAAAAGTCCCCCAGGCTGCGGTCGCCGCCGGCGGTACAGCCCAGGCCCATAGTGCAGATACCACCGTTGTGGTTTGGGTGCTGCGACACGGGTACCGGCGCACTGAAGGTGGCATTGGAGCCGTTCGCGTTCAGTGCTTGTGAGAGATACGGATACCAGTCGGTGGTCTGGCTGCCGGAATCGTAACTACCCAGCGACGCGGCTCGCTTGGTGCCGTACCAGACCACGTCGATAGCGCCGGCGTTACCCGCCGCGATCCACGGGAAGATGTTTACATCGGTGTTGCCACCGGCATCTACCTGCTGCTCGGGGGTCCAGCTGGCGCCTTCATTCCCTGAGTAGGCATAGTAAATGTGGCTCGGTCCAATGACGTTGCCGGAGCCATCCACCGGTGCTTGCGACCAGACAGCGTACAGCCCCCCACTCTTGTCGATGGCCAGCACGGCGAAGTCCTGGCCGGTGGTGCAATCGGTTGCGCAGGTCGTCCCGGGAGTCGGTTGAAAGACGGTTGAACGCGTCCAGGTGGTGCCGCCATCGGTCGAGCGGTTCACCACCACCGTATCAGAGGCTATATGTGACGAGGGGTTCGGCAGGGCATATCCAGTGTGGATGGCAAAGATATGGCCATTGGTCTGATTCACCTGCAAGTTTCCGGCGGTGCCGTCGTTGCAATCGACGATTACGGGCGGCATATAGGCCAGCCCGGCCAGCGGTGCGGGGGATTGCTGGACCGCAAAGGCGTTACCGTTCGCGGTCGCGGACTGATCGGGGGTCTGGCACCGTGGGTCAGCAATTAGATCGTAGTCGAGATATACCACGCCGTTCGCGTCACTGGGCTTACGATAGGCGCCCAGCCACTGGCGGTCGACCACGGTGGCAATGGTCGAGACGGAATTACAGATCCAGCTCTGGCCGCCATTGCTGGAAACACCAGGCGAGAAGTTGGTAAGGGCCTGCATATCGACCCAATCGAGCAGGTCGGTTGCCTGGGTGGTACCGGGGGAGACGATCAGATCGGTATCACCTCCGCCCACGCAGACATCCGGCCGGCCGGCCGGAGTATTGCTTGGTACCAGCTTAAAACTGTTGCCCTGATCCTCCGAGCGAAAAAGGAAGCTATTGGAGGTGCTGACCCCCCACGGCTCAGTGCCGTACGGGTTGTCCTGGCCGCAATTATCGAAGCTCCAGGTGGCATCGGGACCACACACCCTGACCCCCGGCTCAGTGCCGGCTCGCTGGTCTTCCACCACGGTGGTCGGGCCAAAGAGCGGCATTGTAGTGGCCGCGGTGGCGCTTCGCCCTCTACCAGCCAACGGCAGCAGCACCACCGTGGCCAGCATGCTCAGTACCGCGAATGCTCGAAGACCGTTCCACCCTCTCGAATGCACCATGGCATGTCTCTCCTCTGCCCACTATCCTGCGACGCGTCTGGCCCGGATCACTCACGACGACAGCTTTATCCATAGGGAGAGTACTATCCGGAGCAGTCGCTACAACCTCATCATAGCGAAGCCGTACTGCCTGGCATGATCCTTGCAATCAGAACGGAGGTTCTAACAGGGGGCCGGGCGTCCGGTAGCTCCAGTTCTAGGGCGCCGGCGCTGATGATGGGGGGGGAATCAGTACGGTGGACGCGACGTATATTCTGCCGATTTGGCGCGAGCACCCGGAGGATCTTGGTACGCTGCCGGAATATCTGGGCTGGCTGTCGCACCATCTCGAGGTACTGGTGGTGGATGCCTCGGCCGCCGATGTTTTTGCCCGCCACGCCACCGCGTGGAATCCACACGTGGGCCATCTGCCACCCGACCCGGACCTTCTTACGCCTAACGGCAAGGTCGGCAATGTGCTCACCGGCGTGCGCCATGCCGCCCATGAATATCTGATCGTGGCCGACGACGACATTCGCTACGATCTTCCGGGGCTGCGGCGCGTGGTCCAGGAGCTGCACCGAGTGCACGTGGTCCGGCCGCAGAACTACTTTCAGCCTCTGCCCTGGCACGCCCGCTGGGACACGGCGCGGTCGCTGCTGAATCGCCTGTGGGGCGGCGATTGGCCGGGGACCCTGGGAGTGAGGCGGTCGATGCTGCAAGCCACCGGCGGCTACGACGGCGGCGTTCTATTCGAAAACTACGAGTTGGTACAGACGGTACTGGCAGCCGGCGGCCAGGAAGCCGCGCCGCTCGATCTTTATGTTCGCCGCCTCCCACCCACTGCCCGTCACTTCTGGTCGCAGCGGGTGCGTCAGGCGTACGACGAGCTGTGCCGTCCCATACGCTGCGTGCTGTCCCTGCTACTGCTGCCGTTGCTGCTGACCCTGATGATGCAACGACAGTGGCGGCTAGTGGCGGGCGGCTGTGGTGTGAGCATGCTCGCCGCTGAAGGAGGAAGACGGCGGGGCGGTGGGATGGCCATTTTCCCCGCCTCCACCTCCCTGCTGGCACCCGCCTGGCTTATGGAGCGCGCCATCTGCATCTGGTTGGCGCTCGCCTGCCGGTTGTTGCTGCACGGTGTGCGCTACGGCAACAGCCGTCTAGTCCAGGCAGCGACTCCGCGCCGGATTCTGCGCCAGCGGTTCTCATCTTCCCTGCCCGTGCTGCCGTCCATTCCCCACCTGCTCCCATATGCACGGCATAGTTGTGCCTCTCCACCGATTCTCGTGAAAGGTTGACCATGAAAACTGCAATTACACGTGACGGGGAGGAGCA
>JAABUW010004481.1_pt1 | contig 18963 bp, 16 predicted proteins | sample 5560081 | NCBI WGS metagenome assembly JAABUW01 (sample SAMN10711882, study PRJNA513363) | rock metagenome | isolation source: Antarctica rocks | place: Antarctica: Victoria Land, Knobhead sud
TAATCGCTGTGGCCCTGCTGGGAAACAAGCTGGACCCGACGCCTTGTTGAACATGTGTGTCACGGTCACACTAGCCATGAATCGCAAGCAGGATCATTACACTGTCGCCCGACAAGATGACTCGAGCGGCGAGGTAGCCAGTGAAATCAGAGGCAGCATTTATATCACTAAGATGTATGAGGAAACAGGTCAGAACCTGATGTTTGCTGGGGAGTAGACATGGTTTTGAGGAAGCCTGAATTTATCATTCGTGGCACTCGATGATATAAGCAAGCCGTGTAGCTGCTAACACGTCCAGGGACTCAACTGCACCGTTGGCATCGTCATCCCTGCGCTGTCATACGCCGGCGCTGCATACTTCCATACCAGACAAGACTTGCTGTAAATAGAACATCTTTGAACCTATGAGGAGCCTTTGCGCCGGTATAGATTTGTATACTGTTGGGTATGTCATGTGGTTTGTGGGTGATACTGGCTATTAGTTGGATGAGATAGAAGCTAATACGGTTGTGACAGGCACCATTGAAGGAGGGAGGACATGGAATGGCGGTCGAGGTGTGATATCCGAGCTATGTTGTGCTTTTGTATATGGAAAGGGTGGCTTCACTGCATGGGGATTGTTGAGGGGGCAAGGGATGACTCTGTAGGAGCACGAGTGGAATTGTATGGAGCTGAAGCGTCGGGGAATAGGGGCTGAGCATATTTCTCTTCGGGATCGTTGCGTCAATGGATCATATTGAAACCTATGATCTGAGTTGAACGGCCAAAGGGCCATGTAGCCAAATCATCGAGTTCTCCTTCTCAAGCCGCCTTCGAGATAGCTGTAAAAATCTCCTATCCAATTGCCCAACACCTTGCTATATCGCTTCAAAGCCGCTAGGTAATGCAGTACACACGATCGTAATCTCGCACCAATATTCGTTATGTCGTCAAGTTCACTCTCCTAATCGATAGAACCGGCTATCCATACTCATCCACTCCACCTCTTCTCTGCACACCAAAACCTCACCAAGCTTTCTCCACCTATCCGATCATTATTCTTCAACAGCATTGCTATATCCACATTCAACGGACTGTCGACTTCCGGATATGACAGAAGGTGATGGATGGCTTCGAGAGTGGTGGTGAGGGTGTAGGTTGGCGACCAGGAGTCTTTCAGAAGGTCAATGCATATTTCCCCCGTCTGGTTTCGGCGGACGGTCCATGTTAGTTGGGGGCTTCTGATTGCTTTTAGTTGGGTCGAGGAGCGTACCTGGAAGTGCACATTGGGATGACATATCGGCGTCAGAAAATTGATTGTTGGCGGCTGTATTGGGTAGGATGGAGGGACGGTAATGTCGAGCTTCCAGCGACCAGCTATAACTTCATCAGTCCTCCCGCTAGGTTTATCTATGGGCCGATACCCGTTCAGAGGCGGCCGCAGAACTTCAAGTGGTGCAGATACCTTCGTAGGCAGTACCTGGGACGCCTTTCATTACAGCCTCCCAGTGTAACAGCTGCGCTTCCGAGATGGGACCGAGAGATTGTAGGACAGGGGATGGTTCTGAAACGGCGTTCTTAAGCTCTTGGAGGAGGCGTTTGGTTGATGGAGGGGTAGGGGAGCGAGAAGGAGGCGCCATGCTGAGGAGATGCGCTAGATATGAAAGCTACAAGAAAGTGGCTATTACCAGGAAACAAACTACATGGGTGTCATATTTGATGTCTACCAGGCGTTTCGGAACCTCGTTGGACCTCGGCCCGCCCGATCCCTCGGAGGCTCGGACCATCTTCCGAGGTTCGCTGCGAGACCAGTCTGTTTCTCTGCCAAGTAGAAATATGACGAGTCTGCATTTAGGCAACGCCAGCTGAATGAGCGTCGCTCTAGCCGTATCTAGCTTTTTCTTATTTACGAGCTTTGCGCCCTTTTTGACCGTTTTCGGGACCGAAGCTCTGCCCTAGGCTTAGACGCTTAGTGCCTGCTTTCCAGCCAGGAGACCTAGTGAAGGTCTTTCAACTCCCATTGCCATTTTACTCTGCACATTATGCTGTGAAGGGTCATAGCTTTAGAAAGTCTGGGTGTGTCCTCCAAAGACCCAACAGTGGTCTAGCGGCAAATAGGCAATTCCTTTCGTGTCAAAACACCCTTGATGCATACTGAGCATCGAATTTCTTAGAGTCCGTACCTGACGGATGTGTTTCTATCCTCTCCGATCTCGGGACGAATTGTTCCAATCCGCCGGCCCTTGTTTCCTTAGACACGCCCAAGTCCTTGAGAAGAGAATGCACAAAGTCAATCATATTATTTCATCGAAAACCTTGCTAAAAGAGGCGGCTATCCCACGTCCTGGCAAGGCACTCGTTTCAGGGGTTTTTGCCAAGGCCTAGCGGAGACGAGTGCCAAAGTCGTCGGGACATGGGATAGGAGGTATGATGGAATTTGCTGAGACAGACATGCTAGCGAGGATTTCGCAGGAGATATCTGCTCCTGAGCGAACTGGGTGTCTAGCCTCGACGTATAGTTGAGACATACTAGTACGTTAGCCCATGAGACGTGGACTGTGGCAATTCTAGTCAGAGATGTTGATTGAGAATTCGTTTCCGCTCATTACTCAGTCGACAAGGATTAGAGTGACCCGGGATAGTTCCCCTCAGACCTCTTGTATTGAACTAGCTTCTGCAGAAGCAGTCTGATTTCCACCTGGTATCGGGCAGTGACCTGACTTTTGGAATGAACGGTCTCGATGATATCAGATAAATTGAGGCTTCATCTGGATGCGAAAGTACACTTCCCTTTAATATCCATTCAAAGTCTCGCAAGAGAGCCACGTCATAATGTTCGTCCTTCGCTCTAGCCTGTTACACATGTGTTCAGCGACGAATCATGTGGATTAACATCGTTCACAAGCCTGAAAGTGGTCGTGTTGGGTATTCTGGAAGCTGACCAGCCGTTCGAAAGGTAAGGTCTGATGATCCCGCGACGATTCGAACAAAGATCTAATCAAACGGCACCCTCCTCAACCCTTCCCTGTCTCCCGTCTTCTTCGCCTCTTGACTTACTGCGACAGTGCTTGGTATCTTGATCCCACAGCAATCACCCCAAGCATCATTTCTGTGCACATGGCCTGCTCCATCCTCTCCAACATGGATCTCTCCGCCTTCCGTCAGTTCGCCCTCAGGGGGTAGGATATCGTCTATACTCATTCCTTCCACCGCGGGCACAAGACCGCCGAACATGAAATGCTGCATGACTGGCAATTTTCCCAACACTTCTTTTACGAACATCCTTCGCATGCCTTGTTCTACCTTTTCCCAGCTTTTCGCGCCGGATATATCGTCGAGCATCGGCTGCGTCCATTTCAAGCCCTTTATTGTCTTCGATTTCATGGTGAAGCGCACCATATCAAGGTAAAGATAATCATCTCCCTCCTCTTCTAGAACGATATCATTGTGTATGCTCAATGGTCGTATGTATGGGTGATGCAGAAGCTGCGATGCCCCAATGAGGAAAGGCAAGAAGTGATAGTCATCCAGCCCCCAAACGCCGTGGGATCCAGCGGGCTCAAGATAGTATGTGCTCTGCACTTTTCGCAAAAGCCTGATATAGTGGGAAAAGACGACAAGTGCGAGGGCGGGAAACGTTGAATCGGGTAGAAGAGAAAGCCGATTCAGGCAAAGCAGCCAAATCAAGAAATTGAGCTCGTGGCCCGAGCCATAGTCTATACGGGCGCGGTTGCCCAGGGAGTGCTCGAGATATGTTGAGACTTCTGAGATGGAGGAGGAAGGGAGACCCAGATCTGCATGCCAATCTGAGGTTTGAGTAGAAATCTCATCAATGAATTGACGGAAGGCAGGGTTCCCAAAGCGTGAGCCGCCTTGGTCTGTGGGTGGGCAAAGAACGATGGTCTCTTCGATCGAGTCGAGAACAGAAAGTATCTTAGGAATGGAAGGATGGGCGGAAGAGAGATCGATGGAGGACATCTTCGTATCGGCGGCGGATTCGGAGAGGGAGAAAACGAAGGAGAGAATGAGCGCATAAGTTGGAGAAGAGAGGAAGAGGTCATGGTCCGAAGGATGAATGATGCGGCGTGTTGGTCTAGCGCAAGTGATAGTAGACGGGTCTGGGGGAGGTGGTAGTGTAGGCGTCTCCGGTACTGGAACGGGGTTTTGCAGCGGAATTGATTTCTTCTTGCGAGGGATAAGGCGGGGCAAGTTGTTGAGTTGGTGGCGGCTCAAGGAGGCTGGAGACTTGGTCTGCATGGGCGGAGTTGATTGTGAGGTCGCCGAAGGCATATTGAACTGGTAGGATACTCGTTGTTAGATGTCGAGGTGGAGCAAATAGAACTAATAGTACGGAGTTAGCTGGCCTGTGTATACTACAGCCAAGGTCGTCTTTTTGTGGCAACTTTTGGCGAGCGGGTTTCGAGCGAGCAGAAGCAGAGCATATTATGCTATATACCATGGCAAATACGACGCTCTCACCACTTCATCGCGCCGACGGATCAGCAACATATTCAATCAATGGCTATAAGGTGATCGCTGCTGTCAATGGGCCCATCGAAGTGCAGCGGAGGGACGAGTTGCCAGAAGAAGCAGCTATCGATGTCACGGTTAGGCCTGCTTCAGGCTTGGGAGGTGAGTAGCAAATCCTCAATACGGACCGTGCATATTCAGTTGACCTCTCCTATTAGGCGTACGTGAAAGGCACCTCGAATCGATCATTCAAAACACCCTCCGGCATGTCATACTCGTCTCTGCACACCCTCGCACCCTGATCCAAATCACGCTACAAATAATCGCTGACCGCGGCCACGAGTCTACATCGGAAAACGTGCTTCAGGTTGACTCCGTACGTTGTCTCCTTATAAATAGCTTACCAGTCTAACAAAAATCAGAGCCTTCCGGTCCTGCCAGCACTTCTACAGGCTTCGATTCTGGCTCTCTTGTCTACGTCTCTACCACTTGCAATGACCTTGACCGCCACATTGGTCGCCGTTGAACCGAAAGGGACGATCACGACGGATCCTTCTCCCCAAGAATTGAGATCGGCTTCGTCGATTCACGTTTTTGCCTTCTCATCTCTAGGAGATTTGTTGGTTGTGGAAAGTGAGGGTGATTTCAGCATGGAAATCTGGGATGAAGTTCATGGAAGGGCATTCATGGTGTGCCATGGCAAAGACCGAGACGATAGCGACCATGAAAACGTCGACATGGACTCCGAAGACGAGGTAGATCTGGAACGGATGTTGAGAGATGCGGTGCAAGGGAAAGTTCTAAAGGAGCGAGAATGGAAGCAGAGGATGAGCTGAAATGAGACACCAAGGGAGCAAGAGCGAATGTGAACCATGACATTGACTACGCATCAAAACGGAGTCAAGAATGGCGTACAGCCAATACTACGTCCAGGGCGTGCAGTCTTTCAACGAACGTCAACAGGGAACGGACCACCAACTCACCTTACCTCCCACACGAGGTTTTGATTCCGTGCAGCATCCCAGTCTTTGCATCGAAGAGGCGAGCTTTCTAGCAATAGCCGCGACTCAACGCCTAGTTCTCTGATGCACGGGGTTATTCGAACGTCAAGCTTTTGTCATGAGCCTGCTGATCAATGACAAGTGGGAACTATCAGTATATCCCTGGAGGTATGGCAGGCCTCTCAGCGTGCCTGAAATAGACTTTTCGCTTCAATGCCATTCGCAAGGACCCCTAGTCCGCTGTTCTGCCACGTGCCCTGCCTCTATAGCGTCTATAGAGAAATCACACACTTGCAGAACTCTTTCTCCTTCTACCGTCTGTGTGACCCGGCACGCTCCAATATTAAGCGATCGATGTGCATGTATCGTGCATCATGCATTGCGCTTATGTAGATTCTGCACATCCACGACGCTAGTACTCCGAAGCACACGCTAACTTTTATTGCCCGCAGCTTTCGGTTCCTCAAAACCCTCCGAACGTCTCTCCACGGATGCCAATTCCCTGGAGCTTCAGAGTTGGGGTTCCAGAGCGCAATCTCGATATAGCCATACCGAAAGCTGATACAATTGCAAAGCTGATGTCGTTCACACTCCTGCTTGACGCCGCCGCGGCGCAATGCAGCGCCATTCCTTGGGAAACAATTGCACAAACTTCTTCGCATCAACCATGCCATACCTTCACAGATGAGGAATGACTTCCGATTTGCCACGCCATCTACCGGCTGTCTGACGTCTCGAGTTGAGGAGCAACTTCGGCGACTTTCTCTTCTAGAAACACTGTCTTACATTCAGATAGAACTCTGACGAGATGCCAAAACCTATGAATCTTGACTTGAACCCGAGCGATTCAGAAATAAATCAAATACCCCTGGATCCGAATGCAATTGGTCGGGATCAGAATACTCGGGAGGTTCTAGCTCAAGTTAATCTAGAATCTAACTCAAGACATGGCTTACCAATCGGCAGCGCACTGCTGCACGACTATCAAATGGAAATCAATCCGTTGAACACGAACGAGAGGAATCAAGTTCACAATGAGGAAATGATGGAGCCCATAAGCACCATATCAGATGCTTCATCCCAAGTCAGCAAGTCATCATTGGAAGCCACCTCATCACCAAGCACAGCAGCGTTATGCTCATCTCTTCAAGCGCCCAGATCGCTGCCGGGTCATCGCAAAGGTGATATGACTTTGGGTCCTGCAACGCATCACATGCTCAAAGCTTTGGCGGCTCGCAATCCATCAGAACCACCGAAACAGGTCAGGGCGTCCGGACAGAGCCTCTCCGCTTCCATGTCGGGTCTTGGTAGTAATCCGCGAGCATCCTTCGCAACTCGGTTCGCCCAGTCGCCATGCTTTTTCCACCAGAGGTTTGATGACGCAGTCAATGTCGAACGAGTCTTGGAAGAAATATCAGCAGAGGACGACGGCATTTCTCACTCACGTCTCATGCAAACTGCAACCAGTGTCCGAGAAATTTCAAAGCAGCTGCAGCGCCGACCTATTAAATGCGTCGTTCGCACTATCATGATTATAACCAAGGCTCGAGACAACAATTTGGTTTATCTTACCCGCGATCTAGCCGAGTTCCTCCTCAAGACGCCGCGCTACAATTCAGATCTCGGTGTCACAGTGTATGTCGACGCCAAGCTCCGTACTTCAAAACGATTCGATGCCCATGGTCTATTAGCTTCCAACCCACGCTACGAACACATGCTTCGCTACTGGACGCCAGACCTCTGTCGGAACTCTCCCGAGATATTCGACTTGGTCCTTACCCTTGGCGGTGATGGCACCGTCCTATTCACCTCCTGGCTCTTTCAGCGCATTGTTCCACCCATCCTCTCCTTTTCTCTCGGATCTCTTGGCTTCCTCACTAATTTCCCCTTCGACACCTACAAGCCTACTCTTGACCGCATCATGGAGGGATCCGGCATGCGTGTCAATATGCGAATGCGATTCACCTGCACCGTGTATCGTGCCAGCCATCACCGCTCCACACCCTCTAGGAAAGACAGCTTACCACGCTCCTCGAAAGACAGCAATATTGCCAACCCTGATCTCATAGAGGACACCCAGTTCGAGGTTCTCAACGAGCTGGTGATTGACCGTGGACCATCTCCTTATGTGTCCAATCTCGAGCTCTATGGAGATACCCACCTTCTTACCATCATTCAAGCCGACGGCTGTATCATCAGCACTCCCACTGGCAGTACCGCCTACTCTCTCTCTGCTGGCGGACCCCTTACCCATCCTTCCATACCTGGCATACTTCTGACGCCTATATGTCCGCACACTCTTTCCTTCCGACCAATGGTTCTTAGCGATACACTATGTCTCCGCATTTGCGTACCAAGAAGCAGCAGAAGCACCGCGTATGCCAGCTTTGACGGCAAGGGACGCGTTGAGCTCTGTAGGGGTGACGAAGTTAGGGTTGAGGCAGGGCGTTATCCATTCCCCACTGTCGTAGGGGAAACCGGCACAGGTGGCGAATGGTTCGAAAGTGTGAGAAGGGCGCTAAGGTGGAATACTCGTGGAGCAGTTCAAAAGGGTTTCAGAACTTCAGAAACCAAGACGGATGCAACGAGGGCCGCTGGGAGATTGGCGGGCGACGACATGGAAGAAGATGACGCGGAACCGGATGCGGACGATGATGTAAGTGAGAACAGTGCAGACGAGGTTGAAGAAAAATGGGATATCGATGCCGATCCGTTTGACGGTCTTAATGGACCAAGTGGCCACGATAGTGGTTTTGGGGCCAGTGAAGACGGTAGCGTATCTCCCAGCCCGTTGACATTGACGAAGACTGTCAGTGCCTCGCTGGACTAATTCAATACTAACTTATAATACGAAATCCATGCATGATGAATGAGACGACACGATATGAATTATAGCCTGTTCCGTCGGAAAAGAAGCATATAGATAGGCTGGAGATACGGCGGCTACGAATGTTGAAGTTTTTCTTATCATCTCTTCATCCAGAAGAAAAGAACTCCTCCTCACGATAGTGTTTTCACTCATCTGCATCCCAAGATCTACTTTCATGATTTCGGAAAAAACTCCTAGAGCAGAAACCCCACAGCCAAATGAGATTGCATTACCGACACCAGATACTGAGCAGCCACGCGCAAAGAAACAGACGCGCTATATCGTGAGGAAACATCTCCAAACCTCCAAATGCAAAACTCCACCCACTGCCACAGCCAAGTTTCCAATGCATTCTAAGACAGAGAATCTCCCAAATTCGACCTCATACCTCACAAAATAAGGCCAATGAAGCTGATGAATCCAACAATTGATCCCGATACAATAGCAACCAATGTAATTGATGCTCGACGCTGAATACATAAGATGGTGGTGAATCGCATGGTGGAGCGGCTGAAGAAATCTCACAGGACTTTCGTGCTTCTAAGATGAAGTAAATCTGGCCGCAGTTGCCAAATGACAATATTGACGAGTGAATGACCATGGGCTCAAGCAGAGTCCGCATTTGTAGCACTCGAGCACCAGACGTCAAAGGAGAGCCAACTCGGAGGTTTATTGTGGTTACGGATCACGAGAAATGGTTCCCTTCTCTACAATGAGGTAGGCTGGACGTGGACTATTTTGTTATAGTACTGAAATACCATCCCATCGATCTCGAGATTTGTGATGGGTCAATGGCAATGCAAGAGACTATAGTAGTCAGATCGAGTTGTTCGTGGAAAAAACCTGTTTGACTCATGAATATTGATTTGGGATGCTACCTTTGCTCAAGCTATGTGGGATGTCTTCGCTAATATGCATCTCTCTATCCATTATAGAGCTCAAGCTACACAGCGACTAACACATATTCGATTTCTTGGAAGCGCTTGTAAATCGAGCCAACGACTTCGTCCATGCTAAGCTGAGGTGCATTCCAGGAGAAGAGTGACTAGATCATTGGACTATTGTTGAACATGATGACGGTCGTCGAATTGCTGATAGGAGGACTGGCCTGGCCATAAAGCTCAGGAAACACGCCCACGAAGCTGGATCTCTGGTTCTTCGTCTCTAGAGCTGAGAGCGTGCGATCTGACCGTGTTCTTCAATGAGCTAGTGAAGTGAAAGATTTATCGTTCGTTGCCCCCAACAGGGGTTGCTGGCAACATAATTTTATGAAAGGAAACTCGATCAGTGACTCCGTAAAATGTGAGTAAGTATTCTTATTCCATGACCATGACCGTTACCTTGCTGTGACGCTCAACCAACCCATCGCTCAAACGCCGAATATCATGTCTGCGATACTCGCATAGTCATTGTGTCCGCTTAGGAGGACGAAAGCTTTTCTTTCGACTTCCAGAACTTCATCATCCGACTGATGCGATTTCCTTTCTTCTTTTGGGTACGCTCCACCATATCCACGGGTGCACTTTCCTCGATGTTCAATTTACTCTTATTGTATGTGCTTCCTGCTAATCTCGAGAGACTTGCAAGACTCAATCGCTTGTGAGCTGAGACCGGCCTTGTGCGGGCGGGAACGGCAGCTGAAAGGGACAAGGAGCGATCTGCCGCCGAGTTTGCGCTGCTAGAGATACGGGTTGGGTGAGCGCTCATAGTGGACGCACTGCTGGTGAGCGACGGGACGTCATCAACCGAGCTGTGCAAACCCAGTCCGTGGTCACCAGCTCGTGATGAACTCAAGGTCGCCCTGTCTGTAATCGAGGAGGTTGCGGTGTGCATCCGAGGGTGGTCGAAAGAAGTTCTGGTAAAATCAGGGGAGGAGATAGCAGATGGGGTTTCGGATGTCGCATAAGTCAGAGCTGGTGTCGGCATAGCAAAATCGCCAGGTGCCGAGAGGGCACGTGTGTCCAGCGGGTCGTGAGACAGCGTAGGCGTTATGGTAGATTCATCTGAAGATTTGGTGATAACAGAGAAGCGAGGTTCTTCGTCTGCCCCCACAATCTCGACCGGGCTGAGCTCTTTATGATGCTCTAGCTTGGGAGTCTCTGCATGTGGATACGCACCATGTTGGCTCGGGTCCTTAGCTGGTCGTCGTCGGGCTCGTTGCATTGGCTGTTCAGATACGGTGTCAGCTTCCACGATATTGACACCCAGACCTGGAACTTGATCTCCTTGAACATTATTCCGGCTTGTTTGGACTTCCATGTCAGTCTTGTCAGAAAGAGGTTTGCTCTCATCCTCGTCATCCTCCTCTTCCTCCTCTTCCTCAATTGCCATGGCCGGATTGCTTCCCAGTCGTGGGAATCCAAATCTAGAATGATCAATGGCTTCCATCTCCGGAGCGCTCTCAGCCCGACGATGATAATGCATGCCCGGACCCGCAAAGCTTCCAGTGGCCCCACTGCTATGCATTAGACGCTTACCGACCGAAGGCCCTGCTACTCCAATCGTCTCTTCAAATGACGGTCCCACGCTCGGAGCGTCAGAAGCTCCCAAGGCTTCATCAATGTCTAGTACAGACTCTGAATTATCGAGATCAGAGAGCGAGCTTGACTCTCGGGGCTTCCATGCTGTGTAATCGTTGTGTATGCCTGGTGTCTTTGAGGTATAAGGAGTTCCAGTCTCCATGATGTAGGTGGTCTCTTCATCAAAATTGATATCATCGAGAGAAAGTTCGGCCTCTGGAGAAGGGTCTCGCAAAGGAGGCGTGGCTGATCGACGCTCCAGCTCTTCTTTGAAATCCAGCTGCCTTGCCTTTCGAGACAAAAGCCCCACCCACGATCTTCCCTTTCGCTGCCGTTTTGTTACCTTTGGCTCCGGAGATGTCCTAGGTCTCACAGTCGGCGACATGGGTCGCCGTCTTGGTAATTGAGTATTAAATCCTCCAGCTGAATAGGAGACAGGTGAAGCAGGCTGTGAGAAGAGTTTATCATGAGTACCATTGGTGGGAGTCGGGATCTTGTGAGCGGACATGAATTCTGAAGTCTCTACGCTCTTGGGTAGAAAATCTCTTGAAGGTGCCGTTGAGGGCCGCGTTGCTGTTGCCTCTGCATCTGTTGAGATCGGTTCCCAATCACCAGACGAGGGCGGAAATAGAGGCTCAGCGGTCCTGGGCCTGGATCGTGATTGATCCTGGATTAGATCCTGCGAATTCTGGCCGCGACGGAGCGTTTGATTCGTATTAGATGAGAAATTCAGGGTATGAGCGCTTACGACGGACGAGATGCTGTTGGAAACTGAGTGGCTGGCACGAATCGTTGACATGCTGCTCGATGTCTCTGAAGAGATTGTAGACAGCGGTCGTGGAATGTACTCAACAGCATCGGCAAACCGAGCTCGTGGACGTGGCTGACCACCAAGGCTCAGGTCTCCTTGACCTGTTGGTGTCGTGGCTAATTCATGAATAACGGTGGTAAGTACAGGTTGCGATGTGGACCTATCAAGTCCGGGCGGCAGTGCAGGCTGGAAAATCGAATCTGAAGGTGTAGTAGGTGCGCTGCCGGCCTTTTCGTCTGTTGGAGGCTTCAAGATCATTGAGAGATCATGACTAGAGACAGCACCAGAGCGTCGATGCGCATGACCACGTCTCGATGTAGGAGGTCCGAGTCGAGTATTAGCCGGAGAAAGCGACAGGCCTTCTGACCGTGTAGAGGTCGGAGTAACGAGCATAGGGCTGCTATTGGTTATGTCTCCTCCACCTAGCTCGCTTCCCTTTCTTCGGTGTCCACTTGATGATTCACTCTTAGTTGGGCTTGTGCTGACAAGCATGAGGCCACCATTTGTAATGTCACCTCCAACAAATTCGCTTCCATTTCTCTTATGTCCGACTGAGTGATAAGCTGGGGGGGTTCGTCTTGCTGGGGACCGCGGCGGACTGGGAGGAGCAATTGAAGGATTGGAGGCAGCAGGACTAAAGTCAAAAGCTGGTAAAGCGTTCAGGGAGAGTCGTTGTGGTCTGGATCGAGGGGCAGAGCGTCGAAAGCCAGCAGAGTCGACTGCTGACGGTACCCTTGTATGAGAGCTCGCCTCACCGGTTGCCCCGGCCGGGGTTGGAAACACAAAAGGTGGATTTGGGAGAGGTGCAGACGTGCCATTGTCTCTCGTCGTGTCCATGCTCATATGCGAATGCAAGGGTAGGACTTGAGCCATTCTTGCTGGCTATGGTGTTTGTGTACAGTGCGGGATATCATCACTAGGCTAAGGCGACATGGAAAGAGTACGTGTATAGTAGCTGATTGTTGTGACCTCTGGGTGAATGAGGAATTGGAGGCTGGAAAGAAGTGTATGAAGGTCAGGATAATGTCGGGTGGACGTGGGAGATGATGTCGGTAGATATTAGAAGTTCACCGTCAAGGCGAAGAAGTATCTGAATCTAGTAAGTCCTATCCAGTTTGGTAGATTGAAGCCCAGGCAAGGAAGCGTAATCAAGGGACAGTGGGAAGCATACAGTTGAAGGAGTGTACAAAGCGACTGTCAATAGCAACGAGTAATAAATGAATGGACGGCGACAACACAGGACAGAGAGATGTCCGCCAATATTGAGCCAGATGAACGAGGTGTAAAGAGCGTTGGGGGTGTAGATTGTAGGAGGAGAGTGGTTCGTTGTTGGTCATGAGAAGTGAAATGAAAGCCTTGGCGCCGATTGAAGTGGCCTTCAGATTTGAAACAAGCATGAAAACGAAAATGGACAAAGGCAGCGGCCCAATTTAATTGTGCATGAGGAAGGGAGGACTCGGTGCTTATGGCAATTTACTACAACCAGCAGCTAGTACGAAGTATGCCATAACCCCCCACACCTTTCTGCCTTCGTAGATCGTGAGGGGCAAGCCATCAACCTTTGGGGCTGAAATGATTGGTGCAACTTTGCCAAATGGCTGCGATCAGTATGGTCACAACGGCGTACCACAGCACGGACTGCTGCTTGCATACTCCGCGAGCAATCGAGTCTCGTCCAATGCTCCCCCGCCAGATCTGTTTGCGTAGTCTGTACGATGGTACATACTGTTCGGTGTAAAGGGACTCGATAAGACTATCACGCGGAGCACGCCTGCTTCGATGATCACTGCTATGCTTGGTTGATGAGCCTCTTTAGATCTTCTGCATTGTCCGCTGTAAAGGCATGAGCTTGATGCGCCACGTCCTGAAAGGCTGGAGATCCCGAGGAAGCAAATTTTGGTCATGGTGTCTGGCTTCATCACGATTGTCAGGGTCTTCATGCATTGTGTAGAGGCAGACTTCAATCTTCGAAGGGCGCCGTCTAGTTGCGCGTAACAGAGACGGCTGAAGATGTACAAGAAAGGTTCAAGACCCGGACGCCTAACATCATTGGTGAAAAACGAGGCGACCTGCAGCAGATTGCGTGCAAGGTGAAGGGCGCTAACCGGAAAGTCAGTAGTCTGGGCCTACGGATAGCGTTTGAGCAGGGCGGAATCATCTCCGCCAAGATCTTGCTCCCCTAGGTACTTTAAGGTACGAGGTTGGAGGGCCACGAGGGTAAGGGAGCCTCGGAGCCATAGTGCTAGCGACCACCTCTCCACATTCTTGAACATTGAGACTCGCGAATTGGCTTAACCTGTGCTCCTACTTGTATAATCAACCGACTCCAGTCTCACGGTCAGACGTAACCAGCCTAATAACTGTAGGGAGATGTGCTCTATGTGAAGGGAATGACAAATTCTTGGATGATGCATCTGAGATGATATTGCAGCTCAGCGGCCTCTGCTGGAGGCTTTTAAGAGACTCATGTAAAGCATCTGCTCGATCGAAAGGAAAGAGGTTCACAGGCTGGGCCCTGGGCATCCGGAGTCATACCCGTGCTTTCTCTTCAAGTTCGCAACAACGGTATGTGGCAGATCAGCATGATGATCAACGGTTTCAGTCAAGCTGCTGGTCCCTCCTGTCCTCATCTCCCTCGACTATTGTAGGTCTCCCTACTACTTGTATCTTATCTGCATGGATTCGCAGCTAAGCAGCATATCTGACCATAACAGTCATCGAGTATCAGCCTTTCCCAGATCCAGAAACTCTCAATACCGTTGGGCAGAATCCCTCTCCTGACCATACTTTTAACTCCAGCTCACATCGGATTGTTGGAGGGAACAGCAGGTTTTCTCCCCAATGTTTTACGACACACCTTTGATCTCAAAGACGACCAACAAATCGATGTTTTAGCCGCCGTCGTTGATCGGATACCCTATCCCACATCTGCCAGACCGGCCAACTGGATAGATGTTCAGCCTGTAGCAGAAGCTGCCCCACCGAAAACGCAGACCGAAGATGGATCTGAAGGAATGTCCTTCGCTGTGCTTGACTCCAACTCCGCCGCCCCCGACCTTTGGTCTGCCCGGGCAGAGTCCAAGCACCTTTCCACAATGTCCATCCAGCAACATTGTACGCTGTCTTTCGCCTTTCCGCCAACTGCTATTACTGTTCCTGTGTTTGTTGATGGCAAGGAAAGAACCCAGCCTCTCGTATCGCGGGTACTGCAGCTACCTGTAGCAAATACCCTCTTCAAAAACGGCAAGCCCTCCACGTTGATCGCCCAACGCTGGAGGTCTCTTCAAAGTACAGAGTCGTCATTTACATTATCGTGCATTCAGAAGGCCAAGTTACCGCAGCAGACTCTGCACCTGACCGATGTATTCCCGGATCAGAGTACAGGATTCAATCAGTCTCTACATTCCTATCTTATGCCAATCACGCCTACTCGTACTGTCACAGCTGCCATTGGCAACATCATCCGTAGGATATCTATAGATGACACTTCGGATGGAGGTGTGCCTGCGTCAGAAGAACTGGAGAATGCAATATCGGCGGCAATCAGGGATGGCCGAATTCCAACCGAACAGGCTGGTATCTGGGCACTTGTACGGCCTCCCAACTATCCTTACCCGGGTCAATCCGGCGACGACGTTGGAGGCACTGCGATCCACGAGATACAACGAGCCGTTTTGACTGGTTGTCAGCTGCACAAAGTGCTGAGTGGTGGAGGAGGCTGGGGCGAGAAGCAAGGACTGCTGGCGCTTGACCCAGATTCTGATTACCATGCAAGACAGCAGGTGTTCGGAGCGTCATACTGGGAAGACCAAGGTGTTGAGCCAGAGGAAATGCAAGCTTTTGTAAATCTTGTGAACCCTGGTGATACCGTGAAATTCTTTGTCTACAAATCACCCCAAATACTAGAGTCAATCAGCGAGGCTATTCCGAGATTAGATTTAGCGGCAGATCTCAGATCGCTCTCACTGAGGTTTGGCTCTTTACCTTCGAGTATGGACGCAATGCCAGAAGCGCCAATCACTGAAACGGATTCCTCATCACAGCCGGGTTGTACAGTCATCAAACATCATTTCGGCATGCTCTCTGAGCAAGGGATGAGTTTAGAAGTGAGTGTAATACACTTCCCGTTAGCCGTTAGGCCATACTGACCTTGCACTTTAGTCTACGTTCTTAGAGACAGATCTACGAGCAAGCAATGTACAGTATCTCGTGCCGGAACAACTGGGGTATGGTTTACCACCCTTTGAAGTACTTGACAAATCCGTCTTGACAACCAAATTGGATGCGCCGTATATGAATTGGTCTATTGAAGAAGATATCCAGGCTGTTCATCCTACCGGTGAAGTGATACCGAGCAGATCGCAACGCCTGGGTGAACATGCACATATTGAGACTCCACAGAAGCGCACAAGGACAGGGGTTAATGCCATAAAGAGCACAATGACGCGATCCCATGAGGCTGAATGGGAGGCTTCGGATGACTTTATGGAAGCTGTGAGTACTATGCCTCCTCATCAACACGTTGCTACCATAGATTCCCATCCCAGAGATCGACGTCAAGCGAAAGGGAAAGCTGATGGCGTGACATACTCCAATGGATTGGCACTCGGCCGAGAGGTAGCAAAGCTTTGGGGCAGACCCTCAAAACAGCTTATTCGGAAATTTATAAAACGAGGCCCGGAGGTAGGCGCAGCCAGTATCCCACTCTCAAGCTTCAGCCAAGTGCAATCACACATTCAAACTTGGGTGAAGCGATCCGGAGAAAGGGAGGTTGCTGTAGAGGACCTAGAACGGCATGGTACCAATGCATACAAAAGAAACAAAAATGACATCGCCCACACTATTCAGCAGCCACCAAAGGATATTACAAGTGTTAAATCTGAGGATATGGAAGTAGGAGGTGAGCAGCGACCTAGAAATCAGGTGTACTATAACCCTCGCCCCATTCGGAAACACGAAGCAAAGCTACCTACAATCCATTTTGGCGATCAACTTCGTGTCATGATACGGCAACATGCAAGCTCCGTGCAAAAAGAAAACGTCCTCGGACCATCATTATCGGAGGAGGATGACATGGTCGCAGAAGGAAACGTAGCTGGAAACGACTCAGAGGAGTCGGTACGGCATCGTGTGCGCGGCGCTTGGGATGCTTGGTTTGAACAGCAAAGCGCAATGAAAGACAAGCCGGAGACTAAGAGGGAAGCCTCGAGGGTATCCTTTATCCCCCAAAATCTGCAGGAGACACTGCCCGTGTCACAGTCTGGAAGTGAGGTAGAAGCTGAGGAGCAGTTTGAGAACTCTACGTCCGAGTCTGCAATAGACAGCTCACCAATGGAACAACGAACAAGTCCGGAACAAGTGCGTCGGCTTTCAGATCGTGTAATACGAAGGGTGGGTGTACTGGAGGAGCGAGGTATGGTGTTGCGTAAACACCTTGGGCTTGTGACGTCGATTAAAGAAAAACATGTCAAAGGAAAGAAATCTGGTCGATTGCCGAAATCGGAGTTGCAAGATATGCAGGTCAGGAAACATTTGTCCCATGATCCGCCTCCCAGGAATGCTCGGGATAAGGCAAAGAAACTTCATGAGGAGTACCATCTGCCTTTACTGGATGAGCGCCCAGAACAGGCCCCGCGACCTTGAAGTGGTACTCCTTGACAATTGAATACACTACCTCATGCCAAAAATGATACGCATACAGAATTCAGCTCATACTTGTCGATTTTGATTAGCATCTGTTGCAAAACCGCGTGAGGCTGCCCGCACTTACTTAGAAGGGTAGCTGAATATTTGCATGTTAGACGAACCACTAGTCTCCTTAGCTTTGGGCCGTGAATCTGCTCCACAAGGCCCCGCCGCATTGGGATATGTCCGGTGATCACGGCTTGTTAAGTATCCTCTGCGAGGACATCTACGTCCAGTTCCTCCATGACGCTCAATACGACCCCCATACTCTCCATAAAGCCATTGACAGCGACCCTAAGCATTCGATTCGTCGCCGCCTTATATTCTGTCCGCAGGCTGGTCCACCTCTCATATGCTGGTACGTTGACTGGCGCCGCTGCTGCAGAGGACGCTGGACTGTGGAGCCGCGCTACACCATTCGCATCGGCAGAGCCGTATGGTGTTCCGCCCTTTTCGAAATCAGGCGGCGCAAGAGAGAACGTGCGCCGGACAAGTGGTGACAGTTCGGCATCTACACTGAGGGCACGGAGGGCGGAAGATGCAAGACGATGTGTGGGAAGTGGGATGATAATGGTCCTAGGTCTGATTAGAATCAAAAATTTACCAAAAGCCGAGCAATATGGCTTACAGAGTACAAGGAAAGTCCATATCAGCTGAGTGATCCGCCATCGGTCCAATAGACTCTTTGAGTCTTGGGTCATTCATTCAAGCATGCCAAGGAAAAGGTCCAAGTTGAGTGTTGCCATGTGGATACCCGAACTACGGCGATTTATCCGTATGACTTTCCCCCACCATATCTTAGAATTCTGCGGAGTACGAGTGCTGGATTTCATGTAATAATATAAAATTGGTTCTGCGATCATGCAGTTTCGTCAGATGCAAGGTAGTATACCCCCGCACGCCCGGGTGCCTAGGACCGCCATAGACAAGTTGAGTGTACGTAGCATCGTCATCGTTGAACTGTTTAAGGCTATTCTCACTTTCTATATACGCTGTCTAACACTTGCACTCCTCAGAATTTCTAATTCATAGATGTTGGAAGTGGGGGTTTAGGGTTTGGAAATCGGTGTTTTGGATCGTGGACACGATTGTACGGATAGGTTGCCGTAGGAACGCCTACAAGGCTAGCGCTTTCTCGTGAATCAATCGCTCTTGCCATATATTGGCATCACATCACCAGCTTCGTCATTGTTCTCGCGCAGCAGCAGCATTCACCTCTTCCATTCTGGCTTCTATTCTTACAAAGTATTAGGGTGAGAGTCTCAAAGATATAGGATCTATCGAAGGCTTCGGTCAAAGCTCTGGGTAAACAAGAGATCTTCTTCGCATCAACAACCAGTCTGTTACTCGCGCAAGTCGCAGCTCCCATAACGACTGCGCTATTCCAGCAGTTAGCCACGGTCGCAGCTGCGAGAGCATAATCTTGTGACTAGGCAGTGTGCGACTGCCAAATATGTCTGCCCCAGTGGCTGGGCACCCGCCGGTTCACAATGCTGCTGGACCCCGGCCTGCCCACCGGGCTGCTGGACACCCCGTTGTCTATAATGCTACCACGAGGTATGGAGACTTCGTCCGAGTATGGATGGTGAGGGAGTAACTGACCTCCGAAAGCTATGGACAGGTGATCGA
>JAABUW010004491.1_pt1 | contig 18909 bp, 2 predicted proteins | sample 5560081 | NCBI WGS metagenome assembly JAABUW01 (sample SAMN10711882, study PRJNA513363) | rock metagenome | isolation source: Antarctica rocks | place: Antarctica: Victoria Land, Knobhead sud
TTAATTTAGTATTATTGCTTGTTCTTAAATATTATTAAATAATAATATTGTTTTTTAAAAATAATATATAATAAAGAATTTTGTTCTTATTTATAATAAAGTATGTCAAGAATTGTATTATATTAATTTTAATTTTTTAAAATTAAGTAATATACTTATTTACGCTTTAACTTTTGTACAATTTTAGTTTTTTAAGTTTTAAGAATTTAAACATTATTAATAACAATACAATAACAAATAAAGAAACCTAAAAATTTGTTTTTTCCATTGTTATTGCTTAAGTTTATTAGATACTTACAGATCCACCTATAAGATTATATATCGGGAATATGCTAGAAATGTGCCGGGAATATTTTCAAAAGAGATAGTTAACCGATATATATTTGTCAAAAAACAAATATATATTGGTTAGATAACAATTAGCTAATAGCGAGATAATCAAATTAGATAGTTAAAATGTTGTTATTCTTTGGCAAGCAATCAAGTAATAGCAATATAATCAAATTAATAAGTTAACAAATTGCTAGCTATTAAATATCTATTTACTACTTTGTTACTATATAGAAGTCTTTCGCAAACCTAATTATTTGTCTCTTTTAATTTGTCAAAATCGATCTATATCTACTAGCTTATTATTATTATTAAAGCAAAGCAAGATCTAAATTGGTAATTCGATAGATGCGTAGAATACAAAGACAACAAAGAAAGTTAAGAAGAGACTATTGACAAAATCTATTGTAGCATTTGAAATATCGTTTATTAGTGTTTTCTATGTTAATTTCTTGTTTAATTCTTTATTGTTCTTCTTTAGTTTCTCGATTTTCTTCTCTTGCTTTTTTAATTTTGTTGTTATCTTCTTTAATTTATTCTTTAATTCTTGTACTTTAATCTTCAATTTATTGTTCTCTTTTATTGCTTTAGAGAATAAGATAATATTAATAATATTTGTATTTATATAAGACTTTTGCAATATATATACGATATAGAATTTTTTCGCAATCTATTTTAAGAAAATAACAAGAAAGAATTATTTGCAATTGTAGTAATAGCGTCTAAATTAAACGCAAGAGAAATATTGAACATGTTGATAAACTCTTTGACAAAGAGACATTTGAGTATCGAAGACGCTAGCAAACGCGCGCGCTTTAATATAGCAATTAATAAGAACAACGAATTGGACAATAACGAGAATAAGCGTTTTGCAATTATTGTTTTAATTGTTATAGCAAAGATACAATAAGCAAAAAGATAGTAATATAACAAAGAAGAATTGTTAATCAATTGATAATAATTAAGTAAACAATCTCTAGTGTAAAAACTACGCTATTGTAGTCTAGTAATGTAATAGAACAATAGAAGATATTGCAACTATATTACTACAAAGTCTTTTGCAATCGAATTGTTAAAATAGCTTCTAAATCTATAAGTCTATTAAATTTTGTAATATTATTCGCGAATCTTGTCTATTTCGATATCTCGATTTGTTTCTAATGTTTTTAACATAATTGTAGAACTCTAGATTATATAAATCTTCTCGTCTATATTTTTGTTTAACAAGAGATTCTTATAACTTTATTAGTATTTACGAGAGTAATAGATATTAAAGTAAAAGATATAGACTTTGATTTGCAGAAATGTTAAGATCTAAAATTGAAATCGACTAATAGAAGTTAATTATTGTATCAATTCTATTAACTATATTTCTTATACTCTTTTCTAGCGTCTTCTCTACAAATATTTGTTTTGCTAATTTAATCTTTAATTTACTATTTTTTTTTTTGTTTCTAAAACTCTTTATAGAGCTTCTAATTGTTATTTGTCAATTGATCTACTTTTTTTTGAAGATTTTCTACATTCTTTTCTAATGTCAAGAATTGCTCTATTAACTTAAAATTAATAGTATAGCTATATATCTACGTAAGTCTTTTACAATTGACAAAGAGAATATTAATATTAAGATATTAAACAACATACTTTGATATTAATAAAAAACAAGTATTAATTAATAAAAGTCTTTAGTTCTTTATATACTTAAAGCAAGAGACAATACTTTAAGAATATTTTAGTATTTAGGCAAGCTTAGACGTTATTTTAAATAAGGACGTAAAATCTAGCAAAAAAGATAAGCGTTTTCTCTTTAAAATTATTGTTGCATTTACTAGACAATAATAAAGAAATTAAAATAAAGATTGTCTTCGATTTAATAACTTTTAGATTTCTTTTTGCAAAAAGCTCTTAATAGCTAAAGAGTAGATACTAAGTTCAATTATTAATATAACTGCTTGTTAATAGCTATTATATATAAGAATCTATTAAAAGAGACAAAGAGTCTTTAATAACTAACTAGAAAGCAATAAAATATCTACTTACAATAAAGAGTATTTTTAAGATCTAAATTGTTGCAAAAACATTATATATTAATAGCTTGTAGCTTTTCGTCTATACGTGTTATATTAATTATCGATTTTATTTTTTATAGAGAGTCTATTATATAACAAATTATTATTATATTTGTTCTCTTTGTAGCTAATCTCTATATTTAATCGACTATTGTTACAATACTTTTTGTCTATATTAGATAAAGTAGCGTTTTTATTAAATAAGAAGTTGAAGTCTTAATTGAGATTAATCTTCGAATTTTGTTTATAAATAAATAGTAAAATTGTTTGTTTAAAATAGAAGTCTATGCTTTGATTTTCGAATTTTCTCTTTAAATAGAAAATATTGTAAATATTTAGCAAAAGAGTTTTGTTGTATTTTGTAAATTTGATATTTGCAATATCTATTATATAGAGTTTATTGAGTCTCTATAACGTAAGAATTTAAAGAAGAGTGTCTACAAATATTTTGTTAGTTATAAGATTGCGAAAGACTTCGACAAAAGATAAAGAGAAACACTATTTATATCTAAAGAATTGTATATTATTGCAATTAATATTGTCGAAATCGATTGTTTTAATTGCAAAGTAGAAAATACTTTCTAATTACTTATTACAAAAGTCTTTTGCAAGCTCGTCTTTAATCTTTTTGTAAATATCTAATATAGCTTGATGTTTATTAATATTTGATTTAGTACTATAGAGTTAACATTTAATAAATATCTTAGCTTTGTTAAGTATCTCGATTTTCCAATTCTTGTAACATTGTTTTATCTTAAATCTTGTAACTTTGTATATAGTATAGATAGTTTTTATATCTAGAAAGACTACTTGTATAGATTTGTTAATCGTTTAATAAAAGAAATAAGTAAAATAATATTGTTAAGTTATAATAATTAGTTCTTCAAATGTTTTGATCTTAACTATACTTAGAACTTTTGCAACAAACACTTAAGATTAAATAGTAATTGCAACTTATCAATTGCTAAATATAATTTATTTAGAAAATAATAATTGTCTTTAAATTAAATTCTTTTAAAATAGAATCTTCTTAATAGTCTCAATAATAGTTAGATTTTAACAATAATACTTTAGACTATTGTTTGAAGTTTAAGATTAATTTGATTTTTGTTGCAATTAATTTTTAGACTTTGCAAACTTTTGCAATTTAATTTGTATTTGCGCTTAATTTTAAAATTTTCTTGTCTTAGATTGCAATTAACTTTGTAACTTAATTAACTTTTGTTAAAATTAACTTTTGAGTGCAAACGTTATAAACAATTTGTTGCTTTGTGCAAATTGTTGTTTTATCTTATTTTGTTGTTTATGCTCTTTAAGCTTTAGATTTATAATTTTGTTATTATATTAAATTTCGACGCTAATTCTTTTGTTGATAAATAATTTACATCTAATATCTTTAAAAGAAGTAGACAACTCTATAAGATTATTAGATATTTTATTGTCTATTAACTCAATAATATCTTTGTTATTATTGTTAATTAAGTTCTTGTAAAAAACTTTCGTACTTAATTGCAAATAGATTTTTAAGATTGCTAAAAACTTTAACTTCTTTGTAGACTTTAGCAATATAATTAATTTCTTCTTTGTAATATTCTTTTGCAAACGCTTTACAAACAAGATATTTGCTTTCTTCTTTTGTAGTTGCAATTAGCAAATAAATTGTTAATAGAATAAAAGTTACTTTATTAATAGCACTTTAAACTTTATAAGCAATACAAATAATTTAAGTTTAAATTTAAAAAAATTTAATATTTTTCTCTTTTGTTTATTGTTATATACTAACAAAGAACTTACAAAAGAGTTTTAAAAAAAATTCTCTATAATTGTATACAATCGATAGAGTGTCAAATTGAACTTATCGATAATAGTATTATTTTGCACGTAAGAATTGAGAGACAATTGTTTAAGAATAGACAATTTTTTTGCAATTATTTTAGAATGTTTTTGACTCTAAGATACTATCTTTTTAACAATAACTTTTTGACTTCTTATTATATTTACAATAGACAAAAATATCAATTTTAAGAAAACAATAAAAATAAGAGCTTTAATATAAAGTAATAACGAAGTTAAAGCGCTAGCACGCTATAAATAAGTTAAAAAGACAAGAGCAAAAAATTATATTTTAACTATATATACTTAGTCTACTCTTATAGCTACTTGTGTATATTAATGTCGATACTATTTTATTGTAATTGTAAGCAAAGTAATTGTAGATTAATTTATAGAAGTAAGAGTAATAGTTATATTAAATTATTGTTTATTATATTGTCGATCGCGTCAAATAATAAATATATATAATAACTATTTATCTTCTCTTATATTTTGATATTTTCTATTTGATCTCTATTATCTATTTTTCTAGCTATCTATTACTTACTTTTGCAATTATAGCTTTCTTAATATACGACTCTTCTAATATTTTAATTGCAATTATAAGACTATTTTGATCTGCTAATCTATTAAAGATATTATTATTATTAATTGTCGAAAAAGAACGCGTTAAAGATAGAACTTCTAGATTTATTTATCTCTTATTGTTACTTTATATACAATTCTAGATATTATATTATTTTTTGTCTTTATTTTTGCAAAATTCTCTATCTTATTTCTTTAAATTAAGAAGCGTCAATTGTAAAAGATTATGCTAAAATATTGTAACAAACTCTTGTTGAAGATTTTTGCAACAAACTATTATTGTAGATTCTTATAATAGTCTTTGACATAAGACTTGCGTCAATTCTTTCAAAAATCTATTTATTAATATATCTTATTGCTTGAGTTACTTTCTTAAATTTATACAATTAATAATATTTCTCTATACTTAAATTTCTTAAGTTGAAGTTATTAACAATTAATTGTTGCAATATCGAATTCTATAAGTTGTTTTAATATAATTAGTAAAGAACTAAAATAGCAAAACATAGATATTTTTGTTATAGTTCTAGACTTTAAGAATGTAAACAAGATAAAGAATTAAATAAAGTTTAATTGCTTTTAATCGATATTCAAACAATATATAAAAAAATATATTTAATTTCAATAAGTAATAACTAGAGTTATATATAGAATAAAAACAAAAAGTGCGCATTTAGCAATTGTAAAGAAGCGTCTACTCGCAAATAAAAATAATAATAATAATAAATATTTTATATTAAAATTTAAATACAATACTTTAGATTAAAATATTATCAATTAATAGATATTACTATTGCACAAGATCTTAATTACAAATACAAAGAGTTACAAAAATTTATTTTACAACAAAAAATTGTTCGAAGAATTGCTATATTCTCGCGTTTAAGATCTAATAAAAACAACAAAAATTATAAAAGTTTTATTAAGAAAAAAGAACAAGAGAAAGAGAAAAAAATAGAAGTTCTTTGTAAGTAAATTAATCTCAAAAATTATTAATCTCTTGTATTTGATAAAGCAACTTATCGATTTAGTATTAATTTTTTCTAAGTAGTTTGTCGAAGACTTTGCAACAATACTATTTTGTAAAACTTTTTTGTAGTCTTCTTTATCTAGTTAGATTATCTAGCAATTAATTGATTTATTAAAAATATAGCAAGTAAGCAACTTTATTAATTTTATTAATAAGACTCTATTATCGATTTCTTTTTTAATAATTAAGATCGAATTTGTAATTAATTTCGAGAAAAACAATACTTGTAATTACAATTCTTTTGTACAAGAATAATATCTAGAAATTCTTTAAAACAAAAATATAGAAATTGTTATTTGCAAACAAAAGAATAATAAAGAGAATATATTGATTGTTAAAGATCTAAATAATATTAAAGAGAAAACAATATTTAAAGATATATATTAAATAACTTGTAAAAAACGTATTATAACTTGTTTTTAAATACTTTATATTTGCGTCAAATATATCTTTTAACAACTTTATATATATAATAAGATTATATAATTTAAAGACTTCTTTAACTCTAAGACAATCAATTATATAGCAAATTTTAATAGATTTTTTAAGATCGAATTTGAGCTTTAGAAATTTTAATTAATTTAGAATATTAATATATTTGCAATTGTATATATTTAAAACTTAAAAAAATCGATTTGTTAATACAAAGAAGCGCAAAATTTTTTAGACAATTTAATCTATTAATAAAAGAATATTGTTGCAATTTGCAATAGACTTAAGATAGAATAAAATAATTTAAAAACTATTTTGCAAATTGTAGAGATAACTATTAGCATAATTATAACTTTATAGCAATTAGTAAATATTAAAACTATTCTAGACTTTATAGAGAATTTTAATATTTATAAATATCTACTTGTTAATAGTATTAATTTAGACAAAATTTAAACTATTGTTATCTATTAATTTTAGATATATTGTATATTAGTCTATTGCAAAAGAGTTTAAGTTATATTAGTTTAAGTATTAATAACTAAAGTCTTTTGCAAGTATCTTTAGTTATAAGTAATTGCTAATATTTCTTCTAGCAAATTCTAAATAAAGAAGTACTTCTTGTTAAGAAATAAAAAATAATTAAATTTATACTTCTTCTTATCTTGTCTATATTAATAAATTAATAAATAGATAAAATTAAACAAATTGTCTTAAAACAATTTTGTATCTACTTATATTATAAAGATAGTTAAAAGAGTTAAAAATTAATTGTAGATATTAAAAGTATATTTGATATTCTTAATACAAAATATTCTATCTTTAATAATATAAAGCAAAATACTCGCACTATTGTTGTTTTCTTATATTATATTTTCGCAAATTAAAACAATTTAAAGATACAAAAAACTTAGAGACGCAATTTATACTATATATTAGAGCAAAATATAAAGAAATCTAAATTCGAGTTAAATTATCAATAATTTAAAGCTATTTTTAAATATTTTAAATTGCTAGTAGCAAATAAATATTATTTTTTAAAAAATACAAACTCGAATTTGTTTGTTGTTGTTTGTTAAGTTATATTTTTCGAATTTTTAAAAACAAATGCAATATTACTTAACAACTTAGACAACAATTGTAAAAAATATATATTTTTAATTAAATTATATATTGTTGATAGCTAATAGCAATCGCAAGCGTTAATAGCTATAAAAGTTAACAACAACGTAAATCTATATATATTATTCGAGAATTATTTTGCAATTAAGCTACAACTAATTTTAAAAGTTGCAAAAAAATTTCTATTTTAATCAAATATAAATAAGATTGATCAAAAAATAAAACTAAGTATAATTTTTAAAAAAACTATAATTCGAAGAATTAACAAATTACAAATACTATTTTGCACAAATGCAAAAATAAAAGACTTAATACTAAAACTTAAGACAATTACTATTAATTGCAATTATACAATTAACAAAAAGATAAATTACAAAAAGATAAAGAACAATTTTTTCGAAAATTTAATTAAGAACAATAATAATTTTAAAGATATTAAAATTTTAAAAATTAAATACAATCTTAAAGTTTATCGAAAGTTACAACTACTATTGTTTTTTTATAAATTTAATTTAATTTAACAAGATCTACAATCTTAAAGCAAAAAATATAAGAAAAATATTTAAAAATAAAAATATCTATCTTAATTAATTGCAAACTTTATATTTCGAAATTAATATAAATCTCGATCAAACTTATTTGAACAATTTAATTAATATTTTAAATCTAATATTTAACAAAGCATTAAAGCTTTGTGCTTAAATAAAAAATATAAAAAATTATATAAATTAATTTTTATTTGCAAAAGACTTTAAGATTGTATTGCTTATTAAATAGTAAAAATATTTGCAAACAAGATATAAAAAATTGTTAAACTAGCTAAAGATATTAACAAGTACTAATACTTTAATAAATAATTTGCAATTACGAGAAGACTCTAGTATTTTGCTAGATATTAATTTTCTTACTATATACAATAATAATTCTCTAGCTATTAGAAATTAAAGTAACTACTTTAACATTATAGCAAAATTTACTAAAACAAAATAAGATTATAAGAGACTTTAATAAAAAGAATAAATTTATAACTTTAATATTTGTTTACAATATTGTTGCAATAAAATTTAACTTTTATTTAAAATATTAATATCTATATACTTTAAAAATCTTCTATTTTTAAAAAGTACAAATATAAACTATTAAGAAATCTAGACAATTTAGTAATTTCTTTAAAGATATTTGATTTTACAAATATTTTGTTTTGAATAGTTTCGACTTCAAAGTTGTTGTTAGAAATCTTAAAAAAACAATTTCTTAAGCAATAACTAAATTTAATCGAGAAATCTTTTACAAAAAAGAACTTAACAAAACAACAATCGATATAAAATAATAAATAGTAAAAAAGAGAACTTTAATTCTATAAAAGAAATCGATAAAAACAAATTATATCTTGTTATTTTATAATTTAATACAAGAGATTTTGTCTTTAAATTAAAGCAAGACAATTAATATCTAAAATAAATATATTTATTTGCAAAAGTCTTTTATTTGTTAATCAAAAATATATAATATTTTTAACAAATTTCTTTTTACTATTGTTTTTGCAAAAGTCTATAGCAATTTTTTGCAATTTGCAATCTTTAACAAGTAGTTTAATGTAAATCTTCAAATAGATTTGCAATCTTATTATATTATCTTTCCTCTTAATACTATAATTTCCCTCAATATTACAAGCTTTCTAGTACTATTGACCTCTATTATTATTGACTTTATACTATTATTGACTTTGTTGCTTCTCTTATGTGTTATCTTTTCTTACGCGTTATTCTCTTAATTTGTTTGCTTCTTTTTGCAAGATATTTTAATATCTTTTCGAAAAATAAGATTAACAAGATCTATAAAAGACTGTTTTGTAATTAGTATTATTTAGATAGCTAGTTATATTACTTATTAGATTAGATATATTATTAGTGCGAGTAATAGAACTAGTATTAGTAGATTTAATTGCCTCTATTACTTGCAAATAGCAATCTTATTTGTTAAAAGTAATTTTTTATTAAGTATTAAGTTATTATCTACACATTTCTTTGCAATGTTTTGTCGATTGCAAAACTCGAACTTATTAAGTATAATTATATAAATTGTCGACAATTTAGATATTAACAATAACAATTATATATTCGATATATATTTATCGAAGTTTTTATTTTAAGCTATTTATATCTTATTGTATATATTATTATCTATTAAAGACTTCGATTTAATACTTCAATTTAATAAAATTGATAGAAGTTTATATTTAATTAAGATCGAGTTGTTGCAACAATTTCTCGAAGAGCAAATCTTAATTGCGAAAAACTATAGTATAAATGTTAAAAACAATAACAACTTAAATAAGAATATAGAAGTCTATAATAGCTTAAATAAGAAAGAGAGAGTCTATAACAAATTAGATAAAAACATATAGAAAGTATATAGCAACTCTATTAAAAAGATATCTAGTTCTTAAGTTATAGATCTTGCAACTATACTTAATATATTAAACAATAACTTATAGTTCGATTTGTTTAACTTAATTATATTTGAAGAGAAAAAGAGCAAGTTAAACATCGAGAACAACAATAAAGAGATAGAGAAAAAAAATAAGAAAAATGCAAATCTTTATATTGTAAGTTTTTTATTCTATTAGAACTAAGATTAATGCTAGAAATAGTTTAGCTTTAAGTACAACATTTTACAAAATTTTTAACATTTTATTTTACAAAATCTTCTTAAGAATTTAAATATAAACAATAGTAAGAATAAATCTTTAAATATTTGTTTTTTTTTCTTTTTTTTTCTTTCTTGATCTTTTTTCTCTTTAAGTTCGTTTTTTACTTTCTACGCTTTATCTATTTTACAACAATTATTTTTATTAACATTCTTATTCGAAGTAGTATTTTAAGAAGATAGAAAGAATATATTACTATTGTTTTTATATATAACTTTGAGACTATAGTTTGAAAAATTAGAAGACTTAAAAGCAAATTACGTTAGATTGCGAAAGATTCTACAATTAACAAAGTCTTTTGCAAATCTTTATATTGAAGAGAATAACTCTACGTTAAAGCAATTAATAGATAATAAAATAGATATTATTTAAAGTTTTTTGTTGAAGCTTAATATTTTTAAAAGGCAAATTCGTTACTATATATTATTGTTAATCTTACATTGTAGAGCTCTACACGTTATTATTAAAAAACAATTATCTCTAATTGCTAAAAGCAAAAGCAATATTTAATATCAAAGAATTGAGCGTCTATCTTGACAATATTAATACAAATCTATTGACTTAATTCGCACTATATTATTAGCAACGAAATTGCGCGAGAAGATGCACTTCGAATTGATAGAAATAGTAGACTTATTTACTAAGTTGTGACATTTCTTAATATAAAACTTCTTTGTTTGCACAATTTCTAGATATCTTTGCTATACGCGTAACAATTAGTTTGTTGTTTTTGACAATATCTTTTGTATTTAATTATTAAATATTATTTAATAATTATATACAATAGATAGAGTAATCTTTATTAATAGAAACAAACAAAAGAATACAATTATACTAGACAAAGTAATAATTACTTTATAGACAATATTATTTACAATTTATTTAATACTAGTAAGATATAAACTTATATTAAAGAACAAAAATAAACTCTTTTTAAAGAAAGTATTAAGCTAGAGATAAGTTTATTTAATTTTAATTAATATTTTCTTATTTATCTTAATCGAGAGTATAATAACAAAGAGAATATAGAGAAAACTTATATTAATAATTGTTAATACATTTGAAGAGTCTTAAATGCAACAAACTTTAATATTCGATCTCTTTGTTAATTGCACTAGATTTGTAAAGAGCTTAAGATAAACTATTTTAATCGAGAACAACTTGTAAAAGTTTTCGATAAATTGTATATCTTTTTTTCTTTTCTTCTATTTATTGATAACTTCGATGTTTATTGTAATATATATTGTATCTTAAAGACTTTTTATCTTATTTTAATATGTCTTCTTTACAATAAGCGAAGAAAGTTGATTAATATCTTTACTTTAGTCTTAGAATCTTATAAAGTAACTCTTTATAATATTATTAAAGTTTTTTGTAGATTTATAATAAACTTAGACAATAATTTAAAGATAGAGATTAATAAAGAGACTTAAGTTGTTTGCGCTTTTGTTATAGTATTTTTAAGCAATATATTGCAATAAGTTGACAATGCTAAATTCTTTCGATACAATACAAATATAAGATGTTGTACTTGTCTTTGCTCTAAAAATAAAAGAGACAATTTACAATATAATATTGTAGGCAAAAGTAAATATTATTGAGCAACAAAGAGAGATTGTAAATACGCTTAATATCTTTTTAATAAAAATTAACAAATATTTGTGCAATCTATAAATATCAAAATACAATCTTTTTCAATTACTTTACTAGTATTGACTTTGAATATTATTATATCTAGAGCTTATAACGCATCTTATTTTGAATAGAGAGAACTTAACAAAATATTGCAAAACTTTCTTATAATTGCAATTCTAAGCAAGAAAGACAATATAGTCTACTTAAAAGTATTTTAGTCTTTTTCTTTTCTTTTAAATTAATTTTGTATTTAGAGTTTAAATTTCTATATCTACTTTTAATTGCTATTAGAGACTAATTGCGCAAATATTTTTATATTTCTTATTTTGCGAAAGTATATTATTATTGATTGATTTTGCCTCTTCTATTTGCAAGATGCTAGAAAAGTATTCAAAATTTTTAAGATTAATATTACTAGTATTTAAGCAATTGTAAGAGTCTTTAAAATTATTGCTCTTGCAAATATCTTAGTAGATAATTAGTAAAATAATTTTTATAGCAAGATTTATTAAGTTGTACTAGAAGAAAAAAAAACTTATAAAAATTTAATTAGATGCGCAATAGAAGTTGCGAAAAACTTTAATATATAAAAGATAGAAATAAATAGAGATACAAAGATAAAGATATTTAAAAGTGCAAAAATAAAGATAAAAAGCGAGAATAAATTGAATAACTTAAATAAAGAAACTAATAAACTCGATAAAAATATTGCTAAAAATAGTATACAAGAGAAGTCTTTCGTAAACAAGAAATTAGAGTAGATCGACAAAAAGATTCTACAACTATATAATAAGACTCGAGACAAATAGATATAAGAACAAAAGACTTCGACAAATAAGTACTAGAAACTACTATATCTTTCTAATCTTTATATAAATCTTTATCTTAACAAAATAGTTAAGAAATATATAATTGTTATAAATCTTAATATATTGTTTAAAGAAATAAAGTATATATAAGTATATTTGTTATTAACAAAACTTACTAAAACAATATATTAGAGTTTTTAAAACAATAATAGATTAAGTTGTACTATCTAATCTTATAGACTAATTTTTTGTCAAAGATATATTGACGCAATTGTTTAAATTAAGACTAGTCGATATCTAGAATTATTACAATTTAAAGTTAATTGAAGCACTTAATCTAGTAAATACTTATTGCTTCTTTCTTGTTTAAAGTTTTTTATCAATAAGAGAGCAAACTATTTAGAACGATATTAATAGCGCTTATATTGTAATAGAAAATTATTGCTATTTACAAGCTTAACTCTTTAACAACAACTACAAATTGCGTAAGAAGCTCTTTGTACATTATAATGTAAATCTTAGAAAACTATTTTTATAGTATTCTTTTCTATAGTAGTTGCTAAATGCTTATAAGAGATATATTAATAAATATATTGTAAATTTAGAACGCAAGTCTATAAAGTAATATTGTCGATTAGTTTTTAATAATTAGTAAGTTGAATTCTAATTGCTAGAGACTTTAACTTATATATATTTTGCAAACACAATTGTTGTTATATTTACAATATAAGAGACTTTATAGTTTTTGATTTGCGAAAGACAAGATTTGCGCAATACTTTCTATATAAGTATCAAAGCAAACGTTATAAATTTCTAGTAATTAATTTTTTGAAACAATACTTTATCGAAGATTAGTTGCTAGAGTCTTTCGACAATTCTATTTTTAATTTTCTTATTTATAAATATATATTTTGTTAACGTATTTACTTTTTCAACTTTGTATTGTATCAAACAATTTATATAATCGATATGTCGAAAAAATTAAACTAGCAAACTAAGAAAAAGATACAATATCTATTGCATTGCATATAGGAAATAAATTATTTATAAGAGACAAATCAATCTATATTTGTAGACAAACTTAAAGAATCGAATATAATTGTATTTGCAAAAGACTTTTTTATAAACAAATACTCTTGCGAAAGACTTAAAGCAAGCTTAAAATTAATGTATTACTTTAATCTATTGTATAGTAAATACTTAAGTATAGAAGATATCGATTAGCATAAAATTGTACTACAAATAACTTAAAATTGATATCGAATATATAACTATCGATTTATCGATTATTTGATAAATAGAAAGCTAAGATAGATATCTAATCAATAGTTAATCGATTACTAATTGATAGATTGCTGTATTAATTTTCAACTTAAAAATAGTTTATTCGAAGCAAACTTGCTTTTTAACAACATTCTAATTAATAACTAATCGACAAAAACTTGCGTTTTATCTATTAGTTAACAATTAAAAAGCAATTATTTAGTTAATAGAAATTCGTATTCCTAATATTTGTTCGCTAGATTCTTGACAAATTCCTAGAATATTGTCGACATATTTTCGACATATTTCCGACGTCTTACTAGCTATTTGCCAAATAGCAATCGGATATGTGTTCGCTTTATACCCGGTATATAACTATAGTCTTTGGCCGTACAGTATTTTGCAAATCTTAAATCTTTGTTATTAAGATTTTTATTTATTAATATAAAGTTAAAGCTTTAATTGTAGTTAAATTATTTTCTTTATTGTTGTTATGTTAGCAACAATTATTTTTATTAATATTTTGTAAACAATTGTTAATTTAAAAGATATCAAACTCTTTAAACTCTAATTTAGTAATTAAATAATTATTGTAATTTAAGCTATTATAATTTAATATAATACTATTATATTTTAAGTCTTTTCTTTCGAAAAATAAAATAATTAAAATTATAGAATGCGAATACGTTTACTTTTTGTTGGCACACTAAAATATAAAAAACGTAAAAGATAATAGACTTGTATTATTATATCTTAACTATATAAGATCGATAGTAATAGAATTAATTGTTAAAAAACAATAAAAGACAAACTTCCTCTTTATTTGATATTCGCTATAATATGCGAACTTGTTTCTTGTTATTTAATTAAAAAATAGACTGATCGTCGGGTCGGATTTCGATTCCAACTTTTGAAATCGACCCGATCCGACAATTTCAACCCTAGAAATCGACCCGAAACCCGAGTCGATTCCTAATATTTTGAACACGAATTGACACAACTCGAGTCGATTTTCGGTTCCAATATTAGAAATCGGATCGAATTGTTAAGAAACCGAAAAATTGCGTGATTATGCCAAGAATTACTGTTTTTAGAATTGAACTTTAATTTTTAGTTTTTTAGACAAATTCTATAAATTTAAAATAATTATTAATTAATTGTAGAAAATAATAATGCATTACTATAATGCATTATCTATATCTATAAGTGTTATAAATACTATTTAAATTTTCAAATATTAAAAAATCAATATTAATGCATAATTTGCATCTATAGACCTATAGATGCTATTTAAATTTTTAAATATTAAAAAATTGATATTAATGCATAATTTGCATCTATAGACCTATAGATGCTATTTAAATTTTGAAATATTAAAAAATTGATATTAATGCATAATTTGCATCTATAGGCGTTATAGATACTATTTATTAATTATTCAATTATTTAATTATTTAATTAAAAGTCTTGACAATTCGGATCGGTTTTTCGGGTCGGGTTTCGGTTCCAACCCTAGAAATCGAATCGAATAATCGGTTCCGACCCTAGGAACCGAACCGACTTTTCGATTCCAACTTTTGGAACCGACCCGACCCGAACTCGATAACCCGACCCGACGCGATCAGTCTATTAAAAAGGAATAGAGATCTAGAATTATATATCTTGCTATATCCTAAGACGCTAGCGTGTCGCTAGCACTATAGTATTACAATATCTAACAAATAAAGTTTTGAATACAAAAAATATTACTTATAAATTTAATTATTGTTTGCAATATTTATATAGTTTATTATATAGAAAAATTGTATTAATATTTATTTATATATTAACTTACAAACAAATATAAAGCTAATATAACTTTTGTATAATATTGTTATATTTACTATTAGAAATACTTTGTTAAAAATAATCGAATTTTGTTCTCTATAATTTAAAGATATTTTTGAACTTTCTAAAATATTAAGTTAAAGCTCTCTATTAATATTTTTAGATTATTTTCTAATTGTTAAACCTATCTAATTAGAGTAAATAAATAAATACTAATATTATTTATTTACTTCTAATTAATCGAAATTATTAGTATTTTAACTTTTCGATATTTTTGTCTTTTTTTTTTTTAAATGCTTAAAATTATAATATCTTATAAATCTTTTTGCGCAATTGCGCGTAAATTCTTTCTAATACTTGTAAATTAATAAACTTTATATTGAAATTCTTATAGATAAAACAAGTATAAAATTTGCAACTTTTTTTTTTCTAAAAAATTATTGTACTTTTGTATAATTCAAATAATTATAATAAGATAACAATAATACAATAATTGTAAATAATCTTTTGTTATTTTAATTAAATTAATTCTTTGTCTCTTTTATAAAATTAATCTTTATTTTTTTGTTTTTGTCTCTTAATTTTGCGAAAATTTAAAAACTCTAATTTCTTTTAAGATATCTTTTAAATCGATTTTCTAAATAAGTATTTTTAAGTTTTGTGTTATTAATTTTTTTTTAAAACATAAAAATCCTTAATTTAATTTTTTCTTTTATTTTGAAAAGATTTAATTATTAAGAAAATAATCTTATATTATGTTTTTTATTAAGCTTAATATTATATAATAAAATTAAATCTTTAATTTAAAATAAACAAGTTTGTAGTTAATAATTATTATTAAAGAGATTTTTGTTCTCTTTTTTGAAATAACAAAGATATAAAGTTGTTTTTTAAATATTTTTATTTCTTCTTTTTAGTTGTTGTGTTTGTAGCGTTAATAAATTTGTTGTCGAACAAACTTTCTTCTAGTTTATAATGTATTATATTAGATACTTTATTTTAATTAATAATACAACTTTGTACTCAAACTTAAATTGAAACAATATTTCTTTAATAGATTTTCTAATTATTGTTCTATTTGTTTACAAAATTGTGTACAAATATTGTAATTAATTTATAAAGACTTTTTTATTAATTTGAATAAAATATTAACAATAAACTTATGCTTTTTTTTGTCTATAAGTAGTAAGTCGATATTATTACTTTTTTAACATTATATTTCTTTAGAAGTTTAATTATTATTTTAACGTTGTTTTTGACTTTGTTGTTTATAATTAACTTTTTAATATATTTATATTAACAAAAGATATTCTTTTATAAAAACTTTATTATAACAAGTGTTTTAAAATCTAAAATTGCTTTAACTTTTATCTATTTTATTAAATTATTTTAAACAATTACTAGATTTACTTTAATAGATATTTTTGTTATTAATATATAAATACAATTTACGACAAACTTTTTTTATAAATTAAATATATAAATTAAATATATAAATTTTTCTTATTTTATTGGCAATTCCGGAACCTCTACTTAGAAAGTGTCTACTGCGAAAATTGCTAATTTGGCTATTAGCTAGTCTAGAGTCTATTTAGCAGCAAAAGTCTTAACGCTTACTGAACAGAAATTCAATTTTAATGTTCGAAATACGCATAAATTCCTGTATTGCTTTGCTTATATCTTTATTTATTACTTGTCTATACTATAGTAATTTGTATAGCAAAATCGAACAATTTGTAAGATTTCTATGCGCGAGTTATATATCGACAAGAACGTCTTCTTTGCCTAATTATATTGTGCGCATAGTATATAATAGTTAAGAATTGCGCTCGTAAATTGCGTTTATAGATTGTATCTATATTATAAAACTTAACAACATACAAGATTAAATCTTGACAAAGCGTATATTAATTATACGTCTACAAATTCTACTAATTATAGTTTAATTCTACGCTTAATTATATAAAGCGAACATATTAATATATTAGCTAATCTTACTATTAGTTACTAATAGTACTATTAATAAGAGTTTCGAAATTATCGATATTATTAGAAGTTTTTTATTAATATTTATTATAGCTTGTAACGTATTTCTTGCAAGAATTTAATAAATTTAATTATTAATATTAGTTTATAATAAATTAATAAATACTCTTTTTTTTAATTGTTTTTGTTATATAAGTTTTTTATAATTCGATTTTTGTCTTTTGTTTAATTTATTACTTTATACAAAGATATACTTTTATTTATCTTTTAAAACAAATACTTTTCTTTTATAAAAAAATAAAAAATATAATTTTTAAATTTGCGAAAATTCTTTTAAGTTATATTAGATCTTTGTAACAAAATTAAATATTAAACAATTTGTTCGAATTTATCGAAATATTTATTTTCGAAAATATTTTCGTTCTTTTTTAATATTGTTATTTGTGTAAGATAAACGCAAATATAATTTAACTAATTATTAATAAAATTATTAATATTTTTTTTTTTACTTTTATTAATATTGTTAAACAATTCTTTTAATTTTCGCAAAAGTTTATTAATTGTTATATATTTTTAATTAGATATATATTGTATATCAAAATTAAAGAGATAAATTTAAATTATTTAGCAAGTTATTAAAGTATTAGATAAATTTGTTGCAAAACAATTAAATTATATATTAAAATATTAATTTTAATCTAAATTGTAAATCGAGTTTTATACAATTAGTATTATATTTTCTTTAAAATCTTTATAAGATTTTAATATTTTTGCTTTTTAATATTGTATAAAGATTTTTATATGTTTTAAAGTTTACTTTTATACTATAAAGAATATTTCTTTTCGTTATTATATTAATTTGTATTAATATAATTTTTTAAATTTTTAAGTTAGAATTTACAATTAAAATAATTTCGTTAATAAAAATATAGTAGTTTAAGATATATATTATTAATATATTTATTAAAGTAATTCTTAGTTTGTTTATAATATTTTTGTTGTTCGAAGTTTTAAACAAAGATATATTTAGTTTTAAACAAACAATAGATCGATTTTGCAACAATTACAAATTTTAATATTTAAATTCGATAATAGATATATATTTCTATGAAAACTCTAGTTTTAAAACCGTTTTTGCATAATAAATACTCAATAAACTTAATAAACTTAATACTATTAAAGAAGTGTCTATTAGAATTATATATAAAATCGACAATTTTAATTTCTAACTTGTAGAATTAAGATTTTTCGTCAAATATAATATATTTAAATAATTTT
>JAABUW010004494.1_pt1 | contig 18904 bp, 4 predicted proteins | sample 5560081 | NCBI WGS metagenome assembly JAABUW01 (sample SAMN10711882, study PRJNA513363) | rock metagenome | isolation source: Antarctica rocks | place: Antarctica: Victoria Land, Knobhead sud
ATTAACGCTTTTATTATTTTTCAATCTTATATAAATTGCGCATTAAGATTGTATATTAATATTTATTGCGTAATATATTTAAATAATATATTTATTTACTCAAATTTAAAAAAGCAATATTAAGAGAATATTCGCAAAATGCTTTGCGCATTATTCGAATATTAATTGTATACAAAGCTATCAAAATGCGTATTTAATTGCAACAAAATAATCTTTTTAAATTTTATAATTAGAAAGCAAGATATTTAAATAAAGCAAATTTGTATTAAAATTATTTAAAAATAATTTAAATTAAAGTTAGCAAAAAATATTTTTGTGTTTCTTAGATTTGCGAAATTTTATTAACGTTTTATTTGCGAATTTTTTTAAATTGTAATATTTTTGATTAATTTAACAACAAATGCAAAGAAAAGCAAAGTACGTTTGCGTTTTATATATATTAAAAAAGCAAAAAAAGTTTTTAAAATATTTAAAATAGTCTTTATTATTGTTTCTATTTTAGAATACTACAATTAAAATATTTCTTTTTGTATAAAGATCGATATATCGAATTGTAAAGCAAGAGACGTATTTAGTTAGCTTAGTAAAGATACGCAATAATACTTTATTGCATTTATTAACTACAAATTCAAAGAATTTAAAATTTGCTAAAATATATACAACAAGAAACTTTATACTATTATGTTAGTTTTTAAGCTTTAAAGATATTATTTACAAAATAACAAATATGTTATTTGTATAATTATAAATTATAACAATCTTTGCTACTTTATAATTACAAAGAAGCTTTCAATTAAACAAGTTTGTTAAATTAAGAAATTAATTGCATTTAACTTTAATATAAAATATTGCAAAAAAAAGTTTAATTTTGCAAATATATTATTAAAAAGATTTAATATTATAAAACTTAATAATAGCAAAAATAATAATAACAATTTTTTATTTATTTTGCGAAACAAGTTTTGCAATTTAAAATATTAATTAAAATTGCAAAAAAATAAAGATATTTTTGCTACAATTAAATTTGTAGTTTTGATAACGCAATTAAATAATACTATTATTGTAGATATTTAAATTATAAATTTAAATAAGAAAGTTTTCGAAAAATTACGCAATATTTTAAATTTTGTGTTATTTCGATTTTTGATGCAACAAGTTGTAGAGTTAAAGAAGTTACTTGTTAATTTAAAAAAATCGATAATAGCGTAATTGCGAAAACTACAATAAAAGAACAATAACGTCAAAGATTCGCAAATAAGCAAGATAAACTTTCGAAATAAAATATTAAAAAAAATAAATTGTTATATCAAGATCTCGCAATTTATATTTTAGAAAACGTAACAATAAAAGATAAACTTCTTTGTATATATTACAATAACTTTATATTTAAATATTTTATATATTAACAAATCGAAGATGCAATACAACAAAAATATTATTAACTTAGTATAATTAAAAAAATTAATAAATATGTTTGTATCTATTTTGATTATTATTAATATATGCATATTTATTATTATAAATTGTATAAAAAATTTAGTTTAATATTTTTTAAAGATTTGCAATTCTTCGAAACAATAACAATAAACTTTATTACAAATATATTGTTTGCAAGAAATTTATATATTAAAAAAACTAATAATACAATTTTAATATTAATTGATAAATTAATTAAGCACGCAATTTATATTATAATTATTAAGAAGTTTAATACAAGAAACTTCGTAGAATCTTTATAAAAAGAGTTTGTATATTATTATAAAATAATGCGTAATATTATTTTTGATAGAGATTTGCTTTTTACAAGCTATTTTTGATCAATATTGTGCTAGTATTTAGATACGAAGCGTCAACTTAATATTGCGTTTTATTCGCAAATCAATAATTAAACAAAAAAATAAAACTAGATTTTAAAACATTATTTACGTATTTATTGTAATTATAGATAAAATAATTGATTAAAACTACTATCTATAATTGTATTTATATATAATAATAGTATTTACTTAAGTATTAAAAAAGCTTTTTACAAATTGTTAACAAACTATATTGCAAATTTCGCAAATACGTTTATAAGCAAATTCTTAACAAAAAAGACATTTTTAGCTACAAAACAAATAAAATAACTACAAAGTATTAGAGAGCACTTAAAAGAGTTGTAAATAATAATTTCGAAACAATAAATAAAAAGCTACAACAAAAATTACAAATTAATAAGTTTTTAAATAGACGACAAAGTGCTATTGCAAAATATTAATATATACATATTGCAATTTAAGAAAAAGATTAATTATTATTAATTAAAACTCTTTGCTATTTTAATTAAAAAAAACAAATAGATATATTAATTAAATTTATTTGCAAAGTATAAAGCAATTTATGCTATTTTTTATATTTTGTTACTTAAATCTTAATATTTGCAAAATAAAGATTCAAAGTCGAAATTAATTTTTATTAAAAATAAAAAAAAATAAGACGTAAATAAAGTATTAAACAAATAAATCAAAAATAATATATTTAAGTATTTAATTAAATAACTTGACGCGATTTTGTAAAAAAATACATAAAAGTCTTTAAAGTACTTCGAAAACACAATAAACAAAATTTAGAAATTTAAAAAAGAGCAAAAGAAGCACAATATAATTGCAAAGATATTAAAGAAAAAAAGACAAAAAAAACAAATAGCTAACAGATTAAAAAAGCAAAAACAATTACGCAAAAACAAGTAAAACAAAGAATTAAATTAAAATTCGAAGATTATATTTTTAAAAACTATAAAAACTTTTATAATAACGCAAAGACTTAAAAACAAATTTAGATATATAAAAATATAATTATATATATATATTTACACAAACTAGTTTTTGTTATTTTAAAAATAGCAAACAAGACGCACTTTAATTGCAATTGTTACAAATAAAACAACTATTATTATAAGCAAAGCTAATATATATTAGCTTTATATATTATAAACTTCGCAATACAATTTATTATAACAAAACAATTTGCAAACTTTAATACAAAAACTTTTATTAAAAAGCAAACAATTAAAGTTAAAAATTATAATATAATAACAAACAATTTAAGAAAAGCAAAAAAGATTGCTAACAACAACAATTGCAATTGTGCAAATTAGTTTAATATCTTTTTTGAAGTTTATATATTGTACTTATTATATTACGCACAATAGTTTACTTTTAATTAAAAAATATTAACGACAATAAAAAAGATTAATACAATAGCGACAACAAAATAAACGCGCAAAACAAGAAAAAATACAATAACAACAATAAGATTTAACTTGTAGAAATACTTTGTTATAAAGCAACAAAAACACTTAATAACGCAACTTGTTACTAAAAGATACACAACAAAAAGATTTTGTTTAAAGACAAATATACAATAATAACATTAAACAACTATTGTATATTATTAGTTTTGTTTTTATCTCTTTTAATTCGCAAATGCGTTCTATATTGCAATTAAAAAGCAAATCGAGAAAAACAAGAAACGCAAGCAAAATTACAACAAACAAAAGAAAAATTAAAGAAACAAGAAAAACTAGAGTTAAAGCAAGAGAGATAAGAGTCGAAGCAAAAGAAACAAAAATCGAAGTAAGAACAATAGAAAAAAATATAGAAGCAAACGCAAGAGCAAACGCGACAATAACAATAGCAACAACAACAACAACAACAAATAAAAAACGCTTGTTAAAATTGCGCAAATAATTTGTTTGCACACACATTAATCTTGCTCTTAAAATAGCGTCAATACTACTAAGTTGCTTATTATTGTTCAATAATTTGTAAAAATATTAGTAATACTTTATACAATTAAAAGTTAATTAAATTTTTTAATTAATTTTGCAATTATCTTTGTTACAATTAAAATTAAAACAAAGTTGTTTTTTGCATAGTATATAAACAATATTGATGCTTATATATTAATTGTAATAAATAAAATAAAATACTAAAGAATAAATATCTATAATTGTATTTACAAAGTTGCAATATTTGTTTGCAAAAAAAGATAAAAATTATTATTATTATTGCAAGACAAACTTAAAGATTACAATATTAATTGTGTTAATTTAAATTAAGTATTGCAATAATTAAATATCTTTATAATTTGCAAACAAATATAAAAATAGAAGCAATTATATTTACAAAATTGTTTTGTAAAGTAATATAAAAAGCAAGAAAACAAAACAATAATAATAATATTTATATTATTACGTTGTATCTAAAAACAATAACAACGTATCTATACACTATAAAGAGAAATAAATTATTGTTGTCTATTTAATATTTGTTAAAAGCAATTCTATTAAAAAGATAAATTTACAATTATTAAAATAGACAAGAGTAATAATTGTAAATATATTATTGCAAATATTTATTGCTTTCTTATTATTTACAAAATATAAAAAATTATTTTAGATATTTACTTTTATTTTATTGTTGTTAAGAATAATTACAAAGTAGAACTTTGCGCATTTACAAAATTGTATATTAGTTTTATAAATATATTGTTATAGATATTTATTGCTTTCTTATTATCTATAGAGTGCAAAAAATTATCTTAAATATTTGCTTTTATTTATTGTTATTAGAAAACAAGTAATTGCGAAGTAAAACTTTGTACATCTACGTCGCAATATACGTAACTTCGTAAATATTGTTACAATAACAATATAAAAATTATATTGTAGCTAGAATTAATAATATAGATTTCAGAAATTAAGATTCTAAGAAAAGATATAATTGTAAAGCGTATCTCGCAATGCTAGACTTGCTTTATAGTAGCGTACTTAATGTACGTTAATGCGTATTTGACAAAAAGTTGCGCAAACTAGATTTAAGCAAAACTAATATTAAGTTAACAAATACTATTTGCGCATCGCTCTTTTTTAGTAGCAAGCAAGAAAGCGTTTTATAGAAAACAAGATTTTTTTTGTATTTGCGTTTCTTAGCAATTAGTTCTACTACAAATGCTACTATTACTATTATACGTACTATCTAATTTGACTCGCTTAACTACGCAACTTTATTCAAAGAGATAGTAGCTACTTTACAATTAGCTTTTCTCTTTTATAAATATATTGTCTTAAAAGATTTTTAAAATAAATATATAAATATTAGATTTAAAGTTTAATTTATTTTGTTTTATAAATGCTAAAAAATTGTTTTGTTTCTTGTAATACTAAATTATTTGTTTTTTAATTTAATTATTCAAAATTTAATTTATTTTTAACAAAAATTCTAGCTTTCTTTAATAAGCTATACAAACAACTAATTTTAATATAATTATAATTAGATCTTCTTTTTGCTTCTTTGTTAATATAGCTAGTTCGATTAATTGAAAGACTTTAATTAATATTGTCAAATAATAATTATTTAATATTGCAAATCTATATTTACTTTTATATATAAATAGTTTTTTATATTGTTTTTTTTATTTGTCGAAATAAAGATAGCTATTATCTTTAAAAAGATTTTTGCAATTTTAATAATTAAAGTACGTAATTTTGTTATGTTAACAACTTTAAATAATTTAAGATTTAACAAAAATAATCTTAATATTAAATTTCGCAATTGTAATAACAAAGAAGAAACTTCTTTAAAAAAATTTAAATCTTAATTTTTTTTTGTTTTATTTTTTATAAGTTTTGTTATCTTTAAACTTCGACTTTAACTTTAATTTTAAAATTAACAATTTAAGTTTTTTTATTTGTTATTTTAAGTTTGCGTTCTCTTTGTATTTTTTGCAAAAAAAAACAAAATTGTTTAAACTTTTGTTTAACAATTTTTTTTTAATTTTGTGTTTAGAATTCTTATTAAATTAAATTTTTAAAATTATTTTTTATTTCAATTTCTAAAAGCTTTTGTTCGATAAATACTATTATATTTTTGAATATTCTAGCATTTATTTTATTATAATTGTCGATTATATAGTTAGCAATGTATTTCGATTCTATAGTGCAAGATTTAAGTTGATTGTACACAATTTAATTAAATTTTTTCAAAACTCTTTTTAGATTCTTGCGTTTCTTTGTTATTTGCAACATTGTTTTAATAATTAATTAATTTATATTTCTAAACAATATATTTGCAATTTTTGATAATTATAATTTGCAAAATTAAACTTAATTATTTTAAATTTGTAGTTTTTTGTTTTAGTTAATCTTTTGTGTTGCGTTTTTCAATTCTTGTTATAATATTTTATTTATTAGTACTTAAACGTTTTTATTAATTGTTTGCTATAGATTTTGCGTTCAATTCTTAACTATTTCTAAAATATTTAAAATTGTATTTCGAAGATTTTTTAAGCGTTTTTTTCTCTTGTTGTTAGTAGTTTTATTACATTAAAGAAGAATATTAATTACTTAAATATAAATGCAATTTCTAATAATTAAATTGTCTTTTATAAATCAAATAATTGTTTTTCGCAATTCGATTTAAGTTTAAGTTTAAGAAGTTTGATACTACAATAGTTATAATTGCTACAATAATATTTGCTAATTTTGTGCTTAAAATAATTTAATCGAAGAAATCAATTTTTAATTACAAAAAAAATATATTGATATTATTAAAGTTTAATTTGTGTCTTGTTTAGCAAATACAAATTGTTGCTTTTTATAAAAAAATTCTATTAACGTAGATAATAATTCTTGTCTTTAATTTTGATTTTTTAATAAAAATTAAAAAGTTTCTTTCGAAGAAAATTGTTTATGTTTAATATCTTATAATTGTTGTTTTAAATCTATTATAATATAAGTTTAATAAAAGAAAATTTATGCAAAAATATAGATCGAACTAAAAGAGAATTTTGTAAACAAAGAATCAAATTATTAAGTTGCTATATCTTAATAAATAAAGCAATAACTTGTTTTAAATATTTAACAAATATAAAGCTTTAAATGCAAAAAATCTTTACTTATAGATTTAATTGTTGTTTGCAACATTTATATTATAAATTACGCAAAAAAATTATATTAATTTTTATTTATATATTAACTTGCAAATAAGTATAAAACTAATATAATTAACATATAATTTTGCTATCTTTATTGTTAAAAAATATTTTGTAAAAAATAATTGAAACTTGTTCTTTATAATTTTTGAAATTTTTGAAATTTTAGAACTTTGAGTCAAAACTTGTTATTAATACTTTTAGATTACTTTCTAATTATTAATTTTAATTAATTAAAATAAACAAATAGATACTAGTGTTGTTTGCTTGCATTTAATTGATTAAAATTATTAGTATTTTAACTTTTCAATTTTTTTGTCTTTTTATTTGTTTTCTTTGAGTGTTTGAAATTATAATGTCTTGTAAATTACTTTGCGTAACTAGATTTCTTTCTAATACTTGTAAATTAATAAACTTTATATTGAAGCTTTTGCAAGTAAAACAAATATAAAGATTGCAACTTTTTTTTTCTTAAAAAAAATCTTACACTTCTATGTAATTCAAATAATTGTAATAAGATAGTAGTAATATAATAATCGCAAACAATTTTCTATTGCTTTGATCAAACTAATTTTTTGTTTCTTGTATAAAATTATCTTTTATTTTTTTATTTTTGTCTCTTGACTTTGCGAAGATCTAAAGATTTTAATTTATTTCTACGTATCTTTTTAATTAATTTCTTAAATAAGTACTTTTAAGTTTTGTATTATTAATTTTTTTTAAAATATAAAAGTCTTTAATTTTGTTTTCTTTTTTTATCTTAAAAAAATCTAATTATTAAAAAAAAATTTTTACGTTATATTTTTTTATTAAGCTTGATATTATATAATAAAATTAAATTTTTAATTTAAAATAAATGCGTTTGCAATTAATAATTATTATTAAAAAGATTTTTGTTCTTTTTTTTTAAAACAACAAAAATGCAAAACAATTTTTTTAATATTTTTATTTTTTCTTTCTAGTTGTTTTGTTTGCAATGTTAATAGATTTGTTATTAAATAAACTTTTTTTAAATTTATAATATACTAGATTAAATACTTTATTTTAATTAATAATATAGTTTTGTATTTAAACTTAAAACAAAACAATGTCTTTTTAATAAATTCTTAAATTGTTATTTTATTTGTTTACAAAATTGTATACAAATATTGTAATTAATTTATAAAGACTTTTTTTGTTAGTTTAAACAAAGCATTAACAATAAGTTTATACTTTATTATTATTATTTTATTTGTTTGTAAATAATAAGTCAATATTGTTACTTTTTTAACATTATATCTTTTTAGAAATTTAATTATTATTTCGACTTTATTTTTAAATTTGTTATTTATAATTATTTTTTTAACATATTTATGTCGACAAAAAATATTCTTTTATAAAAATTTTACTATAATAAATACTTTAAAATCTAGAATTGTCTTAACTTTTATCTATTTTGTTAAATTATTTCGAATAGTTATTAGATTTATTTTAATAAGTGTTTTTGTAATTAATATATAAATACAATTTACAATAATCTTTTTTTACAAATTAAAAATATAAGTTAAATATATAATTTTCTTTTGTTTGTTAAAAGCTTTTTGCTAATATTTATTGCAATTTGCGATATATTTTTTGCAAAAATTAAATAGATTTTGTTATTAATATTAATTTGCAACACGTCAATAGATACTTTTTCTCTCTTTATAATTATTTTTGTTATATAAGTTTTTTATAATTCGATTTTTGTCTTTTGTTTAATTTATTATTTTATGCAAAAACATATTTTTGTTTATCTTTTAAAACAAACGTTCTTCTTTTATTAAAAATAAAATTATAATTCTTAAATTTGCAAAAATTCTTTTAATTTATATTTAATTTTTGCAACAAAATTAAATATTAAGCAATTTATTCAAATTTATCGAAATATTTGTTTTTAAAAATATTTTTGTTCTTTTTTAATATTGTTATTTGTGCAAGACAAACGAAAATACAATTTAATTAACTATTAATAAAATTATTAATATTTTTTTAATTAATTTTGTCAATATTGTCGAACAACTCTTTTAAATTTTTTAAGAATTTGTTAGTTATTGTATACTTTTAATTAAATATATATTATATATTAAAGTTAAAGAAACAAATTTAAATTAATTAACAAATTATTAAAGTATTAAATAAATTTGTCGCAAAACAATTAAGTTAAATTATTAAAATATTTGTATTAATCTTAATTGTAAATCGAATTTTATACAATTAAAATTGCACTTTCTCTAAGATTTTTATAAGCTTTTAATATTTTAGCTTTTTGACATTGTATTAAATTTTTTGTTTGCTTCAAAGCTTACTCTTATATTGTAAAAATATCTTTTTTTGTTATTGTATCAATTTGTATTAATACGATTTTTTAACTCTTTAAACTAAAATCTATAATTAAAATAATTTTGTCAATTAGAATAGAATAGTTTAAAATATATATTATTGCCATATTTATTAAAGCAATCTTTAATTTATTTATAATATTCTATTGTTCGAAGTCTTAAATAAAAATATATTTTGTTTTAAACAAACAATAAATTAACTTTGCAACAATTATAAATTTTAGCATTTAAATTCGATAATAAATGCATACTTTTATAAAAACTTTAATCTCAAAAACGTTTCTACACAATAACTATTTAATAATTTTGATAATCTTAATACTATTAAAGAATTGTTTATTGAAATTATATACAAAATCGACAATTTTGATTTCTAATTTACAAAATTAAGATTTTTTATTAAATATAATATATTCGAACAATTTTATATTTATTAATATTGCATTTAATTACTAAATATATTTCAAAACAAACAATTTAATCTCTAAGATTGTTTTCTTGTTACTATTATTTTTAGATTAATCATTGGATCGGATTTCGATTTCAACTATTAAAATCGACTCGATTCGACAATTTTAATATTAGAAATCGAATCGAAATTCAAGTCGATTTTTACTTTTTTAAAATCGATTTGATTTGATTCGAGTCGATTTTCGATTTTAATATTAGAAATCGAATCGAATTGTTAAGAAATCGAAAATTATGTTATTATATCAAAAATTACTATTTTAAGATTTGTGTAATTATAATATGTTATCAAGATTACAATTTGCTATATTATTATATTATAATTATTTGTTAGTATAAAATCTTGCTTAATTTATCTTATATTTGTATTATTCTTTTGTATTATTGTTTTATTTTAAAAAAATTTTCTTTAAACTATTTAAAAATATTGTTTATACTATTTTCGATTACAAAATATTTAATTTTTTAAAAATTTCTAATTAACAATTATTTTTATTCGAAGATAATTCTAGTAAATCTATTTTTCGCAATTCGTTATTTAGTATTTTACATTTTAATTAATTCGCGAGTCAATTTAATTAAAATTTTAATCGTACATTTAATACTAGAAAAAGAGAGCTTCAAAAAGTATCAAATAAAATTTTAAGTAATTTTTTATTACTTCAACTAAAAAACAAAAACAAATATATTAAATAAAATACAAATACTAAAATTTAATTTGAAGAATAATAATTATATATTATAATTAATAAAAGTATTTTGCACAAAACTTAAAATAGACTTGTTTATTTATATTAAGTTAAAAAAATTAATATTGAAGCACAATCTAAGTTTTAAAACAAATATATTTAAATAGTTTTAATTATTAATAATTTGTCAAAAATTGTTTGCAAAAGTTGTCAAAAAATATTAAATTATTTTATTGTATACAATTATTTAAATATATCGAATATAAAAAAACATCTTTAATTTGTCTTTTGCTTAAAACAAAAAAAATCTTAATTATAATTAATAATTAATTTAATCTTTATTTGCATAAATTATTGTTAATAATACAAATAAATAATGCAAAACTAACGTATTAATAGAAGAAAAATTATATTAATTTGTTATTCTTTAGTTAAGATAATTAAAAAAATCAACTATGCAAAATATTTGTTAATTTAAATTTATTTTTTCGAATTATTAATAATTCGAACTTTCGAAAACTACTAGAAATACTTCGATTAAATCTAGTACTTCTAAATTGTATTAAACTATTAAAATTGATTTTTACAAATTTTAATCAAATTTGTAACAAAATTAAATTAAATTTAAAAAAGTTTTAACATATCTCTATTGCTTTAAATATATAATTTAGTTTTTAAAAAGTTGTTTATCTTAAAGTATTAATATATTGAATCGATATTATATTTTAATATCGCAAATATTTCATTAAATTTACTTCTTTTAATATTAAATATATAAATTAACAATTAATATTAAAACTTATAAAGATATTAAAATTTTTTAAAATTAAAAACAAATTTTTTGAAATTGTTATTAATAATGTAAGCAATAATAGCATTTTTAAAAACAAACTTAATAGAATCTTAAATCGACAAAAATTTTAATAAAATAAACAACAAAATTCTATTTCTTGTTTGATTTATATTATTAATTTAATAGTTTAAAACTTTATTGTAACTCTTAAATTAAAAACAATTATAAACAATATTGTTTTTTAATCAAAAAATAAACAAGTTTAAGATATTGCAAAAAATACAAATTTGTTTGTTGTAATTAAAAAGATATTTGTTTGTATAATAATGCAAAAAGATAATATATTTATTAAATTTTATTTAGATTTGCACTTTTATTGTTGTTATTAATAGTTTGTTTTAACGTTTAATTTGCTTTAGAGTTTTTCAAAAGCAAAAAAATAAAAAATCTCGAAAACTAATACAAGATATTTGTATTTGTTAAAATTCTATTTATTTAATATTTTGTTGTATATATTAACTACGTAACTATATTAATCTTTAAATAAAAAAATATTTAAAAAATCAAAAAATTCAACGTATTTAACTAAACAAAAGCAAATAACAATCGATTTAACTACTTAACAATATATTAAATTTTTTCTATAAATACACTCTTATAGTTTTTCGAACAATTAATATTAACATTTATTTAAGATTTCGAGTATTCGATATAGTATTTAATTATTTTAATTATATAAAAAAAACTATAACAAATTATAGTTGTTTTTTAAGAGAGATTATACTAAAAGTTTGTAAAAAAGCTTCGACAAAGCTTGCTAAATATTATTCGAAAATAAAAAAATTTGATAAAATATTATACAATTTTGTTAATATTTTGAATTCTATATAGAAATTAACTCTTTACAAGATATAAAACAAAAAAAAAAATAATAATTCTATAAACTACGAGACAAAATATTAAACAAAATTTAAAGTTTATTTTTAACATTATTATAATTTAGTTGTTGCTTTAAGAGCAAGAGCACAAAGAGCAAATATTGTTAAAAAGATAATACAATATAATAATATATTTGATTTTTAATTAATTTTTTTTATAGTTTAACACAAATGTTGTAAAATTTTTACTTCGACAATCTTAACGCTTTCGTTTAACTTAAAACAAAGATAATTGATATCTTTGCATTAATATTATAAAAAATAAATATTTAATATAAAAATATTAAAAAAATAATGTTTCGAACTATTTTAAGTTGACACAAATAATTAAATTTTTTTTTTTATCTAGTGTTATCAATAGATATTGAACAAATTTTTAATTTTGTTCGAAAAATATATTGATAAAATCGATCTCAAATAAGTTTGCAAACAATTAAGCAAATTATAATAATTAAATACTATAATTATACTATAAATTTAAATTTAAAAAAGACTATTGTTGAATCGTAAAATATATATTGTAAAATACAAGATAATAATTAACAAATTAATAGAAATAAGAATTTTTTTCAAATAAAATTCGAGATTGTTTTAAGTAAAATTTATTTATAACTAGATTATTGTATAAAAGATTTTATATTTATAATATTGTTATAAATAAACAAATATTATTAGCGATAATATAAATAAATAATACATTTAAAATAACTAAATACTAAAAATTGTATTAAATTAATATTTTTAACTTTTTAAGAATTATATTATTTTTAATTTTAATATATATTTAAATATAATAAGAATAAATAATTAAATCTTAATAATTTAGTAATAGCGCATTTAGTTTTTTGTAATAATAATGCGCAATTTATAATATTGTTTAAGATAGCATTATAATATTATTAAAGATTATATTGTAGATTGCATGTTATTAATACGAAAAATTAAAAAAATAAAAGTTCGAATTTCTTTTAAGATATAATAATTTTCTTTTTGTACAATTTTTTATAAAATTATATAAAACAAGATTGTTAAGCTCTTTAATTAAAAAAGTCAAGTTAATAATTTAACTCTAATTATCTAGATAATTTAAATATATAATTATAATACACTTTTTGATTATTATATTTAATAAAAAAGAATATAAAAAATGTATATAGTAAAACAATGCGTTTAATAAATAATATAACAAAATAATACAAATAATAAAGTGCAATAAATAAAATAACTTAAATTTTTAATTTCTTGCTAACTATTTCGATTTTTAATATAACAAAGATATTTGAACGTTAATTTTATTATTATTTATTGTAGTAAAGTTCTAAATTCTACATTAATTGTTTTAACAATTGCAAATTCTTAGATTTAATAATCTTGCAATTAATATAAATAGCAAAAAGATTAGACTAATTGTCGGGAACCGAATTTATTACGTAATCGTGCCAAGATTTGGGTTTCGGTTCCAATTATTGGAATCGATCCGAGAAAAACTACTATATATAGTATACTAGTATACTATATATAGTAACGTTTATTAATAGCTCGGTTTTCGATTCCGACTTTTGGAACCGACCCGACCCGAACGATTAGTCTAAAAAAGATTGCTATTTAAATACATAAAGCAAAATATTAGTATATACTATATAGAAACAATAATAATGCAAATAAATAATATATTTATTAGAGAAAAAGTTAATTATAAAATTTTCAATAATCTTTTGAAAAACTAACAAGATCGATACTTAAATTTAGTATTTTTTATTATTTTCTTTATTAACAACTTTATTTTGCAAGATTTTTTGAATTAATTTTGCAAATTTTTTTTTCGAAATTAATAGATTATTAGTTTTTTGATACTTGCGAATTTTATGTAGAACTATTGTTTTAAGTTTGTATTTGCGCTTCTTCTATATTATAAATATTTAACTAATAATAGCTTGATATATTATCTCTTTGTATTATTTTTTGCATATTAAAAGCTATTTTAATCGATTTCTTTTTTTTGTTACAATTAATTTGCGTTGTTATATTTTTTCGCAATTTCTTGTCTTCTATTTTATAAACTAAATTAAGTATGTTAGCGATACATAATATATTAAATGTATTATTTAAATATATTATTAATTTGTTTAATTTGAGTTATTAGAGTTTTAGAGCAAAACGTATTATTAAATTAAGAATTTTTAATATTAAATAAGAGAATTAACAATATAGAATGCAAGAATTGACGAGTTTTGCAATTAAATATTTAATAAATAATGCAATAAAATAATGCGCAACAAATACGCGTACTTGTATTCGATTTTAATAGTTAAAAAATATATATTATACAATAATTAATATAATAAAAATCTAGATTTTTAATTGTAATAATATTGAATAAAAGTAATATTTGAACTTTAACTCTAATATTGAACGCGTAAATTTATTTTATAATTGCGACAACTTTTTTGTTTAAATATTATATATTAATTAATACATTTAATATTGTCTATTGTCTTAATTTATATAATTGATATATAGATTTATTTTGTATTACTTGCATACATTATTATTAAAACTAATCAAAAAAATAGATTTTTTAAGATCGAATTTCTTCTTACTTAGAAATTTAAATATTATTGAGTAGTTAATACGACATTATTAAGTAAAAGACTTGCTTTATATTATTTATATATATTATTTTTAAAACTAATTCAAAGCGTAGAATATCTATTTTATTAACTCTTTTGCAAATTATTGCTAGTAAAAATCGTATTACAATATAAATTAAAAATAAAAAACTATTTTACAAAAAGCAAAATATTAATTGTGTAACATTTTACAAACGTTTAATCAAATTACAAATAACAATTGTTTTCAAAAAAGTCTTTAGACAAATCTAAATTAATATAAAAAAAAACGTTAAAAATATAATAGTTGATAAAAAAGTAGAAAAAGAATTGTATAATAATATATTTGAGTAATATATATATATTTAAAAAGCTAATTATATTGTAGCGCAACATTTTGAAATCAAACTAATAAAGAAAATCAAAGACAAAAATATTGCAAAATAGACTAAAATTAATACAATTACTATACAAATAATTTTAAAAAGTAAAAATATAGATACAACACAATCTTTTAATATTTAAGTATATATAAAGTCTAATATAAATAAAATAACTAATCTACGTATTAGTCTAATTCTAATTAGTTCAAATTAAGCGAAAATATAATTAAATACATAATATTAATTATCGAAATAATTTAACAACGTATTCTACATTATAAAGAATTTAATAAGTTGAAAAAAACATACAATTTAAATGCAATTAACGAATTTGAAAGATTCAAAGACATTGCAAACAATAAAAACGCTATAGATTGCAAAATATTTAATTTTTTGAAATTAATAGATAACAATACTAAAGATTTGATTAAGATTAATAATAATAGAGTAAAAATAAAATAAAAAAAGATAAAAAATAATGCAAAAATAATAAATAACAAGTATAAAGATACAAAGTACAAAGATAATAATAATAATAACAAGAGTAAAAACAATAATAATAATGTTAAAAATAAAATTAATTACGAAATTATAAAGATCTCGAACTAGTTAATAGTATCAATAAATTTAAGTGCATTATTTAAATGCATTATTATGCACTTTTCGATAAAATATAAGATCGAAGTTTATCGAAAAACTATAATAGTTATAATCTATTTATTATATAAATATTAAATAGTTTACATGCATTACTTTACTACATTATTATAGAATATTTAAATAAAAAAATTATAAAATTTAAAATCTAATTTTTGTTTATTAAATTTGTTACTAAATAACTTTATTTTTTAACAATTTGAGTCGATTTTTTTGAATCGATTTTCGATTTTAACTCTAAAGATCGACTCGATTCAACTCGATTTTTGATTTTAATTTTAGAAATCGACTTGTTAAGACTTTCGAGTTAAGTTAACTCGAATCGCCAAAATTTGAGTCGATTAATCGACTTAAACTTGATTAATCGACTCGACGCAATCAATCTAATAATTTAATTTAAATTCTTTTATATTTATGTTGTTTACAAATAAGCAATATTTGTCGAAAAAATTCTTAAAAATACGTATTACAATCTTTATAAATCGAGCAATCAAATTAGTAATATCTTGCAATAAACGAATTATTCTAAATAGTTTAAAAGAAGTTATAAAGACAATAAGATTGCAACTCTTAAACGCAAAATCTATTTAATTGTATTTAAAAAAAAAATTAATTAGTAATATAATTATTATTTTGACAAACTCTTTTGCAAACTCTTCGACATTAGAAGATATATTAATATTTTAAACAATTATTTTGTTTATCTTTATAATTGCATTAATTATACAATACTTGTTTTTCTTTTTTTTACTTATTAAAAATTAAAGATTTTAATAGAAGTTATAATAATATTTTAGCAAACTTGTTTAAAGATATTTCTTTAACATTTTAATTATAATAAAATTTAATACTTAAGAAATTGAAAATTCTAGAGCTTGCTATATTTTGTGCTCTATAATGTAAGTTTTCTAATTAGATACAATTTTTAACTTGATTTTGTTTATTTTAGTAAAACTCTATATTAAAATAATTTTACAATTAAAAAGTGTTGTAATTAAGAATTCTTGTTTTTGTAAAAAAAGTTTAAACTTTATAATTAGTTTCTAAAAATATTTCTTAATAAAACAAGAGTTGTATTTAATAATTAAAAACTTAAATATTAAAAAAAGATTGTATCTTTTATTAAGCTTCTTTTAAAAAAAAATTGTAATTAATAATTTTAATATTTTTTTCTAATTTAGATACTTGTCTAAAATAGAATTGTTTATATTGTTTATATTTATTAAATTCGTTTTTTAGATTTTTCGCTTATATATTGTATTTATTTAAACAAATAAATGCAATACAATAAAAAATCAACAAAGAATATCGAACTTTTTGAATAATTAAATAGTAAAAGTCTCTTTTATAATATATAATCGAAAAGTTCGAATTATTAATAATTTTAAAAATGTTTAAAACATAATATTAATTCGAATATTTATTTAATTCTAATTAGCTATATTGATAAACAAATAGACGTTAATATTGTTTATTTACTTTAACTAATTAGAATTTTGTTATTTTTTTTTATTTTTTTTTGCAATGTTGTTATTTTAATAGTTTTGATTTTTATTTTTAAAGATTTTTTGCAATTAGATTTGCGAAGTCGAGCAATTGTATTAACTAAACAATTATTTAAAGATTTTTTTTTTCTACTAAAAACATAATATTCTTATTCTTGTTGCTAAAATAATTAACAAGTATTTCTAAAATATTAATACGCTTTGCTTTGTTCTTAAAATAAATTATTAATTTTAAAAAATTATTATTTATATTTACAAAGCTTATTTGAGTACTTTGTTAAAAAGATTAATTTAATAAAATTTTGTAATTAAGTTAAAAAACAACAAAAATATAAATATAAATTATTATTTTCTTAATTAATATTTTTGCATTTTTTATTATTTTTTTGAAACAAATATGTGTTTTTGTAACTTTTGTTAATAAGATAAAAATATTTTATTAAATAACTAAATTAATTTTGTTTGCAAAACTCTTATTAATACAATTAATTTTTATATTATTGTTAAATATTGTTTTAACTTTTATATTTTTTAATTATATTTACGCAATTAAGCAAACAACAAAATATAAAGTTTTAAGAGATTTTACTCTTGCAACAATATTTTTAAAATAAACAATTTTAATAAATTTAGCGTTAATTAATTTTATAATAACAATTGTTTTTTTCTCTTTTTTTATAAATTTTTAAAATTTTTTCTCTATTACTATAGTATCAAACTTTTTATTAAAAAAAGAACAAAAAAAAAACTTAAATTAGAACAAAAATTTAAAAGATTTATTAATTTTATTTTTATTTTTAAAATAAAAATACTTTAAATTAGAGTCTTAAAATTAACTTAATTTTTTATAATTTATAGTATTCTTTTTAAATATTTTGTTTGTTATATATAGTTTATAGAAGTCTTTTGCTTCTTTTTAGATTTGCTTTTTTAATACTTAGTAATTCTCGAATTAAAATTAATTATTGCAAAAATATTTTTTATTATAATATTTTTTACTTTTGTTTTTATTACTTTTTTTTATATATATTTTTTTGTTTAAGACTTTTGTTATTTTTAGATAATTTCTAAATTTAATATTTTTAATTTTTAGAAATATCTTTTCTTTTTTAATTATTTTGATCAATTGTTTTATTAAAAACTTTTAGAACATTTGTTATTTAAAAAAAATTTATTTTAATCGAATTTTTTAAATTTTTATTATTGTTTAATTCGATTTACTATTTTTTTTATTTTTTAATAAAAAATTAATATTTAATCTTATTGTTGCTATTGTAATTATAGAATTTCGAATACAATTTTGCGCTTCTTATTAAAAACAAATTTTTATAGTTTCTTTTTTAATCTTTGCATTATTAAGAGACAATTATATATTTTTATTTCTAAAATTGTTAAATTTATAACAAATTTTGTTGCTTTTATTTATATAAATCTTTTTATTTGCTATTAAGATTGCTAACTTTAGACAAATTTATTATCTATACAAATTGTAGCAAAACAAACATTTATTTAATTTTAATTAAAATCAAT
>JAABUW010004503.1_pt1 | contig 18875 bp, 14 predicted proteins | sample 5560081 | NCBI WGS metagenome assembly JAABUW01 (sample SAMN10711882, study PRJNA513363) | rock metagenome | isolation source: Antarctica rocks | place: Antarctica: Victoria Land, Knobhead sud
TAATTAAATCTTAATAATTTAGTAATAGTATATTTAGTTTCTTGTAATAATAATATACAATTTATAATATTGTTTAAGATAACATTACAATGCTATTTAAGACTATACTATAAATTGTATATTATTAGTACAAAAAATGAAAAAAACAAGAGTTTAAATCTTTTTTAAAATACAATAATTTTCTTTTTGTGCAATCTTTTATAAAATTATATAGAACAAGATTGTTAAGCTCTTTAATTAAAGATATTAAGTTAATAATTTAACTCTAATTATCTAGATAATTTAAATATATAATTATAATATACTTTTTAATTATTATATTTAATAGAAAAGAATACAAAAAATATATATAGCAAAACAATACGTTTAATAAATAATATAACAAGATAATACAAATAATAAAATACAATAAATAAAATAGCTTAAATTCTTAATATCTTGCTAACTATTCTAAATTCTAATATAACAAAAATATTTAAATATTAATTTTATTATTACTTATTATAATAAAGTTCTAGATTCTATATTAACTACTTTAACAATTGCAAATTCTTAGACTTAATAATTTTGCAATTAATATAAATAGCAAAAAGATTGTTATCTAAATATATAAAGCAAAATATTAGTATATACTATATAGAAGCAATAATAATGCAAATAGATAATAGATTTACTAGAGAAAAAATTAATTATAAAACTTTTAATAATCTTTTAAAAAACTAACAAAATTAATACTTAAATTTAATATTCTTTATTGTCTTTTTTGCTAGCAACTTTATTTTGCAAGATTTCTCGAATTAATTTTGCAAAAAATATTTTTAAAATTAACAAATTACTAGTCTTTTAATATTTGCAAAGTTTATATAAAGCTATTGTTTTAAGTTTGTATTTACGCTTCTTCTATATTATAAATACTTAGCTAATAATAGCTTAATATATTATCTCTTTGTATTATCTTTTATATATTAAAAGCTATTTTAATTAATTTCTTTTTTTTGTTACAATTAACTTGCGTTGTTATATTTTTTTGCAATTTTTTAACTATTGTTTTACGAGCTAAATTAAGTATATTAGCAATGCGTAATATATTAAATGTATTACTTAAATATATTATTAATTTATTTAATTCGAGTTATTAGAATTTTAGAGCAAAACGTATTGTTAAGTTAAGAATTTTCAATATTAAATAAAAGAACTAACAATATAGAATGCAAGAATCAATAAGTTTTGCAATTAAGAATTTGATAAATAATGCAATAGAGTAATACGCAATAAATATATATATTTGTGTTTAATGTTAATAGTTAAAGAATATATATTATAACATAATTAATATAATAAAAATAATAATTTTTAGTTGTAATAATATTAAATAAAAGTAATATTTAAATTCTAATTCTAATATTAAACGCATAAATTTATTTTATAATTGCGACAACTTTTTTGTTTAAATACTATATATTAATTAATATATTTAATACTATTTATTGTTTTAATTTATATAGTTAATATACAAGTTTATTTTGTATTATTTGTATATATTATTATTAACACTAATTAAAAAAATAGACTTTTTAAAATCGAATTTTTTCTTATTTAAAAATTCGAATATTGCTAAGTAACTAATACTATATTATTAAATAAGAAATTTGTTTTGTATTATTTATATATATTATCTTTAAAACTAATTTAAAGCGTCAAATATCTATTTTATTAACTCTTTTGCAAATTATTGTTAATAGAAATTGTATTGCAATATAAATTAAAGATAAAAAGTTGCTTTACAAAAAACAAAATATCGATTATATAATATTTTACAAATATCTAATTAAGTTGCAAGCAACAATTGTTTTTAAAAAAGTCTTTAAACAAATTTAAATTAATATAAAAGAAAACGTCAAAAATATAATAGTTAATAAAAGAGTAGAAAAAGAATTGTATAATAATATATTTAAGTAATATATATATATTTAAAAGACTAATTATATTGTAGCGCAATATTTTAAGATTAAATTAATAAAAAAGATTAAAGATAAAAATATTGCAAAATAGATTAAAGTTAATACAATTGCTATATAAATAGTTTTAAAGAGTAAAGATATAGATACAATACAATTTCTTAATATTTAAATATATATAAAGTCTAATATAAATAAAATAACTAATCTATATATTAGCTTAATTTTAATTACTTTAAATTAAGCGAAAATGTAATTAAATATATAATATTAATTATCGAAATAATTTAATAACATATTCTACATTATAAAGAGTTTAATAAATTGAAGAAAATATACAATTTAAATGCAATTAACAAATTTGAAAGATTTAAAGATACTTTTGCAAACAATAAAAATGTTGCAAATTGCAAAATATTTAATTCTTTAAAATTAACAAATAACAATATTAAAGATTTAATTAAGATTAATAATAATAAAGTAAAAATAAAATAAAAGAAGACAAAAAATAATACAAAAATAATAAATAACAAGTATAAAGATACAAAATACAAAGACAATAATAATAATAACAAGAGTAAAAACAATAATAATAATATTAAGAATAAAATTAATTACAAAATTATAGAGATCTTAAACTAGTTAATAGTATTAATAAGTTTAAGTATATTATTTAAATATATTATTATGCACTTTTTAATAAGATATAAAATCGAAGTTTATCGAGAGACTATAATAATTGTAATCTATTTATTATATAAATATTAAATAGTTTATATATATTACTTTATTGTATTACTATAGAATATTTAGATAAAAAAATAATAAGATTTAAAATCTAATTTTTGTTTATTAAATTTGTTACTAAATAACTTTATTTTTTAGCAATTTAAGTCGATTTTTTTGAGTCAATTTTTGATTTTAACTCTAGAAATCGACTCGACTTAACTCGATTTTCGATTTTAATTTTAGAAATCGATTTATCAAGATCTTCGAGTTATATTGATTCGAATTATTAAGATTTAAGTCGATTAATTGACTCGAACTCGATTAATCGACTCGACACAATTAGTCTAAATATTTTTATAATATAAAACTTTTAAGATTATTTAAAATTCAATTAACTTGTAAATATTTTAAAAAATAAAAATATTATATTGCAAAGCAAAATTTTATTTAATTATTTCTTAAATATATATAGACTAATTATATTAAATTGGATTATCGAGTTCGAATTAAATATCTAATTCGAATCGAATTAAATTAATTTTAAAAGTTAAAATCGAAAAGTTAATTCAATTTCTAATATTAAAATTGTCGAATCGAATTAATTTCTAATATTAAAATCGAAAATCGAATTATATAAATAGTAATTTCTTAAAAATGCAATATTTTAACAAAAGTAATATATATATATAATAGCTATTAGTAGTTATTATAATAAATAACTAAAATAGTTTAAAATATATTAAAACTAGTTAATTTAAATTAACTTTTAGTATTTTTTAATATTAATTTAATTTTAAAAGTTAAAATCGAAAATTAAGTTAATTTGATTCGATTTAATTTCTAAAAAATCGATATTCGAATTAATTTCTAATATTAAAATTGTCGAATTAAATTAATTCCAAAAGTTAGAATCGAAATTCGATCTAACAATTAGTCTAAATATATATAATAATTAACTAAAAGAATTGTTGCTAAATAAATATTTTCGATAAATTATAAATTAACTTTTATTTGTATTTATATTTTAAAAGTATTAAATATTTATAAAGTTTAAATTAAATTAAAGAAGCTTTTAACAATAATAAAAACTTTAAATATTTATTTATTAAAAAAAATCTATTGTTTATTTATTTACTCTAGATAGAAGAATATAATAAATATATTATTGTTATATAATTAAAACTTTCTTCTATTTTTGAATTTTAAGTTCTGCAATATTGCAATATTGTTTATTTTATCTTTATAAAAATTATAAATTAATTCTATTAAATTGTTTAAATAAATAATAACTAGTTATATTATTTTATTAATTTTTTTATAATTAAAGTAATAGAATTTCTATCTTATATCTAATTTGTAAAAAGTTTAAAAAGTTTTATTAATAAACTTCTATATAATACTTTTATCTCTAATTTTTTCTAATTTTTATATTGCTTTAATATATTTTTCAATATATTTTCCAATATATATATAAATAAATATTAAATACTATTGTAGAATATTGTTGTATTAAATTTCGAGATATTTACAAACATTATTAAGAATATAAAAGAGATAAAAGAGAGAACAATTAAATTAATTTATTAATTTAAATAGTTAATAAGAATAGAATAATTTATATAGAAGAAAATAAAGAGCAAATTCGAAGAACAATTTAATATAATTGTTCTACTTAATAATATTAATTGTAAAGTAATTAATAAGTAATTTAATTTTTATCTTTTTAAATTGTATTATACAATAAATATATTTAAGAGAAATTTAATTTAGATTAAATTCGAATATTCTATACTTTATTAATTTAATATATAAATATTAAGAATTGTTAATAGAATATTAACTTAAGATAACAATAATAATAATAACAAAAACAATAGTTGTATATACTTCTTAATTATTGTCGATTAATTAAGTTAATTAAGATATAGTAGAATAAATAGATATTAATAAGAATAAAATTTAATAAGAAGAGAGAAAAATCGATTAAATACGATAATTACTAGATTGCGGAGCATATTACTCGATTAAGTATAGCGCGAACGAGCTAGCGATTCTAATCTCCGCTAGCTCTCGCAAATCTATTGAATAATCCTATTGAATAAATGTGCGCAATCTCCCTATTGTTCCGATATCTGACCCAAACATTCTCTTTCTCGCACCAGCATGTCTTGCTGGCCCGGCAGGTAGTCTCTGCTATCTTTGGTGCAATTAGTCGACTGTACAATTTCGCTTGTATGCCTTGAGAGTACAGTCTTTAGCAACTTCGAAAAGATCTCGTATCTTTCGGAGTATCGCCGTGCAAGTCTCTTCCAATCTCGTGTTCTCTTTCACGCTATACTACATCTTGGTCGATTCGGGGAGAAGAGGACGGGCGAGGATGCAATGAAACTGCGAACAGGGATAGCTGAGGCATCTCGAGAGGATGGTCGATCCAAGCAAGTTGCTTCGCACGATCTTCTTACACTCGTCGATATCTTTGTTGAACGCAACTCGGTATTCTCCATGTTTAACACGCAAAATATCACCAAGTCCATCCGCCTTCCCTTATGTCTGATCTGGCAGCACACGTTCATTCTACCTATGACCCAGCAATCAGAGACGAGAAAAAGCGATCTTGTAAGTAGTCCCTGGGATGTTAAGATGCTGCTTGAACGCAGCGCGATCCCCGAAACAATCCCTGATGACATTCTGGATCTTCTTGAATTGTCGATTCAAAGTAGCCCACGTCTTGAGAGAAGCTAATTGATATCTCAAGTCGACCATCTCAAGAGAGTCAACGATAATGAAACCGTCTAAAAGACGAGACGATGCCACGCAGAGTCTCTCTAGATTCTTGAGGAAGTTCACGTCGAACTCTTCTGATCAGAGGTTATGGAAGTCAAAAAAACCAACAGTGTCTCATCCCCTTTGGATTCATATACGCTTATCAATCTCTTCAGACGCTTGTCTTTGAAACTTTTCATAGCATATTCGTTGTGCGGCATAGAAAGTGATGATGGCGATATCGAAGCTTGAGATGTCGAAATAGAATATGCTTTCCACTAGACCAACAGCAAAGCGCAAGTAGGTCGGATTCAACTTTGAGAATCCATCTACCTCTGTGTAGATCTCAGGATGTGGTACTGGTACATCGAAAAACAGAGCTGATAAAATCCATCAGACCTCATCCATTGGGAGTTATCCAAAGATGTCAATAGATAGTATAGAAAAGAATGTTCATCTTCCAAGGATTGGCTGTCACTTTCCCGAAAACTGCGTCTCTGTAAACTGCATTTTCCCTTGTCGAGTATTAATCAGACGCTTTGATTGCGTTATAATTGCATTGTACCTGATCGTATTCAACGCAATCGATTCTTCTTTAAGAAATCGAAACGCATTAGGTGGTATCTTATTGTTTCTTACTTGTTATATCGCTAGCTGTCGATTGCAACCATCCTAATTCTTGTTAACAGCGAGGTCTCCAAGGTCCGTCAGATAGAATTCTACTAGCCACTGGGTGGGCGGCCAGTCACAGAAGATCAGAGGCTTTCGCCCGTTGAGGCTGCAAATTCGAATACTCGGGGTCATGGTAGACATTAATCATGAGAAACGTATCGGTTGTCCTGTAGCTCTCCTCCCCTGTGATAGAACCAGCAATGCCAAATCTGCATTTGAGGATTCCATTGCAACAAGCTTCGCTCTTTTCGACACTTCGGATTTTCACAATGAGGAGGATGAGGTTTCGGCCTTGGAGTAAAGATGCCATATTTTTGTAGGTGTAATGTTCTCGGTCGCAGACTGCAATTCCCAATTCGTTGATTTTGACCATTCTCCCTTCCCTGAAGCCGCAAGATGGACATCTGTCGCGCTGAATATCTCCATGAACCCCACGTCGTTTCCGTGCCTCTGGGGTCAAAGGCGTGTACTTCCCTGGCTTTCGATATCTCTGGGCACATGTATTACACTATATCCTATCCGGAGTGTGAAGCCAACCTCGTGTTTCGGTTGCTTCGCAGGGGGCGTACGTGAGAAATTGGAGCTTTATCGAGAAGTGGGAGGCGTACGTAGCTAGGCCTTGTTGACTACTCGAATTAGAGTAGTGAGAGGCGACACGAATCATCCAAAAATAATAGATGCCGTCGAGATCTTGAAACTTCTCATGCCACGCCGCCACGTCTCTGCTTACCGCGTAGAAGTTGTCGAGTTCCGACCTCGCCGTGGCATGGCACAAACGTCGATGGTCGACCATGTTGCGCACATTCGTTTCCTTCTTCTCACTATAACTCTTGCGCAATGTTCGCGCTGCTTGCTCAGGGACCTTAATGTACATGGTAGTCTCTGTGATGTTGGATTGGAGCTCCTGACACTTGGGATTACAGAAGTGAAGGTCCGACAGAAACCCTTCCAATATTCTGAGTCGTATTGTGTGTGCTGCTTTTGGTGCGACTGCCATTGTCCGTTGCTGGACCACACAGCCCGCAGCTACCGTCCGATATCCTTGTAGACTGCGCTAGACGCTCTTCCAGTGCTGCTGTTCCATTGCCCGAGGTCTTTCGAAGGACACCTACGGTATGCTTCCAAGTTCGCTTGATGGTTCCTTGTCATCGGCCAAGATATTGGATTGCTTGGAGACCGTGAACTCCCCCATGTCATTATCGACCAACAGAAGCGTCGGTCGACTCTCCACAAGGTTGCTCCAGTCCTGTTCGAATTCTGCGTTTAGATCACCTTGGTGAGTGCGCTCGTTGATGGTGACATCTTCTGCGGTCGACGCTATCGGGACCAAGTATTCTTCTGTCATCCGCTGGATTACGAATCGGATGGCGTCTTGTTCCTCCTGTGTCACTCCGTCTGATAGCTTACTCTGTAATTTATAGGAATCTGTATGCAAGGCGACCCCAAGACACAGACTCGAGTCCATTTACTGTGGGGAGACATTGTGTGCCGTGGTCAACAACGAAAGAGCTTTGTCGATCAGTTGCTTCTTAGCCTTTTTGTCGGACAACGGGATAAACACCTGGCGATTAAATCTTGACCAAAAGGGCTCGTCGATCTTCTCGGGGTGACTGATGACTCCGATGATGGTTATACGCTCTGGGGTCGACTCGATAGCAGACCATTATTCGAGTAGACTCCACCGGATCGCGTTCTTCGTTACACCTACGTCTTCGTCACATGATGGTCCGCATATACCTTCAATCTTATTGAAGAAGATGATAGACGGCTGGCGGTCCTTGGCTACCTTGAAAAGCATATCGAGTAACCCAGAAAACGTCAGCCGTCTTAGCCTTGAAGCAGGTCAATTAGCGACGGGATAAAGAAGCCGCGACTGAGAACGAAACGTTTGTCATTCAGTAGGTATGGTCGCATGGCGCGCATCAATTGCTGCTCTCAGGAGCTTCTTCTCAGGATTGGCTGCTATTTCGCCTTTGTGCGCTGATCGTGCAGTCAGCACGACTGGAGACAGGAAACGATGGTATCGCATCATATCCTTCTGTGTCTTCAGCTCTTTCGTCCACAAAGATTCTTTAAGCGCAATTTGACTTTGCAATTTGGCCAATTTGAAGAGAACGAATTCCTCACCGGGGCCGGTGCTCGAAGACGAGAACAAGCTGATGTATAGCTGAGTAGTTAAATAAGGAGCCTAGGGAGCCTGGACGGTAAGGTGTGCGTAAGATCTCCCAGTGAGCGTACCACTTTGATAAGCATACGATGCGCTTGGGTATTAAGATAATGTTGAGGATTATCGCTCGTAAACCGACTTCGGGGTGGTTGATGTTCTGGTGCGCCTATGGAAGGCCGACTTACTCGTGGGTTACCGTTGGAGTCGAAAGTAGCGGGCCAGAACCGACATCTATCGCTGGTCTTAACACCTGCCGTTACGACTCATGCAATATCATGGTCGGTAAGCTGGGTGAAACATCGGCCACGTCGCTTTATCATCCGCGGCGACAGACATAAATACTATGGCGTCTGATATTGTCCACCCTAATACTGGGTGATTGGCCTTTGCAGTCTCTTCGGACACTGGATGACCTGGGGCCAAGTATAAACACACAACTACAAACATGACCTCTAGCTGTCCCAGATGTTCTGCTAGGGTATGAGAAAGAATGTGTCGAAGAACACAAAGAATACAGAATAAGGTGTGTGAGATCGTTTGAAACCAGTTGCTAGAAGCGCCACAGATCGGCCACTTTTACTTCGAGCTTTAGGATGGAATTATCGATGCGTTAAGCCTTGTTCCACCACTACGTCCCGGCTGTAAGAGAGCATCACGGAAGCACGCAGCGTTGTTCTCATCATTCACACCCTCATCGTTATAGCAAGTCACTCGCTAGTGCCCACGATTCTACAGGCCCTGGAACGAAGGAAGATACTGCGAGGCTTGGTGGGAGTGTATTCGATCTTTTTGTAGATGTATGACTTGTCCAATTTCTGTTATATATATAAGTTCATGGGTTTTTGTGGATAGCACAGTAGGCACCAAGAGAGCTCTCCACGGATGCAGGGTTTGGATCGACTCTTCGAACTATTGTCACAAAGTCTCGCCCGATGAGTCCAAGATGAGTCAGGTGGCAACGCTGTTACACTCCACCGAAGATGATGATGTCGATTTGCAAATTTCCGCCGTGTGTCGATTTTGCACGGTTAGAGTAAGTGACTCCAAAGCTTTCCTCAATCCTCACCTAAAGGTGCTTATTGATAAATGCTCCGAATGATTGTACGAATCGTTTGAACCAATTAGCAAAAGATGTGTCCGCAACGGTCACCATTCAAGTAAGGTAGAGCGCATCGTTGTTTTTATGTCGTGACGAAGCACTGTGAGGAATCGGTGCCTTGTCGTAGTGTCGGGTCCTCCCTCCAACTAGGAAGAAGTGAGCGGATGAACGAGGACTATTTTCGGAGTCTCGAGGATTCGACGCGATGTCGATACACACTGCGAGGATGTAACGATCTTCTCTCTCGCTTGCCACATTCTGTTTGGTGGCTTCCAGGTTTTCTTGAAAAAGTGCGTCGGCAACCATTTCTTTCAGCCTTCGTCGGCAGAATCAACTTCCCAGATAGGAAAATATAAGAAACGTTCCAAGCCAACATCGTGGGTATCTGCTCAGTGGTAATCTTAGCTTTATCTTATAAAGTGACCTCCTAGGGCAATGCAGCCGTATTTCCCTTACTGAGAATTCTCGTCATTTGATTTGGCTGTTTGATGTGGTTGGGGGTAGGGAACAATACCGTGTGTCAGCGTGGTCTCGCACAACCCCATTCGCCCTTAAAAGACCCTCTGGTTCCTACCCATGACGATTGATGGTGCGAAACTGCCTCGTTAATGTACTCAGCTTATTGAAGCGATAATTTTACCTGTTGGTGTTCTCACTATCGAGCGACGTCCCGAAGATTACAATGGCTGACTGGTGGCTTGACGAGGATTCGTAAACGCTAATATAGATAAGGTGCGAGTTATGGCAGACGAGCGAGAATGGAGAAGATGTAGCAAGAAATCAAAAGTTGAGGTGGTTGAAAGGGAAGAACAAGCACCAAAGCAGTGTTTGAAAATTTGGATTTGGTAGATGCAGTTTCAGTGGTATTTGCTTGGAGTTCCAAAATTTTGGGAAAAGGGCTTGATGACTTGTGAGTAGTCCCGCGTATCTTCTGCCGTTGATTCTTGATCCGCTCGTGATAGAATAAAGAGAGCTCCCTCGTGAAACTGAGGTCTTACCAGTCCTTCAATAGGCTGTTCTTTTCATGGTTACCAACCGCACTTGCCTCTTTCTCCTCCGCCGCAGGCTTTTCTTCGATAATCTCAGGAATCGCCTCGCCGGCCGTTTTCCTTACTCTTGACTCAGACTTGGCCTCAATCTTCTCAGCTGCGCTCTCCGTCTCTAGGAACTCCTCGGGCTTCTCAATGGTTTCCCAGTCGTCAGGCTCAACATCCGGATTTATAACTTTCAGCTTTTTTTTACCGGGTTCTTCGTTGTTCGCCGACCTATCTGCTGCGGCTACCAGCGATGAGGCTTGGGTGTCGAGAGGTAGCGAGGATGTGCTGCCTTCGATTACGGGTGGCGTCTCTTTGGCAGTTTCGGGCTGCGGGAGATCTTCAGCTGTGGGTGGAAAGACCTTCCTACTCGATGTCAGCGCACTGTTTGAATACCGTTCGCAGGTCGTATCGCGAGCTCGGTGTAAACTACGGTATCAATTTCTCATAAGCCCGCTCATCCTTGGCCTCAAAGCAACAGAACACTACTCTTTCCAATTTCTGATCTTGCTCTTCCTCCTCTTTCACCAGCCATTCTCTCACCACACCTAGTGCGACCTCGGCAGCCTCTGCACTCGGGTAACCGTAGATCCCTGTGCTCAGGCAGCTGAATGCAATACTGCCGCCCTTTGCGGCCGCCAATTGTAGACTTGTATTATAGCAACCCGCTAGTAGCTCGGCGGGTAAAGTTGGTGACTCGCGCTTTGCGGACGCATAGACTGGTCCGACAGCGTGTATGACGTAGGAGGCCGGCAAAGCGTGACCGGAAGATATCTTTGCGGATCCTGTATCACAGCCATCCAAAGTACGGCATTCGGCGAGAAGTGAACGCCCAGCGGCACGGTGGATTGCACCATCCTGTTTAATGTTAGGGCATATGGTATTAGGTGACGCTGCAAGCGTGGCTGAAACCGGTCAAGGGAGTGGTATCACCTACAACACCGCCGCCACCTAGGAGAGACTCATTGGCAGCATTGACGATTGACGTGACATCAAGATTGGTGATTGATGTACGAATGAGGGATACCTTGCTGTTCAGGGTTGAGGAAGGCTGTGGTAGAGACGTAGTGGATGAGGCAGATTGCAGGCGGGAGGATTTGTAGAGATCAGATACTGTAGGGATCGAAGAGAGAGGTATTATATCTGGGGACATCCTGGAGTACGGTTGATGGCGTAGGAGGGTATGACGGGGTTTTCCGATCGATTTACCTCGGTTTAGGAATGCAATTCGGGGAAGGATACCAGCTTTGATCATGCACAATTGGCAGTGGTGTGAGTTCACCCTTTTTCGGATCGGATTTGCCTCGTATACTCTGTGCGTGATAGATGATATACTTCATAGAGTGACACGAGTCTATCATTCATATTTAAGGGGGGTAGCAGGGTCTCCGGCCCGCTCTCAGCCGAAGCTTGATCCCTACTGCAGATCATTGACCCATGTTCAGCCTTACCGCGAAAAATAGCCTTGGACTAAGGTTCTGATTCATCTTCTTCGCCTCGGCAGCAGCGATTGCCATTCTCTCACTACCTCGGAGGTATCCCATTACCTTCCGTAGACCAAAAGACGCCCATCCTACAGTAAGCTGCGAGCACGAGAGAAAGTGCGGCTAGCATACCACGTATCTTTCTAAATCTGCCGCTCAAGGCCACTCACAGAACACCCTCAACATGTCGTTGACCAATTGTCGCTTCTATGAGGGCAAGTATCCGGAGATCGATAGCTTTGTCATGGTCAATGTACGCTGCCTTTAATCCGGGGATTGTGGATATTGCTGACGCATGCTACAGGTCAAGCAAGTGAGCAGAGCTCGTTTCATGAGAGCCTAGCGCATGGTTGACACACTGCCCAGATTGCGGAGATGGGGGCATACGTCAAGCTGCTGGAGTATGACAACATTGATGGCATGATCCTACTTTCAGAACTGTCAAGGCGTCGGATACGAAGCATACAAAAGCTCATCCGCGTTGGGAGGAATGAGGTGGTGGTAGTGTTGCGAGTGGATAAAGAAAAGGGTATCTCGGGAAAATAGGGCCTTTCCGCACAGCGGAAGCTAATTGCACCAGGCTACATCGATCTGTCAAAACGAAGAGTATCGCCTGAAGATATCGTCAAATGCGAGGAGCGCTTCAACAAGGGCAAGATGGTGGCGTCGATAATGAGGCATGTTGCGGAAAAGACCAAGACACCAATGGAGACACTCTATCAAGATATCGGCTGGCCGCTCAACAAGAAGTATGGCCATGCCGTGGACGCGTTCAAGCTCTCAATTACGTAGGCCTCTGTTCTGCCGCATTGAGTTCAGCACTTGCTGACTTTGGCAGGAACCCGGATGTCTGGAATGAAGTCACATTTCCAACCGAGATCGTCAAGAACGAGTTGCAATCGTACATAGGGAAGCGTCTCACGCCTCAACCAACAAAGGTCCGCGCCGACGTCGAAGTCACTTGCTTTGGCTACGAAGGCATCGACGCAGTCAAGAATGCTCTGCGCGCAGCCGAAGCCCAGAACACGCCCGAGACGCAAGTCAAAGTCAAGCTGGTCTCGCCACCGCTGTACGTTCTCACGTCACAATGTCTGGAAAAGAACACCGGCATCACGACGCTGGAGTTGGCCATTATCGAGATAGATAAGAATATAAAGGCAAACGGAGGTGGGTGCGTGACAAGGATGGCGCCGAAAGCCGTTACTGAGAACGATGATGCGGAATTGCAGGCGCTGATGGAGAAGCGGGAGAGGGAAAATGCGGAGATAAGTGGAGATGAAGACGAAAGTGAGAGCGATGAAGCTGTGGTGAAAGGCGACATCTAGATACCTCATGGCTTTATGAAATGATGCATGATCTACTCCATCTATTCGAGCTCTTTACTGGCATGAAGTGTTTTATTTTGTTCGATGCCCAACATAATGTAACAAAGTCTCCCGAACCCCTGTTTCGCAAGTGAAATCCCAGTCCTCGCGACGCCAAGAAATTAAGCATCCAAACCGTCTTGGCAGCATTTCCAACTTTCTCAAGAGACCCGGCAGTATGGGACAACAACCTCCATGGAACGCCAGCTTGGCTGTTCCTCAAGGCTGTAGACCTCCTCGTTCTGCACTTGTATCACTTGAAGCTTTCAGTGCCAACGGCACTTCGCCCTCGAAATGGTGCAATGGAAGAAGCTCTTCAGCACCAAAGGCTCCGCTGACCATCACGGCATTCGCGATGAGATGCGCCGCCGTATGTCGTGCTTCTAGAGCCATTGACTTGTGGTTCACTGACGCAACCTACAGTTCTCCCTTCGAATAGCAATGACGTAGTCCAATCCGCCATCTCTCCTGATGTTGTTACCAAGACCGCCCTCCGCCTTCGCTATCAAATCTGCGCCGTCATTCCGTGCCAGCTCGAAGAGTGGAAGATCACAAAGGCCAACTCGCCCGTCGTAACGCCCAAGGTCGTCCGTACAGCCAGGGAAGCCGGAGGGAAAGACAATGGGTCCTGCGTCGTGTACTGCTTGCTAGTCTGTAATCGCTGGTTTAGGAGACAGGCAATCCTGGAATTGTGGGATGCAGACATGCATAATGCTCGGGCAACGGCTTGCGAAGTGCTGGCAAAGTTGATCATCGAGTCTGAGGAAGATCAGCAGTTTCTGCTCGAGGACTTGCTCCTGAAGCGCTACTCCATCCTCATTAACGGCGAGGAGACTGAACCGGCTAATGTCATCGAACGAGCTGTTGACCTCCACTGTCTGAGAGTCATAGGAAGTAGCGGATACCAGAAATGCATTTCCTACCTTTGGCGTGGCTGGCTGGTCCAGGACGATACCGATCCAAGCCGATTTGTTCCATACACCCATAAAGCAACCACAGATTACATTACCCACCTCGACCCGGATCGGATGAGAACGCCGTTCTACCAGAACAGCGTGCAAATCTTTTTCTCCCTTCTCTTCTTGGTACTGTATACCATTGCCATCAACACGATCAACAGCACCGGCGACCTGGACATTGTCGAAGGAATTCTCTACCTTATGACCTTTGGGTTCTTGTGCGATGAGGCGACCAAGTTCTGGAAGGTTGGAAGGTATTACCTAGGATTCTGGAATGTGTTCAACTTGTTGCTCTACGCACTGTTGACCACATCGTTCGTCCTGCGCCTGGTGGCCCTTTCACACGGCCAAGGGGAGGATATTCGTAGGCACTACAATGTACTTTCATACAACTTCCTTGCCTTCTCTGCGCCGATGTTCTGGATGCGCCTGCTCCTTTATCTGGACACCTTCCGCTTCTTCGGCGCCATGCTCGTGGTGCTGAAAGTCATGATGAAGGAATCGCTCATCTTCTTCGCCTTGCTCATCATCGTGATGGTCGGGTTCTTGCAAGCTTTCATTGGCATGGATCAGGTAGATGACAACAAGCAAGTGACGAGCTTCATATTGCAAGCGATGGCCAATAGCGTTATGCAAAGTCCAGACTTTGGAGGATTTGAAAACTTTGCCTGGCCATTTGGGATCGTTCTGTACTACATCTTTACTTTCGTGGTAATGGTTGGTGAGTACGCTACTTCGCCTTCCCCAGACCTTCATGATGGCCAGATCAGCCAATGGGTCAACGCTAATGCTTGGCAGTTCTCCTCAACATCCTCATCGCCCTCTACAACAGTGCCTACGAGGATATCACCGACAATGCCATCGATGAATACATGGCGCTCTTCGCTCAAAAAACCATGCAATTCGTGCGCGCACCGGACGAGAACGTTTTCATAGCTCGTGAGTCTGCCACTCTTCGACCCGATTGCGCCTTTACAAAACATTCCAATTGAGATTATGCCTATCCACCTCTCACACGCAGTACCTGACACCTTTTCTCTAGCATTCAATCTAATCGAAATTTTCCTACTCATTCTCCCCTTCGAGTGGTGGCTGCCCACCGCCCGCTACGAGCGACTTAACAACTTCGTCATGGGCATCCTCTACTCCCCGCTACTCTTGATCACCGCTTTGCTCGAAACCCGAGAAGCGCGCCACGTGAAGCACAACCGCTTACACGGCGAATCTGACGAGGACAGGGTCGAGGAATGGGAGCAGATGGATGGGGAGATTGATTTGGATGGCGAAGGGTGGGCGAAGAAGGTTGAGAGCACGCGGCCAAATGTCGAGACTGATGCGGCGGTGTTGGAGATCAGGGAGGTTATGGAGGTGCTCAGGAATTTGGGAGAAAGAGTCGATGCGATACAAGCCAAGATCGAGGGACTAGGAAAGTAGCAGTCTCGGGTACGTACCTCAATTGGCGACTAAGCATTACTTACCGGCCGTAAGTCTTCGTAGCTTCCTCGATTCTCTTTTGACGCTCTGTATAATCCACCTTGCTATTACTATCTCTATCGTCTTTTCTCCTTCCGATTTGGACATTTTCATCACGCTTAAAGCATTTCGAACTTCGCGACTCCCATTTCGATCTTTTCGCACAGATCACTCAACCTTCCCTTTGGTCTGGTTTTGGGCCGGTCGTCCACCCTAACTCAGTGGCGGTCGATGATACGGCGTCAGCGATGTCTCGTCATGAACCGACATTTTCGCCTGGCAATGCGGAGTACACTGCCGTTCAGGGACAACCGATGTTCCTGAGAGCCTGCGGTGGTCGAAACAACCCATTGCGGATCGCGATACAATTGTGGATTAGCCTCTCATTATGTCAGTGATCGACACTGGTGAATTGAAGAAGCGGCCGCAACGCTGGATAAGCTCACGCCAATGCTGCATTGTGACGAGGAAATAATGCAGCCATGTGGCGGTTCTCGTCAAAAAAAGGATTGACTTGCCGATCGACGAACAGCCTAAGCCTAGGCGAGACCGACCAGCGGCCTCGGAGAACTGTGCCACAGGAAAATGCCCTTTCCTGTATCTTCAAAGCAGTCAAATCGTGGGCTGTAACCGTGGGATACCTCATTTCGCAAGTGCAATTCGGTCGAAGGATGCCATTGAAACGTGGGGTCGCCCACTACTCTGGATCCGTTTCTTCACACTCTTCGCTTGGCTTTTGCTTTGCCTCATAAATCCTTGTAGCGCAAACGTCACCGATGCTGCCATTGCCAGTCTCTTGTACCGGTGGTGATGCGATGGGCTACAAAGCGCCCACAGAGGTCGTGCTTTTCCATCTTCACACCCCATGACTACTTTGCGCGGCCCGTCAGTTTATCTCCATCAGCATTGATCTCTATCTATTTATCATGCAGAACCCGCCTGTGCGCATTACCGAGATTGGCTTCAAGGTTCGTCCTGTCCTACCACGACACAGACAACGTCCCTGCTAATCGGATGTAGGCGGGCATTGGAGTCCTCCTTGGAATCGCCATCTCCCTTGCTGTCGGTCGAACATACATCCGCATCATCCAAGCTCGCAAGATAACCGTCGATGACGGCTTCTTCTTCCTGGCCGTCATCACGCTCATCGCCGGCACCGCAACCTGCTACGTCGACATCCCATACCTCTACGAGCAGAACAATGTCACTCCGGCCACTACAGTCATCACGCCCGAGTTCATCCAGTTGCTGCTACGGAGCTTGAGAATCCAAACGGCGGCTGATTTCCTCTTCTCGGTGACTCTGTTCTTGGTCAAACTCTCGTTTCTCTTCTTCTTTCATAGTCTGTTGAGGAGGGTTAGGGGGTTGACAATTTGGTGGTGGTGCGTGCTGGCAATGACGCTGGCGCTGAACATCCTTTTTATCTGCTGTATCTTCATTGTCTGTCCGCATTACGATGCGAGTGTGCTTGGTGAGTCCGTCTCTGTTTACATTGCTACTCCAAAGTGGATAAATCTACTCGCGGCCTATCTTGCCAGCACCGACCGACAGAACCCGTCTCGGTGCCCGCCAGCTAGGCCACGAGTAGATTGCCCAATTGGTAAGCGGTTAGCAGGACTCGAAGCTGACAGCTACCCACTAGTCAAATGCTCCACGCCTTCCGCCATCAGCAAGCAAACCAACTTCTTGCGCGCCGCGGCATTCATGGACATCTTCACCGATATTCTTGGTAAGCAATCATCCTAACCTATCTACTGATATCCTCCTCACACATCCTCCACCCCAGTGATCTCCATCCCCGTCGCCCTCCTCTGGCGCGTCCGCATCTCCCTCCGCCGCAAACTCATCCTCGGCGGCACCCTCTCCCTCAGCATCTTCACCATGATCGTCTCCGTCGTGCGCATCGCCGGCGGCATGATCAATGGTATGGTCGACCCCGCATGGGTGAATTTCTGGCTGCAGGTCGAAGCCGCGGTCGCGGTCATGATTGTCTCGATCACGGCTTATCGAAGTTTGTTCATCATGAATAAGAGCTCGAATGGGAAGAGCCCGAAACAGCATCCGACCACCTATAAGCGGAAGTTGTGGAGTAGGGGACGACAGCAGGGACATGAGGTGCAGTTACCGACGCTGCCGAACCCAGCGTTGACGGGTATGAGGACGGTCATTGGGAGGGCGGGGGGTGGGGCGGCGATGGGGAGTCGGGAAGAACTTTTCGAGAGGTGTGGGAGGAGTACACATGTGATGCGGGAACATGAAGTTACTTCGGTATGTTCAACTGTTTCCCCCCCCCACAATTGCCTCTACAATCACCCAACCTCCCTCAAATAAAGTCTGCGAGACTATACGCTAATTTCACATCACGTAGGCGCACAGCGGCGAAGAAGCGAGGGTGCATCATGGCTATGATTTCGTGTGATCGGCTTACCCTCCTATGTTAATCTACTGCGATATCCAAAGGTGAAAATGTTTCTCCTTAACTCACAGCTACGCCCCCGGCACATGAATATCCATCTGCCATGTTGAGGATGCTTCTTTGAAGTACTTTATGCTTGGCTCTTCCCCGCACAGCGATCTCCGCCACTATTCCCCACGGAGAAAACAGACGACTATTAGGTGCAGGTTCTAGTGGGTAGGAAAGATGATTAATTACAGAAGCTGCAGGAGGACCTAAATAGTCCGCCAAGCCACTAGGCATACTAGTCCTAAAACTAGCCAGTGGGAGAACCTCCTGGTGACTTCGCGCGTGCCGCACGCAGATCAGCTTTTAGCACAAAGTTAAAGCAATTGCGCCCTCAGAGAAAAAGATGACTACTAGGTGCAGGTCGTGGTGGGTAGAAAGAAGGATGCTGTTAGGAAGCTGCAGGAGGAACTAAATAGTCCTCCCTCCTAATAAGCTACGAACATGCTAGACTTGCGTAGTGCAGAACCACCTGGCCACACCACGGTTGCCCAAAATAGGAGCCACTGCGACTATCAATAAGTAGGAGGTCGCCAAGCTCTGAAGCAAAGGAACCAAAGTAAAGAAAACCACCGCAGAAAACCACTGCGGACAACACTGCAGAAAGCACTGTGATCACTCTAACCTCCTGTCTATCCATCATTATTGCTCCATCATCTTTCGCCTAGGTTTCCCCACCCTCTATGGTCTTCCCGTTGGCCTCACGCTCCGT
>JAABUW010004504.1_pt1 | contig 18875 bp, 26 predicted proteins | sample 5560081 | NCBI WGS metagenome assembly JAABUW01 (sample SAMN10711882, study PRJNA513363) | rock metagenome | isolation source: Antarctica rocks | place: Antarctica: Victoria Land, Knobhead sud
GCATCAAGCAAGCTACTGCAATGGCCGTAGACCTGGACTGCAGCAACAAGCTGGCATATGTCTAACACTATGGTAACGGTGCAGAGTGACAGCCAGTGTCAGCAGGCAAACATGCACGCTTGATGCATAGACAGGCTAGTTTTCCCGATGCCAGTATGTTCCTCAACGTGAAATCTGCCTATACGCTGTAGTTATCAGTTTGCTGACAATGATGATACTAGTCCTATGCATCATAGTTGCAGAGGCAATCAACAGCGTGTGAGGCTCACACAGAATACGGTAGACTCCCAAAACAGAAAAAGACATTAGGCCAGCCATCAAGTCTGATAGCTTGTGGCAGCTGCAGAGCCTCAGCATCGGTGTACCTACCCCTAGGGCCTGCCTAGTGTCATGCCTGTGTCACGCTGAATGTCAGTGACTTCAAGACAGACATGATCCTTCAAGACCACCAGCCTAGACAAAGGCCGGATTGAAGGGCCACATCAGAATAGGGAACAGGCAGAAGAACTCCGCTTCTAGAAGTTCTATGCTTTTGTTCAAACAAATTTGTTGTTTCTTTGCAAGGTGACAAAGTCCTGATGATGATCGTGTTTGTCTGCGTCACACTTTGTGAATTCTCAGAAACAAGACTGCAACCTAGCCAGATGTGTTAAAGGATTCATACCACCAAGAAATTGTGTTAAACACTTGATTGAGTGATTGATTGAAGTTTTCCGGAACAGGTGCAAAAAGGTGACGAAGGTGTTTGTCAATTGCCGGTTTGATGCTTGCTGCGACAGCTTCCGATCGACAGAGCAGGAGGAACCTGGCGACTGCAGCAGCGATGTGCTTTGGTTTGACGACATAGTCGGCCACCCACGCACAGATTCAGGAGCGCGCGCGAGTTTGCAGACAATCAACAATCTTGTTATGATCTTACGACCCAGCCCACGCAACCTGTCAGTGGACAGCAATCGCACCCAGGAACCATACTGATTCATCAACATGGCAATGAGACGAGCGGCACAGAGATGTTGCGGGTTGCTTCTCAGGCAGCACGTCAGCTGTCTTGAAATCACACGGAACAGTATAGCGGGGCAAGCAGACCTATTTCTGGCATTAAGAGCCGCGAGTCAAGTGAGCAGTGCTGCCAGACAATCACAGCACCGATGGCAGGATCATTCTTTCTTCCAGCCACGCCCATTTCAAAGCTGGTCAGCAGTGCATCAGCTTGCAACATCCCCATCCACTGCAAGCAAGAACGACAACAAAGACGAGGTTAAGTCACCCTTAGAGAATCAGAAAGAGGTTTCATCATCAACTCCCTCAGCGACGCCAGGCGCTCAGCTGTGCGATGCTGTCTTAGACCATCTGCGTGCAACAAAGTCTAAGGTTGAGCGCAATCAAACTGGAGAGACAACGTGGCGGCAGCGGGCAATCACAGTGAAGAACGCCCTCATCACTGGTACCATGGTGGTAGTAAAGTTCACTTTTGCGATACCAGGTGCAATCACGCGTCACATAGCATTGCCCTGGGCAGACAAACTGAATGTATACAAGGGCTGGTGGACCACAATCAAGAAGGAGGCTCATCACTACTGGGTGAGTGCTCACGGTGTCAACTATCCTGGCCCCCACTTACAGGCGCAGATGGTGTGTCTCATACTTGTCTTTGCATCTTGCTTGCTGATGGGGTTGCTGTGCAGGTTGGTTTCAAACTGCTTGCTGCTGACGTCAAGATTGCATCCAGGCTTGTCAAGCGGGTGCTTCAAGGCAAAAACCTGTCAAGGTACTGCTCATCACTATGCTGCATGTATGCCGCCATAAATTTTTACCACAGATCTTTGCATTGCTGTTGGGGCTCACGCACACACAGGACAAATGCAGTCATGCTCAAATGCCAGCACATCAGCAACACACTGAAGCCACCAGCCATGCTGTACAAAAGCAGCATTATATCATGGTATGGGCAATTCTCAGGGCTAAGGGCCTGTGTTGCAGGCGTGAGCGTAAGCAGCTGACTAGGACCACAGCTGATGTGTTCAGACTAGTGCCCTTCATCATCTTTCTGGTGGTGCCCTTCATGGAGGTTCTGCTGCCAGTTGCTCTGAAAGTCTTCCCCAACATGCTGCCTTCTACCTTTGAAGATAAACTGAAGGTGATCAGAACTGCAAGCATGCCTATTCAAATATGCATGCTAGACGTGAAAGACAATGAGGCATGTTTTGCCAAACATCATGGCATGCTGCTGTCTTGAATACAAGACTCAAAGCAACATCTCACAGCAAATCACTAACCCTGACACAGCTCTTCTGACTGCACATTGTGTGCAAAGCACCACATTTGGTCTGCTCACAAACAGATCTGCACCTTGCATGCAGACAGAAGAGCAGCTGAAGAAGAGGGTAGGAGCCAAACTGGAGGTGGCCAAGTTCTTGCAAGACACTGTCTCAGAAATGGCCAAAGATATGCGCACTTCCAAAACTGGGGCTGCACAGGCATCTGCTGCTGATCTGTATCAATTCATGAAGAGGGTACGGACTCTCTAGCTGTTATTGACAACTGGACTGAGCTGTTGTCGTGTGAGGAGGTGTCAAACATGAGCTGCATGCAGTAACCAGAGCTACAGAAACTCAGTGCCAGCACTGTCTGCTCTGTCCCTGCTATAAGGAGCTAAAGGCATGACTGTCATGCATTGACGCCATCACTCAATGACCATTGCAGTGAACGGCCATTCACCATACATATGCCAGACCCATCACGCCAACAGCCTTTGCTGTGAATTGATGCACAGTTAATAGTGCATTTGCAACAAGCTCATCGTTTCTGTATTGACAATCAGGCTGCAGACGTCACGCATGGAAGTACACAGGAACCACCAAAATATCCGCAATGGGCTCCTGCTCAATGACTGTCTTTGCGCAACAGGTGCACTGGTCTGGACATTACGTTATCTGCTTCAACCCACTGTAGCATATCACGCACACAGAAACCCAAAACGTCTCACAGAATCTCAGCGCAAGTGCAATGTGCATCACTCTGCAGGTCAGAGCTGGGGAGTCTGTGAACAACTACGAGATCACCCGCTTTGCCCAGCTCTTCAATGATGAGCTGACTCTGGACAACCTGGAGCGCATTCAGCTGGTCAACCTGTGCCGCTTTGTGGGCATCCCTCCCTTTGGCACTGACGCCTTCCTGGCCAGTCGCCTCAGAGCACACCTTGCCAGAATCAAGGTGAGGCCTGATTTGCAGCATTTATGCTGTTTTGTTATGCTGTTTTGTGTTTCCTTCGCTTGGTCTGTTTCTTTCACGCATTTCTTCATCTTTTCATGCTTCCTCTTTTTCACTGATTCCGTCACTCAGTCATTTGTTCATCCACCTGTTCAATCATTTAGTTGGTCAATGTTCTGTTTGCTATTTGTTCGTTCGTGTGTTCACCCATGCATTCGTTGTCATATAGCATAACGCTGAAAACATGTGACCATCCAGTGAGACACTCTTTGCCACCTACTGGTGTCCAGGCATGACACCAGAACACTGATGGGTGTTGTCAATGCATTACGCAATCGGAAGCAAGTACCAGTCAGAAGCTGCAGAGCCTTCCTGCACTCCCAGAATACGACTGCCTGTCTCAGCACCTATACCTAAGACAAAAGTCTATGCCAGTCATCAAAAGGCTTAAGCAATGAGTCACAGCACGCTTAGCCTTTTGCAGCTGCAGCACCCATCAGCATGCTAATAGCCATTCAGACTGGTGCCAAACACTCAACACCCAGCACAGACTGCATGTAGCATATGTGACCATACCATGCAGGTGCATTGTGAGACACACTGTGCAAGTGCAATGTGACCATAATGTGAGAGTATAATGTGACCAGACCATGCAGGTACACTTTCACCATACCGTGCGAGTGTATTGTGACCATAACGTGAGAGTGTGATGTGACCAGACCATGCAGGTGCACTTTGACCATACCGTGCGAGTGTCATGTGACCAGACCGTGTGAGCGTAATGCAGAGTGATGACAGGGTGATCAAGGAGGAGGGTCTGGACAACCTCACAGACGATGAGCTGAGGGGGGCCTGCAGGTCCAGGGGTATGCGCACCCCCTATGGTGAGGGGGCTGTCACCTTCATGCGCAAACAGCTGCAAGAGTGGCTTGATCTCTCCCTCAACAGGTACATACCAACCCATGAAGAATGCTGTGACACCAGCTGAGCACCAAGTTAACTTGTGGTGCAATGTGCTGAGTATCATGTTGCCCTCCTGTTTCTCAACTCTTTTGTTGTATATCACAGCCTGCAATACCTTCTTGCATGATCCTCAGAAGGCCACACTGGTTTTAACCATACATTTAGCCCATGGTTGCATTTCTGCCAGTGTTGCCCTCTCAAGCAAGGTGCAGAAGAGCATTACCATCGTGAGGGCTTCTGACGCAAGGCCTGGTTCTCTGCAGGGCATTGCCATCATCTTTGCTGCTGTTGTCACGTGCCTTCACCATGACACAGCCTCTATCTGCTGAGAAGAAGGCCAGTGCTGAGTACGACCAGCTCAAGGAGACCATCAGCTCACTGCCCAGCAAAGTCATCACAGAAGCCAGCCTGGAAGCTGGTCATGAAGAGTACGTTTACCTCTTCCTGTACAGTGTATCAAGGCTTAGCTGCTCGTACTGCGTGCCATGTACTAGCACCTCCATCTGTACAGTGCAACTTTGATCCCTCATTCATGCCCTCATTCCACTTGCGTCTTCCCCTAGGGTCAGGTACATACAGTCCTGAGTAGCTCTGTGTACATGTTCCTGTTGTGGCAGTCAACGTATCATCAATTAAATGTATTGAGGTGGAATGAATCAGACTAGGCAATTTTACACCACTCTTTGCAACAACACTGCAGATGCACTTGTCTCTGGTTGGGTCATTTTCGCATCCTTGCATTCACTGTGTGGATTGTTGCAAAAGCTATAGAAAGCATGTTCTGCATTGAGAGGAACAGCAACAAGGCATGCACACAAAAGCTATTTGCCGGGGTTATATTTGCCAAATGCAATCTGTGCAGCACAGCCTATGCTGTCTGCTGCTGTTCAGCATCCACGGCATCCCTTGCATTTACAGGGTTGTCATCAAACATGGTGCATCAAGGCAGTCTGTCTGAGGCTACATTTGACAGATCCAGTCACTGCACCACTGCCTCAGCTCTCTTCTCTGAACAGGCAGCGCTGCAAGTGCTGCCAAGCATTGTATATCTTGCTATGCGCTGCATCTGCTGCCAAGCATCTGCTGCTAAGCGTCTGCTGACAAGCATTTGGTGTTAAGCATGTGGTGCTCACCCTGACACACGTGTGGGTGCAGGGGCGACAAGGCTGTGGAGTACTCACGTAAGCTGGAGTACCTGAAGCGTGAGGAGGAGCTGATCAAGGAGGAGGAGCTGGAGGCTGACGCCCTGCTGCAGCCCTCTTCCCAGACTCTACAGGTGCCACTGCAGCCCTTGGGTCCTCTGCTCTTGCTGGCTGCTGTGTGACACTGCAGCCCTTGGGTTCTCTGCTCTTACTGGCTGCTGAGTGACACTCCCATTGCCAGTGTGTATGCATGCAAGTTGGGCTTGGACTCAGCCATATGTACAGGCGTCAGTGCACAAGATGCTCACGCTCTGGTCCAAAGAAGTCTCCAATGTTGCTGAGCTACCACATTTAAATGTAGCACCCTTCCCTCTGTCTTGCCAAACCTCTGGCATCAGCACTGATGATCATCAGTTCACGTGACTCAGCCCAGACAATGCTGAAATAGGGTACAGCCGCGGTCTGCAGTCTGGAAAGTTATGAGTGTTGTCACAAGCCCTGACACATATGACATCTTCCTGGGCATGCATGAGAATGCATGCTACAACGGCTTTCTGTCTTTTGACCTTCTTTGTGCAACGCTGCAGCCGGGTCAGAGCGCGCCTGAGATGGCAGCTGCCGCAGCAGCTGCGGCTGTGGTGCGTGAGGCAGCCGCCAGTGCAGTGATGGACGTGCTGGATGCCGGTGAGTCCGAGGAGGAGAAGACCACCAAGCTGGCACTGGCCAAGGAGGACAAGATGCGCAAGGTCATCAGGTCGGTGCAACTGTAACAGTATTTGGAATGGGGTCGAACTTGAGAACCTTGTGTATTGCAGCAATCCGCCGTGCCTTGCCTGCTTCGGGTCTCTAGAACTTGGCGATGGTGTTTGAAAAAGACATGAAGAACTCTGCTGCTGCACAAGAGTAAGCTGACAACAAACGCAGCTACAAATGTCTGTGAGCCGGACAAGTGTGTGAGGTACACTGTGATCGGAGCATAAACCAAATTCAGGATGATCTGCTGGCAGGATGAAGCTCAGAGAGAGTTACAGTCCCTGCCCATTCCAGTCACTGCCAGTTCAAAGAGATTTCATCTTGTTGTGGTTATTTTGGCATCAGCAACAAGGTGATATCGCAATCCTGACTGTGGACAGACAGTCTATGCAAGCTTTACGCTGACAATGAGGCTGTCTGTGCGTGCCTACAGTGCGCTGGCAGTCCTTGCAAGTGGCAGTGGCGTGAGCACAGAGCGTGAGACCTTCATGGACCTGGTCAAGACTGAGATCACCCGCCTCAATGGGGAGGTCTCCAACCGGGGCTCCATGTCCATGGTCTTCCACCATGGTGGCGTGCATGTGAGCCGTCAACTGCACAGAAGAACCTGCCTGTGTTCACATACCAGCGAAACAGCACATATGTCTGTGACAGTATGTATCACAGACCTTTATTGTCGAGACTGGTGGCAAAATAAAGAAATGGCCATAAGGGTGCCATCAGGACTCAGAATGACCCATTCAAGCTTTGTCTCACCTTATGCATACTGGTCAGGGCAGCATGCAGACATGCCTCAGCTGGTTTTGGAAGTGGGAATGGCAAGTAGTTGCTGCTTGTGGAGTGACCTGTTTTTGCAAGCAGTCCCAAGACAATTTGCACATCATATGTTAGACTGGCACAGGCGTCTGTTCATCAGCATGCAATGACATGTTCATGACACTTGCAATGACAATGTGTGAAGCGCCAACAGTGGAATGGATTGCAGTCAAACAAGATTTACCAGCTGCTCATGAATTCCAGAGCCAATAGCAGTTGGTGCCAACAAAGACAAGCGCTTTGTCAGCAGCACTCACCTAGATCACAGCATCCCTGCAGCAGTGCATGAGATGCTCAATAGCCTTTGACTGCAACAATAATATTGTTCTTTATACTTATAACATTGTTCTTGCTGTGATGGCCACTTGTGTTGGTTTCAGGTGGAGAGGCCAGACGAGCTGAAAGAGATCGTGCCACAGAAGCGTCTGGCTGACAAGGTATCTGGCATTCTCAGCCGCATTGAGGCTGAGCTAGATGCTGTGGATGAGAAGATTGGGGAGCGCATGCACATCTTGGACCTGGACAATGATGGCCTGGTAAGCCCTCACACATGGGAGCTGGAAATTTGTATTAGTGGTGATGGATGATGGTGTTAACATTGCTGCAGAGAGCTGGTATAGGACATGTATGATGTGCTTCATGCTGACAGGTCCCCACATCTTTGTGTCATGAAATGCTGTCTGTAATCAGCCCTCTCGCGATGCAAGGATCTGATTTTAGAAAAGGAACTGCAGCGCAAGCTAGAACCTGTACAGGGCAAGGCAAACTTGTCATGGTCTAGGCTCATGACAGGTATTCTGACTATACAGTCATAATGCTGAGTATTTGTCTGCAACTCTTCGTCATTGTTTGACTGCACGAGTATCGATGCTGCACAGTCAAAGACAAGGGACAACTTGTACAGACTCTAGCAGTACCACTGCTCTACAACCTTGCTGATGAGAAGACGCATCACAGCCAACATCCTGTGTGGCATCAGTGCAACAGGGAACTGTTGTTGTGCTGCAGATTAGTAGAGAGGAGCTGGAGACAGCAATGAGCTTCCTGGGAGACCAGCTGGGTGAGGACGAGCTCCGTATGCTTCTAGAGAAGCTGAATGCCTATGGCGAGGCCAAGGAAGGCCCAATCAATGTGTCCAACTTGATGGCTTTAGCTGCCCCGGGCAACAAGCAGCCTTCAGCATCAGATTCACAGAAGCGAGACACTTTGGCTGGCCTGTCCCAAAAAGTTTAGAACGCCTGGCCTGAAGTTTATGGATGCAACAGTGCTTTTTCCGCACGTTTCTGCCCAAAAGCACAAGTACATCACTGTTCTGAGCAAGGTCTGAAGTCAGCTGAGGAAGCACAGTCATTGAGCCGTTTGAGCCGTGCAAACACCTGCACACGTACGTCTGCTGTCGTGTGACTGCTTCATGCATGTTCTGATCTGATCAAAACCAAGGTTATATGCATAGGCTCATAAATGGATGCCTTGCATGAGATCACTAAGTCATGTGTGCAAATTGTTGGAGCAAAAGTGGGCAACTTGTTCGAGCAAAACCCTGAACCCTGCCTTATTGCAGTAAAGCACACAGATTGGTCACAAAATAGCCAACAGCATTAGAACCAGGTCGAACTGCCAACATCTCATTCGCCACTAGGCTTTTGACCCACAAGAATTGCTGCATGGGTGTCCCAGAAAGCCGCAGACTCCTCATAGGTGTCTTTATCCAGTGGCACTCCACTGCCACCTTCTGCTTTGCCCTGAAGCATTTCAGCAAATGTTCCGAATGCCAAACATGTTTCACACTTTGCAGTATGTGCTGGGTAGCAGTATGGGGTCTGCAAACATGATTGCAAGTGTCACAGGATGGTCCTGCATCATGCAACATGTGGCTGCCCTGAGCAATGCTGGCATTGATACAACGATGTGCAATCGATATCTGTGCATCTTACCAGGGAGTTCCTCATGATGGTGATTGGCTGCATGGGTGTCTCGTAGTCCTCATCTTGTGCCTTCACACTAATGATCCCCCAAGGTGCCTATTCATCACATCAGTGCGCATCAGCGCATGAACCACAGCGCAGCAGCATTTTGAACATGCTACTGCAGCAAACAGAAGTTTGTATGCTGCATGCTGAGTACTGTTTTACGGCATACCTCAGGAAGGTCTGCAGGGTCACCCTTTTCAGGCATAGCTTCATATTCCTTCATGAGCTGGTCCCGGGAGTAAAGAATGCAATCCAAGAATTTTGCCTCAGGAACAGGCTGAACATCCTGTAGCTGGAACCACCTGACTTGGTGCAGTCAATCGATTTGGACGCACAATCAGACGGCAAGTCTCAGCAGTCAAAGTTGGAGCATGCCTGCTGAGAACGGGTAACTCCTCAGGTCGCCTTCTGCTGTAGGCTGATCGCAGTAGGTGTCTGTTTTCCTGAGTAATGGCTAAAGACCCTAGCCTGGCGCCAGTGAAATTCGGAAGGAAAATGTGTTTGCAAAATGGGGCGTAGCCTCCGATGAGCTCTCGGCCGTCATCGTGGTACTGCTGGATCCGCGCAACAAAGTCCGCCGAGTCAAAGTATATACGCGTGCCACTGTAGTCGGGATTGACGTCATTGAACTGCTTGTGTGCAAACTCGTCCAGGAAGAACGTCTGCTGTGCAGCTGCCGGCATTGTGCTGGGATGAGTGCAGCGACGCACCGGCTGACGGTGCTGGTGACGAAGAGGCTGAACGGCGCTAGCTCTTCTTAACGTTGGAAACGCGACAAGTGACACTGAGCAGGCTCGCAAGCGAAAAGAGGTCTGCAGCAGCATTGATGTGGTATCAGCACAAGTGCTGCAGTCAAAGCAACAACAAGAGCACTGTCTGCGATTACTGGTTTCGGAGCACCCATCATGAATCTGGATCACTGACTGGCTAAGGTGACACAAGTGGTGAGCATCCAACACAGACTACATCGTTTGCACAATGGCAAGCGTCACCATGCTCGGATCTGCCATCGCACCTCAGCTTTCGGCACGATGTGCAATGCACCAGCAAGCGGCAAAGACTCCTGCACTGTGCAGCGCAAACAACAGATCTGTCATATGCAAGTCTACCTTCAGAGGTGGTAGTCTGGCACAGCTGAAGCGTGCTCACCAGTCCATTGTGTCCCAACGGCACCGTGGTTCTTTCACGGTCCAGGCAGGCCTAGGTGATGTCGGCAAGTATCTGTCAGAGGCTGCAGCTGCAGTGTTCAGTCCCACAAAGGAGACTGTTCCCTGGTCTGGAGGTACGTAGGATTAAGTCTTTCTCACAGCATTGTCGTGCAACGTTGCAGGATCACAAATTGAGCTGCGGTATGCTCTGCAGGCAGTTTCTCTGGCAAAGTATCTCACCATGAGGGTGATGTTCCACGCTTGAGGAGACTGTACAAGGCAGTCAAGGCGACCAGAGAGCAGATTGCAGGCTGCATGGATCCCAATGTGAGCTTGCTGTGCTATTTTGCTGTACCCACGACCAATGATCCTGTGATGCAATATGTTATGTGATGCAACAACATCACTTTGCTCGTCCTGTTACAGGCTGGCAACTATGACCCCAATGCAATCTCAGACAGCGGCACATGCACATATCTGTATGAAGACCCAGAGACAGGCAAAAAGACTGAGGGTGACCTTCGTGACTTTGTCACTACCACTGTTGGGAGTCTCTTTGGCAACAAGAGTGACACCACAGGACCAAGCTGGGAGGGCACTGGATATGCCTACAGCGGGGACAAGGTTTCACAGAGGGATATTGAGCGTTTGGTGAGTAGTCCATGCCTGTTTTGTCCCTGAATTGCATGGAGACTGTACTGATGTCTCCATGTGAAGCTGCTGCTTGTTCTCACCGGTTGACTGTTCATTGATTATGCTGATTTCGGTTGTTACTGTTGCAGCTGAGGTATGAGAATGTTGTCAAGGCGACTCTTGACAAGGCAGAAGCTGCAGAGAAGCAGTAAGTGCAAGAGCAGGACCTACCACTGTTGTGGTTCAGCTATATGGGAAGATCACCCTAGGAAGCTTGAGCACGTTTTGGCTTTGAAAGCAATTCAAGTGCACTGTCATCATCATTTTTGTGAGTGGATGTGGTTGTGCATCAGCAATTGGTATCAAAGGTTGGTTTTAGTCATACTGGCCAATGCAGTCTTGACATTGAGCTGTGCATCTGTTATTGTAGTCGGTCCTGCAGGCCAATTGTCCAAAGATGCTAGTCATGCATGCATGCACGGTAGCCATAGTCTATAGCCTCTGTCATGGGCGCTACGGTATTGCTTTATGATTTGCTTGATATCAATGTGCGTTTTGGTCTGCAATTGGAATGTGGTCAAGAGTGCTTGCAAGCGGTATTATCCTACAGCACTTTGAACGCGAACTGCAAGTGTACTCTCCACAGCACTTCCTGAGATGTACTGGTCTCTCTAGCTAGACCATTGGGTCACTGTGTATTCCCACTTAGCCTGCAACTTGGGCAAGTGATTTCTCAAGGCCTCTGCCTCAATGAGAAGCACCACATATCAGACAGTAAGCAAGAACAGCTGTGCAATCGGCCAACTGTACATACACGATTAACAGCTAAGATGACACTACCTATTCATATCCTATATGCAAGGCATGCTGCAATGCGTTTGATGCTCAGCCACCTGTCGCAATTGTGAGGCAAAGAGTATATGGCAATGGATTGAGGGCATCAAGATTCCAGGGCAATAATTCCAGAAGGGCTCAACGAGCTTTCATGTCTCAAGCTGTCGATCGGAGTGTCTGCCGCGTCAAACTCCGGCCTGGACAACGCTCGGCCAAAGCAGCATCTGCGTGTTTTGGTGCAAGCGGCATGAATAATACTGTGTTTGAACCGAGCAGACAGACTGGAGCCTGTGACTCAGCAGAACATCAAGTGGCAGAAGTCAAAGACTCACTGCACGACCAGCAGACCCGGCTGCTGGACGAAGCCGATGCAAAGGTACAGACAGAGAATCAAGCGAGACGCTTCACCCTAGGTTTTTCTTTGTGTACACGTCAGTCCTGGCAAGCTTCTCGCAAAACCAGACTCCTCGCACTGGGGCACTGTCTAGAAAGGGAGCGTGCATACTCAAAGCAGAATCCAGCAGAGCGTGCATACTCTGAGCAGAATTCAACAGGCCCCTCAGACCAGAATTCAAGTGTTTACATACTCCGTGCTGTGAAGTGTCACCCAAAGTTTTCCTGTGATACTGACAGCGTCAGCAAATTTCTCCGCAATCCGTCTGCCTCAAAGGGCATGTGCTTTGCACCTGCAGATTGGATCCCTTGAGGCTGCCTTGGCTGCTCTGGTTGGGAGCACGCAGTTTGACAGGAGGGCTTTGCAGTTTCTCCTGCATGAACTCAAGGCTGCTAGGGTACAAACCTCTGCCACCCTCTGCCAACATCAATTCAACCAACATAATCCATCAGCCTGCAGTGTCTAGACTACAAACGCACTTCCATGGAAGCAAACAGCCAGTTGAGGCTGATGTCACGCAGCAACATGCTCTTCCTCGTGTGCTCATGCACTTGCTCATCCGAGCTGTGGAAGCTTGTACAGCGTGCTGCACACTAGGGGGATTGTGCTGGATGCAGGGGCAAGCAAAGTTGAGCTCTGCTGAGCTTGATGGCAGGACTGCTGAGGTGGCCACCTTGCAAAGCACTGTGTGTAGGCTCCAGCAGCACTTGGCCCAGGTGATGAGACAAGCTGCAGAGGGCGAGGCTAGTGAGATTGCCACTAGGTTGCTCGAGAAGATGAGGATGGATGAGACACAGCAGCCTGACATCCCAGAGGCACTGACTGCACAGCATGCCTTGATGACAGGGGTGGATGAGGGTAGGCAGACCTTGGACAGGTAATGCTATGACATGTATCTTGTGGCCTTGGTAGCTGGTGGTGTGTGCTTGTTTTGTACTTGGTAGCCTTGATAACTGGTGGTGTGTGCTTGTTTTGCGTTGTCCACTCACATCACAGCAGGCTGCCTATCTTGGCAAAGCCCCTTGTAGATGCATCTCCATGGTATGTGATGCTGACGCAGAGCGTCTTGGCTGCACTATCGCGTCAACACAGCTGTATAGTATGCATTCAACGCACACTGTAATCTATTTGTGATGTGCCTGTATGTCTTGTTTACAGGGTTGTCAGTGATCTGCAAGCTGAGGAGGCAGCCCAGCATGCAGTGCACACAAATGCTTCGGATGCTCCACCCTCTGAACATGGCCTACAGCAGCAAGTGGACAGACTGCAGCAGGAGCTGGCAAAGTCTGAGCAGAGGGCTGAAGGGGACCATGCTTCTGTGCAGACTTTGACCGCCAAGGCATGTTGACCTTTGTTCTGTCGGCACTTGGTGAAGTGCAGGTTGTCAGCACAGTGTCTGGTTGCTCTTCGAGCATATCTGAGGTTTGTGTGGATGGTGTGTTTGGTTGCCAGATTGTGTGGCATCTTTGCGCCCCAATCTGTGACAAGTGCAACTGATGAGCACACTATTCTTGCATGGCACAGCTCAATTTGGAAGCATTTTACAGTACTTGACATCATTGCATGCTCACAATGACGTCATTGTCAAGCATGTGTGTCCTTTGCGATTTGCGCAATTGCTGGTACAGGTTGAGTCTCTGATGGGAGAGCGGATGGAGCTTCACCGTGAAGTCTTCCTCCTGAGACAGAAGTTGCGCGATACAGCTGCAAAAGTTGCAGAGCGGTCGCGGCTTGAGTGCCGAGTTGCCTTCTTGGAGCACCAGTTGCACGCTGCAGATGCAGCTGCAGCATCATCCTCACACCAGATGCCTGATGGACCCAGCACCCCACACACTCAGGTTCAGGTGTTGTGGTCGTTCCTGATTCTGTGGTCGTTCCTGATTCTGCATGCACAGGGTCTGTGCAGGGATGTTTGCGCTGAATGTTGTGTGACAACCTGCTTGGTCTTGTGCATGCCATGCGTGACAGCACAGTCCTGCGTAGCTTGAGGCCCTGCTAAGCCATGCTCGGGCAACATTGCTGCAGCAGATGGCCTGACATGTGCCATTCACAGCACATACAAGCAGCGGCACCATGTCTTGCAATGCCTCACATCACCAAGTCTTCATGATGATAATAGTAATAATTATAATTAAAACGTGTACTTAGCCAGCAGGCAGCAGGTATATGCGACGCAAATCAGTTTCCTCCAGACAGGCTTGTTCAGAGCATCACGGGGTTAGCGATTTAAATTCTACTCGTGATTGTTAGACAAAACAACATCGTTCCAGACATCCTAGGTCTTCCACAACAGTTTTGGCCTACTAACTGTCCATGCATGAGTACTTTGGGCAATCTGCTGTCTGACACCCTGCAGATATGACCAAACCACCTAGGCCTCTTGCTTCTAAGCTGAGAGTCAACAGAGAAAGTTTTCACACCGCTTCAAGTGAAAGGGTTTGTGGTCTAACAATGAGGTGTCACAAAGCTGCCTTAAACAACGCATGTGAAAAACAGACAGCTGGTTAAGATGCTTGTCAAGTAAGAATCAGTTTTCACCACCATACAACAACACTGTCATGACAATGGCCTGAAGGAACTGAAGCTTGGTGGACAAGGCTTTTGATGACCAGACTTTTGCTTGATGGAGCCTGGCAAAGGCACTACTTGCATTAGCAACCGTCCGAGTAATCTCTGTGTCCAGCATGCCATCAGAGGTGATCACGATAGTGTTAGAACAACAGTCCACTGGAGGAGTAGTGCATCACAAATCAGCTGCTGCACAGTGGTGTGAATACCATTGTTCCCTTTGTCATTCTTGAAGCAGGCTCAGAAGTTTCTGTGCCTGTGGAGTCTGCATACATGTTCCATAAGTATGCCAGCTGGTGCAGGATTGGCACAGCAGGGTGTGTGAGCAGGACCAATGTCAACTGAGACAACAGAGCCATCAGGCATGGAGCGACAATGACCATGTCTTGGGCCAGCGGACAGGTCAAGAAGTTCCCTACTTTGGTGATACAGCTGGTAAGTGCGTGCGTGCACCACATTGCTGTTCATGCAGCTCAGATAACCACAGCAAACTGTAGCAAAGTGCAGGTGATAGTCTGCAGATGGCAGCTCGCTCTTGCTGAGTGCCCATCAGTGGCGCATGCACTGTGTCTCAACGCAACATGCTGGTCGATGGCTTGGTGCAATGACTACTTGACCAGCCTGCTTTGCAAGCGAGCACAAGTCATCAGCTTTGTTGCATTGAAGCTGCAGCATGTGATTGTGCAGGGGACTTTCCAGTTCAGTGGGGACTGATTCAGCTGCCTGACATCAGCGGCTGCGACCCAAGCATGCCTCTGTTCTATCACACAAGCCAGCTACTGGGTGACGGCTGCTCAGGCCGTGTCTACCGTGCTGGAAGCTATGATGACATGCTGCAAAGCCAGGCAGTGCTTGCAGTCAAGGTGTGTTACACCCTGCCTGTTGGCCACATCTTGTGTTGCACTGCTGTCTCTGCCTCCAACAGCTGATGGTGATATTGCTCTGGGACAGGCGTCTCTGTTTGCTGCCCTCAAAACATGATAGCATGAATGATCATATCTGCCTGCGTTGCGGCGGCAAACAGGTCCCTTCCACATTGGTGTTGCGGCTTTGCAGGTGGTGCATGACGCAGAGAACGGTTGGAGATGCATGATGGATGAGGTCGCTACTCTGGAGCTGGTAGTTGGCAGTCCCAGGCTGCTGCAATACTATGGTTGTGGCTGTGACCTCCAGCAAGGCTTCATTGTCACAGAGTAAGCCATCACGAATGGGCATTCCTTGCTGGCTGAGCAGCTTCTCCTGAAGTCTCTGTATACATTGAGATGCTTCTGCTTGAGGTGCATGCCAATGCAGTGCTTCTCCGTGATGCATGCGTCATCTTCGGCCTTGATCTGGACGCTTCTTGCTGCAGATCTGCATGCTGCTATACATGAGCGGCTGCTACTGTTGACCATGATTCTTATTTTGCAGGCTGCTACCTGGCTCATCCTTGTTTGATGCAGTCCATGACATCTATAGACAGCCACCGTTTGATGAAGCAAAGTTCAGGCAAACACTGTTGACCTGGACAGTGTCTGTCTTTCAGGTGAGTCCACAACCCCATCCACTTGCATTGCAACAACATGTCAACAATCTTCTGCGACCTGTTCCAAGGCGCAGCCGTGAGAGTCCAAACAGCCATGCTCTCCCTGTCTGTACTACCAGAATATGCTGATCTCACATGTCCAAGGCTGACATATATTTCTCAAGTGTTTGCCCATGCTGGGCATCAAGGCTGCAGACAGTGAGGAGCAGCCTGAATGTCTGCAGGCAGTACAGGAGGTGCATGCCCTGGGGATCGCCCACAGGGATGTCAAGCTGGACAACTTCTGCTTCAAGGACTGCCCTGATGACTCACAAGTCCTGGTGCTGTTGGACTTTGGCCACTCACTAAGGCTGCACGGTGACTCCTTGCCTCGCCCTGCTGCCTGCCTTGCAGCCTGGACCACTTTTGTGACGGCCCGCTCCCTCAGGGTTGACCAGCTTTTGCTGTTGGAGTCACGCATGCATATGCTTCTAGTCTGTTCATGCACATGATGTCTGAGATTTCCATTTATCTTGTCGTGTGTGTACAACAGTGATCGCCATCTGCAATGTTTGTCATAAGCATTCTTGCACACATAGCAGTCCCAGCTTGATCCCGGCAGAGCCTGCATGCAACAGTTGTGACCAGGTGTGATGGTGTGCAGAGGGTGTGAGAGCAGAGTTTGGGGTATCAGGCACTCTGCCCTACATGGCCGGAGAGCTGCTGAGCAAGAACAGCAGCGGTGGCCTTACAGAGCGGCCACGCCTGGACCAGCATGTAGAGGACCATCAGGCGGTCGATGTATGGGCTGCCGCCTGCACAGCCTATGCCATCCTCACTGGGCTTGACCTGTTTTCATATGACTTGAGCCAGCCAGAAGCAGAGCAGAAGGCTGACATATATAAGCAACAAGCAGCACTGGTGAGTGTTCTGGTATACAAAGTCTTCTTGCTCAAAGGCTTCAGTTGGGCTTCAAGAGCTGCAGACGGCATGACATGTTCTTCTGGTGCTGCTGTACTGGCCACTTCAGCCTTTAGTATTGCATACGAGCCCTGCTCCAAGGGGTGTGTCTTGCAGTCCTTTGAGTTGCATGCACACTGAGTGCTGGTACCCATTGCGCAGGAGGTAGCCCTGAGGAATCCCACGCACGCTGAGCATGCAGCCCTGGGGGAAATGTGGAACTGGGGCCTGGATGCAGTGTCCTTTTATCAGGCTACGCTGTGCTCCTCCTTTGCGGACAGGCTGACTGCTTCTCAGGCTCTGGAGCATCCTTTCCTTGATCCGTTTTGAGCAAGAATAATACCATCATGTGGTGTGACGATGGGCAGATGCATGCCCAACGTTAGCCTGGTCTCAGTGAGCAAGTACTGTCTGGTGTAGGATATCCAACTTTTGTCTTTTCTATGGAGTATTCTGCTTTGTAACAGACTTTTGCAACAATTCTTTTGGCATGACCTGGTGGCTAACTCGTTATGCCAGCTCATTGGCATCTCCTCAATATTATCTGCTGCTGTTCACATGCATGATATTTGCCACAGCATTACATGCCACCTTCTTGCTGCTGTTGCTCAAGTAGCACTCTGGCTTGTACCATTGCTTGTGCAGCTTTGGAAGCATGAACTTCAGCCCTTCCGACTTTCAAAACTTTGGGCACAGAAGTGTAAGTTTTGCAAGACCTGGTGCTAGCACTCTTGATGCAGTACTTTTTTGTGCCTGTGCTTGCTCAACAGGCTGAGCCACAAAGGTGCTGGCTGCAGCGCCAAGATGCTGCTGAGGCCAGCTGCACGTGCACGGTGTTTGTAGCCCTGCCGGCAAACGCGTTCTGACCTGGAGCTTGAATCGGCAAAAAGTGAGATGAGTTGAAGCAATAGTAGTAGTAGTAGTAGTGCCCGACCAGGCCTGTCACGTGGCATGTCACGTGCAACCCAATGAAGATCTTGAGGGGCTGCGTGGCTTTGCTTCGACCGTTTCGTGATTGGTGACATAATTGGTCCAGCGGGCTGTTCCAAGGTTCCGAGGAAACGTGAAAACCTGCAGCAATTGGATGAGCACTGATTGGCCTGCGTTTTCAGAGCGGCTGCCTGCAGCTATCATGTCGTCAACTTCTGTGCTAACAAGCTGCGAGACACCCTTGAACCAGTGGCACTGCACGGTGCCGTGTCACTGAAGACATTCTGCTCAGAGTCAGGATTACAAGGCATTTTGTTCAAGCCTGAGGACCAATATCATTTTGTACTACAAGGCACGCAGTTTCGGCTCGCCCCGCCGCCGTATTGACATTTGGCGCTGGCCAGGCAGATCCGGTACCGGTACTCCAGTGAACTGGACTATGAATGCCTAGGAGTTGGGTAAGATTGCTCGAGGGTCGATGCACGCACATTGGCTCAGCGTCAAATTTGAAACACTACCGCTGCAACTGCAGAAAACGTGCCCGTCCCTGAGCAGCTGAGAAGTCCGCATGGCGTTTCAAGGCTTTCAGATCAGGGAAGCACTTGGCAGCTCTGAAGGCTACACGATGTACTCGCTTGTACAAGCTAGCCTAAGGGTGGTGTCTTGCATCCTGCAGCCTCTAGACATGTAGGTGGCCAGACCCAAGTAGCCGATATGGTGATCTGCTCGGCTGGCCAACCATGGTTGACAGCCGTCGGCCATATGCAAGGACTCGGATTCCACTGGCAAGGGTGCCCAAACCAGATGATACGCGCGTGCGGGTACGTACTGCACCTAGCTGCACCTTGTATTCGGGGGCCCCCCGGGGTGTCGCCTTTTTGCCTTGACAAGGGTACTTCCCATACTCAGCTCAATGCCTAAATAAGTTTGTAAACCATTGTCATTCAGTTTTCGTTCTCATTGTTGCCAGTCATTCTTGGCCGCTTTGCTGGGGGCTAGCATGTTGCCAGCCTGGTGGCTACAGCAGTAGAGGTCTGCACACATAATGTG
>JAABUW010004508.1_pt1 | contig 18863 bp, 3 predicted proteins | sample 5560081 | NCBI WGS metagenome assembly JAABUW01 (sample SAMN10711882, study PRJNA513363) | rock metagenome | isolation source: Antarctica rocks | place: Antarctica: Victoria Land, Knobhead sud
TTTTTTTATTTAATTTAATTTAATTATTATTATTTTATTAACTTAGAATATTTGTAAGATCGTTTTTAATTGTCTAATTAATAGCTTTGTATTCGCGAGCTTTTGCAATATTTTAACTAAAATAAGAGTTCTTGTTTTTTTTGCCGAAGACTATATTAATTGTCTGTTAGATAACAACAATAAACAAGTAGTTTTGCAATACAATAGCAATAATAAAGATGCTACTATCGATAATATAAAGATAGTAGCTAACAATAGTAGACAAGAATGCGACAGAATAAAAGATAATAAGCTTTAGTAATATTGTTGATATCAATATTGATTGTGCTAATATTCTGGTAAATTGCGTTTTATAACTAAAACTTGTAAATTATCTGCTATAAATAAACAATAGATTATAACTATTTAATATTATATCTAGACAAATAGTTTATTGTTATTAATTCTTAAACGTTAATAACAACAATATTAAGATAATATTTAAATGTTATTGTCTTTTTTGCTATTTGTAACAATTTTAATCTTAGACAATCTATTTTTTTCTTAAATATAAACGTATTTTCTGTTGCTTTAGATAATTGATTGCGCTTCTTTAACAATAATATAGAAACAACAATGTCTATTAAAGATATTAAAACAGTTACTTTAGATATTGTAATAGTTGTTTCAAAACATTTTATAGTAGAAAAAATAGATATTTTATATTTTGTTTTGTAGTTATTAACAAGATTTGCAAAATTGTCTAGCAAATTCTTGTTATACTATCGATTTTACTTAGTATTGTAGTTTTTCTATTAAACAAAATATTCGATAAAAACTTAAATTTTGTAAAAATACTATTCGATATTTAATTTAACAACAATCTTCGAATAACTTAACTTTAAATAGTTGTATAAATCTTTATTGTCTAATATTAACTTAAAATAGACAATAAATATAACTAAATAGATTTTTTAGTTTGTCGAAAAATTTAATTTATATATTAGATTGTCTTTTTGTTCGAGAATCTTAAAAAATTTAATATATTAAATCGACAACTTAAACAATTTAACAAATAGCAAAAAGTAATTTTTGTAAAAACAAAGATATATTATATTGTCTATAGAAAGTTCGATAGATCTATAATATTTGTTATATATTGTTTTAACTATTATGTTAGTCTATATAATTGTTGCTTCTATCTTAAAAATATTAACAATTTTTTTTTTCAATTAATTTGTCTAAATATTATTAGATCTAAGAAGAAACAAAAATTATATATTTTAAAATCTATAATTATCTTATTTAATAATAGTTTAATTAATATATTAAACAAATTATTAAAATAAATATAAAATGCAGACAAAAAAAATATCTAGTTTAGATTAGAATTACTAATTGCTATATATTGCAAAACTATTTTGATTGTTTAATTTGTCTATTTACTCTATTTGTCTATTTGTAAATAATATATTGTTAAAATTAGAAACTAAATTTTTAGTTTCTAAAATATAATTGTTTAGAATTTAGAAATAAACTTGCAAGTTCTATTATATACAAGTATTTTTGGAATCTCTTAGTCGATAAAATTGTTAAAAAAAATATTTGTTTATTTTGCTACAATATAAAATTTTTTATTAATTAGAATAGTTACTTTTTTAAAAAATTTGCAAATTGTTATTAAAATAGTATTGAAACTCTAATATAGCAAAAGTTTTAAAAAAAAATCGATATATATTGTATAAAAAGATACAAAAAAACTTAGAATTAAATTAAGATTTCTATATAATTAATATTGCTTAATTTGACAAAAATTATATTTTCGATAATAAACAATATATCAATACAATTAAGAGACAAATTTGCAAAAATAAAAGTTAACAATTATTATTTCGTAAATACAAATAAAGTTAGTATAATTATTTGTATTTTATATTTAATAAAAGATTTTTGTTTTAAATTTCTTGAATAAATACAATCTTTTGCAATTTGTATAGTCTATAAAATAGAGTAAGTTGTTTTTTTTAAAAAATTAAATATTAGAAAATATAAACAATTTTCGAATTATTGTTAGAATTTCTATCTACTTAATAGATTTAATATATATCTTAAGAAGTTTTTTTTTTTAAATTTTACTTATTTAAACAAGACTTAAGTAAAATAAAACTGCTTTGTTAATTGTATCTTAGTCGATTAAATTTGTTTTTTCTTTAGAAATTTGTTGTGTTAACTTAGTTATAGCTTATATATTTGTTGCAAAATTGTTTATTTTATCAAAAAATAATAACTTGTTCTTGTTATATTTATTTTTAAATACAAAAAATTTAAATAATATATTCGAAACTGTATACAGCCTTTCTGTACAATAATATATATCGAGTAAAAATTGTAAAAAATATTGAAAGATATATACAAAACAGGAATTAACCTTATTAATTAATAAAAAGAACAATATAGTTTGTTTAACAATATTTCTTGTAATTAAGTAATTAGTATAAACTATAGTAGATCTTTAATTGCTTCTACTAGATATCTAATTTTTTGTATTATCTATACAAAATAAACTATTTCTATTTCAATTAATTAATAATTTATCTTAATAGAGTTTAGAGTTTCTTTTTAAAACAAAAACAAAATATATTAAATATTGTTTTGTTTAAAATTGTTGCTAATTAAATTGTTTTTAATATAATATATCTTAATATCAAATTTGCGTTTTTTGAAAATATCTAAATCTATATATAAACAACAATTGATATTAAAATAGATTAAGAAGTTTAAAGCTATTAAAAATTGCTATAGCTAATAGAAAAATTAAAGAAGAGCAGACAAATATTTAATATATATATTTTTTAAATATATTTTTTGTTTTTGTTTGTCAACAGTAGAAAACTTTTTTAGAAAACAAGTTTTTTCTTGCTGTAAAATATCGATTTGCTAAGTATATTAGACAATTTTGTTTTTTTAATAATTAACAAAATCAAAATAGATTTTAAATATTTTTAAATTTTTAGAAAATCTAATTGTCTTAATAGCGACAATATGTTTTTTAATAGTAAACTAAGTAAAGATATTTACTTTTTGCTCTAGCAATATAATACTAGAACAGTTAAAATAGATTTTCTTAAAACTAAGTATAATATTTAGCAAAAATAATTTGTCGAATAGCTAAATAAAATAAGCTAAATATATATTAAACAATTTTAAGAAAACAACAATATTATTAATATAGATATAATAGAATTCTCTAAATTAATAGAGTTCTTTGTTTATTATTTGTTAAATATAAATAAACAAATTTTTGAATTTTATAATAGCAATATTAAGTTGTTTCTTATTTTGATAAGTAATAAAAAAAACTTATATTTGTTTTTTAATATAATTAAGAAATGCAAAATTTTTTTTACTTCGTCTATTAAACTTATATATTTACAATTACAAATCTAAACTATAATATTAGTCTAAATAAATATCAAATATCTATTTGTAATAATTAGTCTATTTAGTTTGCAAATATTAGTTATTACTTAATATTTTCGAATTTTGTTTGACAAGATTTGTTAGACTACAAAGATAGAAAATTTAAACAACAAAAATTTAATCAACTATATTATTTTGTTTTAAATATATAGTTTGTCGAATTCTTTATTAACTATTTTGCGATTGCGTTCTTTTAAAAATAAATTTTATATTTTATTTTTAACGCTAATATAGAGTTTTAGTTGCTATTTAATAAAATTGACAATTAGTTTTTTCTAACAAAATTAACAGTCTTGTCGATATTCTTTTATAAAATATACAATTGTATTATAAAATACTAAAGCGCAGTAATTTTATTTAAATTGTTGTAAATATAGATACTATTAATTAGATTTGCTTAATAGCTATTATTAAATATATTAATTTTAATATTTTTTTTAGTTGTTTAGTTTTTTTTGTCAAAACTAATATAATAACAGTTTTGCTTCTTAAATTCTAGCAAACGTTTTAGTATTGTATATTGTAAAAGATAAAAAAATATCAAATAATTGTTACAAATATATACAAAAAACATTTTTCTATCTACAATATAAAAATAAATATCGAACAAAATCGATTTAAAAATATAGTTTCTATTAGACAAAATATTGTTTTATACAATTACTAAAAAATTTAAAACGAAATAAATAACAATTATAAAACTTATTTCGATTTTAACAATTTGTTTTATTCTAATATTATTCTTTAATTTTATTTTTAGCTTTGTTTTTAGATTTCAACAGCTTTTAATAATTAGTTTGTATCTATTTGTATCAACAATTATATATTTAAGATCGAGAATATTTACTTTAAATAGCAGTTTTATATTTAGATTTTTTACAATATATACTTTTTAATAGAAATAAGCAACAACTATTTTGCTATCTATTTTGTTCTAAAGATATATTAGAAGTCGAAAATAATTATTAATTAAATATTTGTTGTTTTTAATATTGTATACAAATATAGCAATACTAAAGTGTTTTATAAGATACTTTAATCTTAAGTTACTAAAAAAATTATTGTCGATCAATAATATAGTGTATTTGTTGTTAATACAAACAGCACAAGAGATATTTTTTATATAAAAAATTTATTTAATATATTGTATAGTATTAATATCTAAAAATTAATCTATTTTAATATAATAATAGAGTATCTAACTTAATTAGTTCTAAGTCTATAAGATCTACTTTAGCAGAAACAGAATTAACATAAAACCTTTTAGTAGATTTTCGACAATATATTTTGTTGTATTTGTTTTTAATATATTGAAAAAACTTGTTTCTTAATAGAAAAATTAATATATAGCTTTTATATTTGAAAAATAGTAAAAAAATATTAATATTAATTTAATATATATTGTATTTGTTTAATAAGTTGCTTTTTGTAACAAGTTAACTATATAAGTAATTGCTAACGTTTTCTTCTTAATATAGTATACTTTTTCGAACTAGACTGATTGCGTCGGATCGATTAATCGAGTTCGAATTAACTAATCGAATCGAATCGAATTAAATCGATTTCTAAAGTTGAAATCGAAAATCGACTCGAATCAAATTAAGATTTAGAAATAAAATCGAAATCTAATTCGAAAAACCGATTCGAATTATAATTTTTAGTAAATTCTATTATTTTTAGTAATAATTTAATAGAAATAGTTAATTTATTGCACTTAATTAGTAATTGTATTAGAAATATCTATCTATTATAGCTGTTACGAGTTCTGGCTAAGACAGACTTCGCTCTTTGGATCTTCGTTTTTTTAGCTCTAGATATACTACAAATAGTATCTAGCGTCTTAATATTTATAGTACTTCTATAAGATGCAAATGTGTCTGCTTCTTGCTAACACACTAAGATATAAAAGACGTAAAATATAATAGACTTGTATTACTATATCTTAACTATATAAAGTAGATAGTAATAGAATCAATTGTTCAAAAACAACAAAAGATAGACTTTCTTTCTATTTAATACTTATTATAATATACAAGTCTACTTTTTGCTTTCTAATCTAAAAAGAGATACTGTACTATTCGAAATTTTCAAAAAAATTCGAAATTATATACTTTGCTATACTTTGAGACGCTATAGTATTATAGTTATCTTCTCTTTTAGAGTATTGGTTTTCAATAATATAAGAAATCGTATTAGTCTTATTAAAGATAAAAGTATCTACTAAATATTAATATTACAAAAATTTATTAAAAATCTCTGCAAATCTTTTTAGAAATTAAAAGAAAAAGAATCTTCTATCTAATAGAACTAAATCTATACTTTAATTTAATATAATCTATAAAACAATATAATAATAACAATAATAATCTATAATATATTACTGTTTCGCTATCTATTGTTGTTAGAATTCTAAACAGAATTTAAAGTAAAATTAATATTGCGCAAATATTAGATAGACTATAAGTATAGATATTATTGTTTTTTTCCCTTTTTTTTTCCTTTTTATATTTTTCTTAATTGCAATTGTTTTATTACTATAAATAAACTGTTGCAAAGACAACAATATATAAAACATATATATATAGTACAAATCTTAAATTAATATATTTTCTACTTTTTCTTTTTTTTCTAAGCAATTAAAAGATTAAAAAAGTAAATAATTTTAATATTTTATTATCTGCAAAACTAATATATTATAGTCTATAATAATTTTTTGTATATAACTTGCATAGACAAGTATATATATATTTATAAAAAAAAAAGTTTCTATATTTGTTGCAAAAAATTTTATTGTAAATTAAATTACTATATTGTAATAAGTTTTGTTTATATCTACAATATAATAGTTGTTAATATTTATTAGTTTGTTAAATACTTTTAAGATTATATAAAAGATTTTATTATTAATTGTTGCAAAAAACTTAAAATAGAAAATACAATTTTCAAAACAACAAAATATATATAAAAAAATATAGTTTGCGAAATAAAGAGTTAATAATATAATAGAAAATTTATTCTATTAATAATAAATTAAATTAAATTTTGTATTTATTAACTTAAATATAATATAATTTTTGTTTAAAAATATTAGATCGAGCTTAAACAAAAATTTGCAAAAACAAAAATAACTTAAAATAAAGTTTTTACTAAAATATAACAACTAATTAATCTATTTTTTAAAAAAATATTAAAAATAAATATTTCTATTTGCTTTTTAATACTTTACTAATATATATTTAAAATTTGAAACAAAATAGAGATAAAAACAAAAACAAATTGTTAATAGAAATAAAAAAAAACAAAATTAAAACAAAATGTCTTTAAATTTGTTGTTAATCTAAATTAAATAAATTTGAAAAAAAAATTTGCAAAATTTTATAATTTTAAGATTAAATTTTTTGCAATTTTAAGCTATCGACAAAATTATTAGGTAAAAATATAGTAAATTTTTATTTTAATTCTATTTGTACTTTTTTTGTTTATATATTTTTAGAAAATAAAAAAAACAAAAATATATATAAATAACAAGAACAAGTTTGTAGTAAAAACAAAAAATATTGTGCAAAACAAATTTTTTGCAATTTGTTTTTCTTGAAAAAAATATAAATATTTCGAACAATTTCGAAAATTTATCTATAGTTAATTCTAAAAAATTTAACAATTTATTTTTAAATAAATTTGAGAATTTTTTTAGTTGTTTTAAAACAAATTTAATAAAATATTAAAAACTTGCTAAACTGTTGCAATATATTGTTAATTAATAAATAATAATAAAATAGCTATATTTTTAAACTATATTTTAAATATCTATATTAAAAGAGACAATTTTATTATTTCTAATATTTTGTATAACAAAATAAAGAGATTTTTCTTTGTAAATCTAATTATACAACAACAATATAATAACAATTGCGCAATATTCTATTAAGCAAATTATTGTTTATATAGTTGCTGTTGTTACAATATATATTAAGCTATCTTTTTTGTTTTTGTTTGCTATATATTTGTTTTTTTAAATTTCTTTCGCAATTTATCGATATTATCTAGAAACTCTTCTTTTAATTATTAATTGTATTTTTTGTTTTAATTTATTTATTTAATTTTATATTATATTATATCTATTTCTTTAATTTAGTTTTGTCTAGAAGTTTTTCAATTTTTTATTAAATTTTATTATTAATAAGTTTTAAAGTTTGCAATATTTGTTTTATTTGCTAATTATTAATGCAATACAAATATAGTTTTAGAAGTAAAATATAAAAAGTATTATAGATTCGATAGATATTAAGTAGAATAAAACAATAAATTTATATTTTATTTTTATTTTTAATTCTAAACAATTTGATATATTTGTACAATATTTTTTTGCTAGATCTTTTTTATTTTAGATTTTTAATTAAAAGTATAATTAATTTTTTTATAATAAAACTTTTATATTTATACTTTTTATTGTAGTATTTTGTCTATTGCGCAACAGTATTTTTAAAATTTTTTGCTAATTTTTTTTTAAGTTACAAAGTTGTTTTATGCGTTTTTGTATTAATAGTATCTTTTTTTTAATAAATTTATTCTTAATTTTATAGTAAATTTTCGAATAATAATTGTATATTAAATAGAACAACAAAGTTTTAACTAAAATATAATAATTATTATTATAGACAAATTCTATTATTAATAATAGATTTATCTATTTTATTTGTTTAATATTAATATAAGTACAAAAATAATATTCGAGAATTTAATTTTGTTGCTTAATTAAGTTATTTGTTTAAAAATAAAAAATAGTATTTAATTGTTTTCTAATTTATATATAGAAATATACAACAAATTACGAAGATACTAGTAAAAATAATTTTTTTATTATTTATTATATTAACTAATATTTCGAAATATAAAACAATTTTATTGAAAAATATTTTTGTTAGTTTTGCAATATTAATTCTAATAATTATAAATATATATCTAATTATTTTTATATAGCAATCGACTATTATAAAAATCGAGTTATATACAATTTTATAATATTTGTTTGACAACAAGTCTATTAAAAAATTTATAGTAATTTTTTTTATAACTTCTTTGCAACAAATAAGAATCGAAACTTATTATATAACTTATAATAAGAAATTTTAATATGTTAATAAATATTATATATTTTAATATATATTTTTATCTATTTTGCGCAAATAAGTTAAAAATATTTATGCTAAAATAAATTCAGAATTTTCTCGAATTCAAAATATTCTATTAATAGATTGTTATAATTTTTGCAAATTAATTTTTTTCTAATAGCTATATTTTTTAAAATATATAGTAATCTATTGTATTTAACAAAATTTTTCTAATTTAAAATCTATATTTTTTGTTTCCAACAAAATAGTATTTCGATTTTAATTTAAATTTTTTTAATCTAAAAATTCTTTATCAAAAATCTTATTAATTTCTAAAAAAATTTATATAATTTCTCTAATATATTTCTAATTATTTTTCTTAAAATAACAATCTAAATATTAACTAGTAAAAATAAAGATACTAGTTTTTTTTAAAAAAAAAATCTACTTTATAGTTGCAAAATTTTTGCGTTACTAATAAATACTTCTGCTAATTATAATACAAAAATCAAATTATTTAATTTTTTTTTTTTTTTGTATTAGCAACTTTCTGTTAAATAATAGTGCTAGTTTATTTTAAAATATAAAAATTAGATTATTTAATATTTTTTATTTATTTTGTATTAACAAATTTTTGTAAAATAATAATATTAATTTGTTCTATAATTTTAACAGCAATTTTATATTTAACAACAAAATTCTTTTATAATCGAAATATTTTAACAATTTTTTTGTCAATTTTTTTTTATCTAATCAATAGAAAATTTCAAAATTATAAATAACTAACTTAAGTGCTTAGCAAACTTGTCTTAAATTTAGTTTCTTTTAGTCTATAAATTCTTTAAAATTATTATAATTCGACTATATCTTAATAAAATAAGTACTGTTTTATAAATAGTATTTTTACTGCTTAAAAGTAACTACAATAGTTAGCAGTTTCTAATTATATATTTTATAATTTTGCTTTGTTAAAATTATTTTTCGCAATTAGAACGCTATTGAACGTTAATTTTTATTGTTATTTTATTAATTTAGAATACTTGCAATTGCAAAATTAGACGCGTCAATTTCTATTCTAATTTTTTTGCTCGAGTTGTAGTAACAAAGTAGTAAAATTAATATAAAAATATTGCAAAATTAATAAAATATCTGCTCTACTTTATTTAATTAAACAAAAAAACTATATTTTTTATTATTCTTATTTTCTTTTAACAAATTAATAAGAGAAATAATTTTTTTCAAATAGTAATATATAAAGCGTCTATAAAAGTTTTCGAAGTTTAAAAATATTTAAAAATTTCAATAAGTTTTCGATTTAAATTACTTTTTAATTTTTTTAATTTTTTTCAAATTTATTTATATACTTTCTAAAGATATAATAAAGCTTAAAAATTTAATTTCTATAATATTAAATTTATATTTTTTTTAGGTTAATATATAGCAAATATTTGCAAAAATATTTTAGTATTTATCTAATATAATATTAGTATTTTGTCAAATTATTGCTATATATAAGTATATTATCTATATAGACTATACAAGTTATATTAATCAATTCTTGCAATATTTTATTAATATAGATCTAAAAGATTGCAAATATATTTGCTAGTTTAAATAATATAATTTAATACTCGAAATATCTATAATATATACAAAATACTATCTTTTATTTATTATTTTATTTAATACAAATATAATAGTAGATATTCTTTAAATTTAAAATAATAAAATATTTTGCTCTATATAGACAATCTTAGACTAATCGCGTCGAGTCGATTAATTAAGTTTGAATTGATTAATCGACTCGAATCTTAACAATTCGAATTAATTCGACTCGAAAGTTTTAACAAATTAATTTCAAAAATTGAAATTAAAAATTGAGTCAAATTAAGTTAATTTCTAAAGTTAGAATCGAAATCTAATTCGAAAAAATCGATTTAAATTGTTAAGAAATAAAGTTATTTAATAACAAATTTAATAAATATAAATTAGATTTTAAATTTTATTATTTTTTTATCTAAATATTCTATAGTAATATAGTAAAATAATATATATAAACTATTTAATATTTATATAGTAAATAGATTACAACTATTATAGTCTCTCGATAAACTTCGATTTTATATTTTATTAAAAAATATATAATAATATATTTAGATAATATACTTGAACTTATTAATGCTATTAATTAGTTCGAGATCTTTACAATTTTGTAATTAACTTTATTTTTAATATTATTATTATTGTTTTTGTTTTTGTTATTATTATTATTGTCTTTGTACTTTGTATCTTTATACTTGTTATTTATTATTTTTGTATTATTCTCTATCTTCTTTTATTTTATTTTTACTTTATTATTATTAATTTTAATTAAGTTTTTAAAATTGTTATCTATTAATTTTAAAGAATTAGATATTTTGCAATCTACAATATTTTTATTGTTTGCAAAAGTATTTTTAAATCTTTTAAATTTGTTAATTGTATCTAAATTATATATTTTCTTTAACTTATTAAATTCTCTATAATATAGAATACGTTATTAAATTATTTCAATAATTAATATTATATATTTAATTTCATTTTCGCTTAATTCGAACTAATTAGAATTAGACTAATACGTAAATTAGTTATTTTATTTATATTAGACGCTATATATACTTAAATATTAAAAAATTGTATAGTATTTATATTTTTACTTTCTAAGATTATTTGTATAATAATTGTATTAATTTTAGTTTGTTTTGCAATATTTTTGTCTTTAAATTTTTTTATTAGTTTAATCTTAAAGTATTGTATTACAATATAATTAACTTTTTAAATATATATATATTATTTAAATGCATTATTATGTAGTTCTTTTTCTACTTTTTTATTAGCTACTATATTTTTGATATTTTCTTTTATATTAATTTAAATTTACTTAGAGATTTTCTTAAAAACAATTATTGCTTGCAACTTAATTAAACGCTTGTAAAATATTATATAATTAATATTTTGTTTTTTGTAAAATAGTTTTTTATTTTCGATTTATATTGTAGTACAATTTTTACTAACAATAGTTTGCAAAAGAGTTAATAAAATAGATATTCTATACTTTAAATTAGTCTTAAAGATAATATATATAAATAATATAAAGCAAATCTTTTATTTAATAATATAATATTAGCTATTTAGCAATATTTGAATTTTTGAGTAAAAAAAATTTCGATTTTAAAAAATCGATTTTTTTAATTAGTTTTAATAATAATATATATAGATAATACAAAATAAATCTATATATCGACTATATAGATTAAAACAATAGATAGTATTAAATATATTAATTAATATATAGTATTTAAATAGAAAAGTTGTCGCAATTATAAAATAAATTTATATACTTGATATTAGAATTAGAGTTTAAATATTACTTTGATTTAATATTATTATAATTGAAAATTATTATATCTATTATATTAATTATCGCATAATATATATTTTTTAACTATTAACATTAAACATAAGTATATATATCTATTGTATATTATTTTATTGTATTATTTATCAAATACTTAATTGCAAAACTTGTTAATTCTTGTATTCTATATTGTTAATTCTTTTATTTAGTATTAAAAATTCTTAATTTAACAATATATTTTGCTCTAAAACTCTAATAACTCGATCGAATAAATTAATAATATATTCGAGTAATATATTTAATATATTATATATTGCTAATATATTTAATTTAGTTTGTAAAACAATAGATAAAAAATTATAAAAAAATATAACAATACAAATTAATTGTAACAAAGAAAAGAAATCGATTAAAATAGCTTCTAATATACAAAAGATAATATAAAAAAATAATATATTAAGCTATTATTAACTAAGTATTTATAATATAGAAAAAGTACAAATACAAATTCGAAATAATAGTTCTATATAAAATTTGTAGATATTAGAAAACTAATAATTTGTTAATTTCGAAAATATTTTTTGCAAAATTAATTCGAGAAATCTTGCAAAATAAAGTTGTCAATAGAGAAAACAATAAAGAATATCAAATTTAAATATTAATTTTATTAGTTTTTTAAAAAACTATTAAGAATTTTATAATTAATTTCTTCTTTAATAAATATATTATTTATTTGTATTATTATTGTTTCTATACAATATATATTAATATTTTGTTTTATATATTTAGATAATAATCTTCTTGCTATTTATATTAATTGCAAGATTATTAAGTCTAAGAATTTGTAGTTGTTAAAGCAATTAATATAGAATTTGAAACTTTACTATAATAAGTAGTAATAAAATTAATATTTAAATATCTTTATTATATTGAAATTCGAAATATTTAGCAAGAAATTAAGAATTTAAGCTATTTTATTTATTGTATTTTATTATTTGTATTATCTTGTTATATTATCTATTAAGTATATTGTTTTGCTATATATATTTTTTGTATTCTTTTCTATTAAACATAGTAATTAAAAAGTGTATTATAATTATATATTTAAATTATCTAGATAATTAAAATTAAATTATTAATTTAATATTTTTAATTAAAGAGCTTAACAATTTTGTTCTATATAATTTTATAGAAGATTGCACAAAAAGAAAATTATTGTATTTTAAGAAAAATTCAAATTCAAATTTTTTTTATTTTTTATACTAATAATATGCAATCTATAGTATAATTTTAGATAGCATTATAATACTATTTTAAACAATATTATAGATTGCGCGTTATTATTATAAGAAACTAAACGCGCTACTACTAAGCTATTAAGACTTAATTATTTAATCTTATTATATTTAAATATATATTAAAATTAGAGATAATATAATTCTTAAAAAGTCAAAAATATTAATTTAATACAATATTAAGTATTTAGTTATTTTAAATATATTATTTATCTATATTATTGCTAATAATATTTGTTTATTTATAACAATATTATAAATATAAAATCTTTTGTACAATAATCTAGCTATAAATAAATTTTACTTAAAACAATCTCGAACTTTATTTGAATTTTTTTTTTACTTTTATTAATTTACTAATTATTATCTTGTATTTTGCAATATATATTTTATAATTCGACAATAATTTTCTTTAAATTCAAATTTATAGTACAATTATAGTATTTAATTATTATAATTTATTTGATTGTTTACAAACTTATTTAAGATTAATTCTATTAATATATTTTTCAAACAAAACTAAAAATCTATTTAATATCTACTAATAATACTAAACAAAAAAGAATATCTTTAATTATTTGTATTAACTTAAAATAGTTCGAAGTATTATTTCTTTAATATTTCTATATTAAATATTTATTTTTTATTATTTAAAGCGCAAAGATATTAATTGTTTTTGTTTTAAATTAAACAAAAGTATTAAGATTGTTAAAGTAAGAATCTTACAATATTTGTGTTAAACTATAAAAAAAGTTAACTAAAAATTAAATATATTATTATATTGTATTATCTTTTTAACAATATTTACTCTTTATACTTTTGTTCTTAAAGCAATAGCTAAATTATAATAATATCAAAAATAAACTTTAAATTTTGTCTAATATTTTGTTTTGTAATTTATAGAATTATTATTATTTTTTTTGTTTTATATTTTATAAAGACATAATTTTTGCGTAGAATTTAAAATATTAACAAAATTATATAATATTTTATTAAGTTTTTTTGTTTTCGAATAATATTTAGCAAGCTTTGTCGAAGCTTTTTTACAAATTTTTAATATAATCTCTCTTAAAGTATAACTATAATTTATTATAGTTTTCTTTAAATAATTAAAATAATTAAATACTATATCGAATACTTGAAATTTTAAATAAATATTAATATTAATTGTTTGAGAAACTATAAAAGTATATTTATAAAAAGAATTTAATATATTGTTAAACAATTAAATCGATTATTATTTGCTTTTGTCTAATTAAATATATTAAATTTTTTGATTTTCTAAATATTTTTCTATTTAAAGATTAATATAATTGCGTAGTTAATACATATAACAAAGTATTAAATAAATAAAATTCTAATAAATACAAATATTTTATATTAGTTTTTGAGATTTTTTATTTTTTTGCTCTTAAAAAACTCTAAAACAAACTAAGTACTAAAACAAATTATTAATAGCAACAATAAAAACGCAAATCTAAATAAAATTTAGCAAATATATTATCTTTTTGTATTATTATATAAACAAATATCTTTTTAATTACAATAGACAAATTTGTATTTTTTGCAATATTCTAAACTTATTTATTCTCTAATTAAAAAACAATATTGTTAACAATTGCTTTTAATTTAAGAGTTACAATAAAATCTTAAACTATTAAATTAATAATATAAATTAAACAAGAAATAAAATTTTGTTATTTATTTTATTAAAAATTTTGTTAATTTAAGATTTTGTTAAATTTGTTTTTAAAAATATTGTTATTGTTTATATTATTAGTAACAATTTCAAGAAATTTATTCTTAATTTTAAAGAATTTTAATATTTTTATAAATTCTAATATTAACTGTCGATTTGTATATTTGATATTAAGAGAAGTAAATTTAATAAAATATTTGCAATATTAAAATATAATATCAATTTAATATATTAATACTTTAAAATAGACAATTTTTTAAAAACTAAATTATATATCTAAAGTAATAAAAATACATTAAAACTCTTTTAAATCTAATTTAATTTTATTACAAATTTAATCGAAATTTGTAAGAATTAATTTTAATAATTTAATACAATCTAGAAATACTAAATTTAATTAAAGTATTTCTAATAATTTTCGAAAATTCGAATTATTAATAGTTCGAAAAAGTAGATTCAAATTAACAAATATCTTATATAGTTAATCTTTTCAATTATCTTAACTAAAAAATAATAGATAAATATAGTTTTTCTTCTATTAATATATTAGTTTTGTATTATTTATTTGTATTATTAACAATAATTTACGCAAATAAAAACTAGAGTAATTACTAATTGTAATCGAAATCTTTTTTGTTTTAAATAAAATACAAATTAAAGATATTTCTTTATATTTAATATATTTAAATAATTGTATATAGTAGAATAATTTAATATATTTTAACAACTTTTGCAAACAATTTTTGACAAGCTATTAATAGTTAAGACTATTTAAATATATTTGTTTTAAATAGATTGATCGTCGGGTCGGGTTTCAGTTGCAACTTTTGGAATCGACCCAACTCGACAATTCTAATATTAGGAATCGACTCAAAACTTAATTCGATTTCTATTATTTTGGAATCGAATCAACTCGACCCGACTCGATTCTCGATTTCAACATTAGGAATCGAATCAAATCGCCAAGAACGCCAAGAATACTAAACATAGTATAAAATAAAATATTAAATTTAGATTTTTTATTATTTTTTAGGTAATACACAATAGTAATGCATAATATAAAAATAATCTACTATATTTATTAATTAAATTAAATAGATTAATTATTTCTATTAAATTATTAATTAATTATTAATAAAAATAAAATAAATTACTAAATATAGTAGTCTTGACAATTTGAATCGATTTTTTGGATCGATTTTCAATTCCAAGTTTGCAACCTGAACCGACTTTTCGATTTCAACTTTTGGAATTGATTCGACCTGATGCGATCAATCTAGTTTTAAAGCTTAGATTATACTTCAATATTAATTTTTTTAACTTAATATAAATAAATAAATCTATTTTAAGTTTTGTGCAAAATACTCTTATTAATTGTAGTATATAATTACTATTCTTTAAATTAAATTTTAGTATTTGTATTTTATTTAATATATTTGTTTCTATCTTTTAGTTTAAATAATAAAAAATTACTTAAAATCTTATTTAATACTTCTTAAAACTCTCTTTTTCTAATATTAAATATATAATTAAAATTTTAATTAAATTAACTTGCAAATTAATTAAAATATAAAGTACTAAATAGCAAATTGCAAAAAATAGATTTACTAGAATTATCTTTAAATAAAGATAGCTATTAACTAGAAACTTTTAAAAAATTAGATATTTTGCAATCGAAAATAGTATAAAAAATATTTTTGAGTAGTTTAAAGAAAAAATTTCTAAAATAGAACAATAATACAAAAGAATAATACAAATATAAATTAAATTAAATAAAATTTTATATTAACAAATAATTATAATCTAATATTACGAACTTATTAAAGCTATACTAGTAATTTAGATTCTACGTCTTTGGGCAAATCTATTATTATATTCGACATGTTTAAGAAGCGAGCAATCTAAGTATAATGTTCGACATATTTGACAAACAAACAAAACGAACAACTAGTATTTTCTTAATATATAGAAACTAGAACACAACTTTCTTATAAATTGTATTCAACTTATTATAGATTTTTACTTATTGTTACTTTAGTTTATTAAATCTCTTAAAATATATTAAACATAGAAACTATTTATAGTTGCAATTCTTGTTATTAAATAATTGCTAATATTGCTTAAAGATATTTATAAATCTCTTTAATAACACAATCTATTTTAATATCTTTGCAAGAAGTACTAGTATAACACTTTAAACACTCTAAGAATGTCTATATTAGATCAACGCGTTTCTATTCTAAGCATTAATTTATTAGTATTACGTCGATTATTAATTATAAAAGACAACAAGATTAAAATTAATAAATCTAATATCTATTATAAAGATTATATTGATTTAAAGAACTAACTTATGCAAATAAATATCTATTTTATTTTCTATCTTATTTTAACAAATTAGAAGACAATTTTTTTATCAACATTTTTTAGAAAAAGAGTCTAGCATTAACTCAAGTTAAACTTACGAAAATATTTAAAAAACAATAGCGAAAATTCTTGTACAATATTTATAGACTTCAATAATTTTAAAAAAGAGTTTCGAAAAATCTTTAAAATATTTAACAAGAAACAAATTGCAAAAAGAGTAATTTAATATTTAATTTAACGAATTTTTGCAATAGACTACGCAACTAGATTTCAAAAATATATTAATCTAATTAAATAAAACAATATCGCACTTATAATAATATTTCAACAAGATTTTAAAAACAATTTAAAAAACAAAATTATACGTAATAAGAAAACTCTTAGCAATATATTTAATTTTATCGAAATAATTATCGATTTTAACAACAAACTATATAAAAGAGCTATAGAAAAAAAATACAATTAATTTCAAAAAAGAGCAAAAATCTTCTTTGAATTAACAATTAAATATTAGCAAAAAAAATCTTGTTTTAATTAAAAGTATAATAATCTAAACTATCGTAAATCTATATCTATAAAATTGAATTTTACTCAACAACATAAAAAAAAAAACTTTAAAAAAAAGCAAAATTTTAAATTTTAAAAAACATGCTATTTATATAACAAATCGAGCTACTTCGCAAAAAATTGTCGATTACGAAACTTAGTAAATTGTTAACAAATCAATACTATATTAAAAGAAATACTTAATAGTTAAAACAATATTAAGAAACAAATTGACACAAAAACAAACATTCTTAAAACTAGATCAAACAACAGCTACTATTTAGTAAAAAATCCAAATTAGTTACAAAAAATTCTAGATAAAATATTATTAAATAAGACACTTATATCTACGCAAAAAGTTAATTAAATACTTAATAAAACTATAAGATTAAAAATATTATACTTTTATTTAGCAACAAATTTAGACAACAAGTACAACTAAAAGAACTTTTACAAATATCTAAATAACATTACAAATTATTTTGACACTTTAGCTAGCTTATTAAGAAAGAGAAAGATAAATTAGATTGTAAACAAATGCAAGAAAGCGCTAGAAAGCGACGCCACTATAAAAATTTTTTTTTTGATAAAATTGAATAACAATTAAGCAATATTAATTTATTTAAAGAAGCAATAAAAAAAGCAAAGAAACATACAACGCTTAGTTAAACAAAATATTATAACAACTTATATTAAATTTATCTAAAAAACAAAGAAGAAACTAATTAATTCTCTAGAAAGTCGAAGTTATTAAATTAGCATAAGAAAAAAGCTTAGTGCAAATAGATATTCGAAGCAAAAGTTACAACACAAAAACAAAAAAAAAATCAAATTCTTTAATAAAAAATATATTAAAAAAATATAATATATTAGTTTAACAATAGCAACTAAACTTAACAATATATATACAATATTTTATTATACTAGTTAAAATCAATAATTGTTAACTTATTGCAATAGTCGATTCTAATATAATAGATAATTTTATA
>JAABUW010004511.1_pt1 | contig 18859 bp, 15 predicted proteins | sample 5560081 | NCBI WGS metagenome assembly JAABUW01 (sample SAMN10711882, study PRJNA513363) | rock metagenome | isolation source: Antarctica rocks | place: Antarctica: Victoria Land, Knobhead sud
AGAATTGGACGGAGTTTTTGCTGATACGTTTCTGGTATCAACGATGCAATGAGCTTCCCACATCAGCGAAGCTAATGAGATTGACCTGAAGTAACGCTCATGGCCATTGACGTCTCGCAAAACCTGTCCATGAAGTACTCCGATACTTTCCAGATCCTGTAGGTCGTCTTTGAAAGAATCATGGATGCTTCTGGGATCCTCAGTCTTATCCGAAGAGCTGCCCGGAGATGATTTCGAAGTCTCCATTCGTAGTAGACTATCGGCCAAACCGGAAAGCGTTCCCTCAATTCGTTCTAGCCGGTTCTCGACGTTTCCAAAGTTGTTGGATCTTGGTCCAACCGCAATGAGTTCTAGTTCTTCGTTTGGTTTTTAATGAGGGAAGAAGAAGAGATGAACTGACAGTCTCGTAGCTTGGCTATTTTTTCTCCCCTTTCCGGAAAACTGGCACTGCACGGATGACCTCTGGCAGTGATAGCATTGCGGCCTTTCGCGCCCACATTTAATCTTCCTAGCCCGACACTGGTCGCAAGCTGGATCGCTCCCGAGCGAATACGCAATCGAAGACTATTTAGAGTGAGCAACAGAACAGCCCACGCTATGAAAATTGTACGCCTTCTGTTAGATCTGAGATCTGTAGTGTTTCGTTTATAGGAAAAGGAAAGAAAGACGTAAGACTGGTATATTTACATCTGAAGCCATCCTATAATCCACTCTTTGCTTTCGAGTTCCCGGTCCCACACAACACTCAGCTTCCGAGGATATTTGGTCACTTGAGATCAATAGCTCAGGTAGCTATCCTGAGAGTTTCGGGACTTTACGTTGAAGCCTCATCACTGATCAAAACAACACCGCCAATCTCACGTAAGCCCAGGGTCTCATCTCAACCGTCGGTTCGGGTTCTTATACCCATACCGGCGGAGCATCTTCTTGCCTGTCTCATTCTCCCGCCTTCACAACTATAGTGTCGGCAATCTTGATTACAGGTATGTGCTGAACATCGTGCAGCGTATCATGTGCAAATTAAAAACCAGTGAGCGTGGCATGCCTCATGCGGGTCAAATCCAATTTGTTCATGTGCGGCACCTCATCCTGGTGTCAGCGTATGGCTCACCTTTTGCGTGAGCCAAACCCAAGTCCAATGGGTGGGGCCGGGACCGGAAATTTATCGAACGCATGGACGAGACATAGCCCTGTAGCTGTGCCCACTTTTGCCTTGAAGGGGTGCAGTAAGGCATGTTGAAGATAGATTGAAGCGTAGTATCAGATGCATGCATCTGCTCTTGGCAGATAGCACGGACTCTTTCTTATCGCGTGTTAGCCTCGTGGCGCATGACAATCACGACACGTTGGTCCGGGTTGCCTCAGGTCCCCATGACTCGTGGAGTCGTGAGACACGTCTGACTCCTGAGGGGTAGTACTGTATATACCGGGTAGCTGACTTAAGGTAAGCCAAGCTCGAGGCCTCTTTTCACGCCTTGCCAGTTGCCACGCTTGCATACAAATAAGGAAGGGAAAAGATTCAAACTTTGCGATCTTCTATGTTTTAGTAGCAAGAGTAGTTATTCGTAACAAGAGCAAGCAGAACGAAAGGAATCAAGAAGATTTCATGAGTTGTTAGAAACAGGGAACAGTACTACATACTGCAGTATTCCGTACCTATTAATAGGCTTGAGCAAACACACTTAGCGGGAGCGTGCAGTAGCTTCTTACCTTACTCTTACTGTAAGCTACTGTAGCGTCGTCTGCGAACCCAGGCGGTATCGTTTGGTCCTTTCTCCATATCACTTCCGCGACCAGTCATACCCCATAGTACATAAGCCGCGATGAGAAAACAACCATGCATTGACTTCAATGGCTTCACTGAGCCGAAATGACTTCTTGTCGGTCTCAAGTCTGGCCATAGTAAATCCCTTGCTAGGATCAATTTTATTGCGGCACAAAACATGAAATCGATACACGGGTAAGTGTTGCTGATCGCGTCGAATCGTATTTGGAAGCCTTTGTGAGCACCACGATCCACGGTTGTACCTGTGGAAAGAGTACCTGCGGTCAAACCTCAGGACTCTTCATAGGCCACTCGCTCTCGTTACCATGCGTGTAGGAGGGGGGCCAAAGAGCCATAATTTGGAATCCCCACATCGTGTCGAAGAGATGTATCAAAGGAGCTCGAAGCAGCGTACACAGTGTATCGCCTTGTTGAACCTCAAGGATGCCGTCCTCCCTGCTCCAGCCCTGATCAGATTCCGTGGTTCATGTAGCCACTAAGTTCTTCGGTTTTCTATGTCAGCAATATTAATGTCGTTCACTTTGAGTGTGATATGAGTCATTCTTACTGCCTTCAGGTACAGTCAAACCTGCCTAACGGAGGTGGCAAATCGGCTCCTCAATTCCGTAATGTAGAGATTATCCGTTATAGATATTTATTGTATAAGCACCCCTATATGGGCCCTACCAAATCTACCTATCACCCCCTACCCCCCCCAACCAGTCCCTCAAATCCCTCTGCTTCAAGCCCTTCATATGACGCTTTAAAAGCTTCCTTTTATCATTCGGCTGAAATCTGGATCAACCGAAAGTGAGGTTTGCTGCTCGGTGACACTGATAATTTCAACTAGCGATGAAGCTGTTAAGATGATAACCGTAGGTCTGTCGCCATCAGCGACTGCAGGCCTTCAATTTGAAGCGTCTCATCGAGGCCTGATTAGAGTCATGGTAGGATCAGGCTCGTAAGACCTTTCGCTGACTGTTTCGAATAGGTTTCCGTGATCGTTTGAGGGGGAAGACCGATAGATAAGTTTAATGTAGATATTTGATATAACGGGCCCCACCAAAAAAAGGTTCAAAAGGGTTCCGGTTGCGTTATATGAAGATTTTCCGTTAGCCCCACCTAAGTTTGGTGGAATCCGGGCTTATTCGGAATTCCCCTATAGGCAGCTTTGACCGTATTCTATCAATTCTACCGCTGCTTTTGTTCTTCGCTTGAATGGTACGCTATCGCGTGAGGTTTCGCCATGCTGAGGTCTTGTTAAAATTAGATTATCGGGCTCGGGTTCCTTCTTCATCTTGCCTCAGGACCTCAGACGTGTGGGGCTAAGCCTCTTCGGGTTAGCCCTTTGCTTACTACGGAAGCTGCGATGACACTGAGCTCGCGAAGTAAGCAGAGCTAACCCGAAGGGGCTTAGCCACGAACGTCTGAGGTTCTGAGGCAATCTTCATCCCATTTTTCACCACCGAAAAACAGGTCCTTGGGATGAGGCGTCCACAAGCTTGGCATCGCGCAGTGATGCTGAACCGCAATTACTGGCTTTGAACAATGGCTTCACTGGGAAATATGGGGTATGTATGTACTTCGTAGTGTGCTCGGAGTACAGCAGGATATTTTTGTGAACTGCTACAGGAACGAAGCTCACGCAATATTTCAATTACAGTACATCAATCTAACCTCATAAGTCTCCTTTGGATCTCCATACATCTGAAGCAGCAAACCTTGTAAACAAATCAAAAGAGATACGGCTTTGTGAGATTGATCGCAGCTTTCACGTTTCCGTTATGTCGAAAGAGTGTCCCAGCTGAAGAGTATATTTTGCAATTGCCTATCATAGCTACTAAGCGGTGGGGATTACGCTGGTGGTCAGTGTTCTTGCCACATCCTCAACTTGGCAAACCGGGAGGAAGCTGAGTCATTATAGGGAACAAATTCAGCAGTTCGACGCTGTTACTCGCGCATGTGACGAATGGGTCCTTGATCAATGTTCCGTCATATCTGCCTATCAATGGTAGTCTAGTCCGAGGGGATCATGTCGTCCACATCGACGCCGAGCGTAAATCAATCTCACTGTATTTTAGAGAGCCTTTTCCGTAAGTCTCGAACGCTTTCGGTGAGACACATTTTGCTAAGGACATACACCAGAACTCCTAAGAAAGACGTATGTGAAAGCTCGAGATGAGAGACACGCCGGAACTATCGATCGAATAGCATTCTAATCCAACCCCATTCTTGGCAGGTGATTTACATAACATTTACCGGATGAATTAACAGCTCCCCGCAGACCGCTGGTTTCTTGACATTGGACTTTGCAAGCAGAAACACCACCGGATAGGGGCAATCATGTGAGACACTTCCAATTCTCTTCAAGCCATTTTAAGCTGACATGCTGCAATTGTTCAAGCCTCATTGAAGGTCAGTAACACCCTGCTTCAACAAATCACCCAGCTCACATGATTCCACTGCCTATGTAGACTGGTGCTCCTGGATTCCAGTCCCTGTCCAGAGGATCTTCGTAGGCTCGGAGCAGCTGATTAGTAACGGGCCGGGAAATCCGTTGGCGGTGGATATTCAGATTAGCGAAGTAGTGTTCTGAGCGTTGACAATAGGTCCTTGTCTTCCGCAGCATTTCTTGCCGGTAACAGGGCATTATCCAACATGAACTCAAGGACAGCTGTCAGGTAATATGATTAGCTTTAGTCGTTAATTTACCCCATATCAGGACATGTTACTCCGAGCTTCCACTATACGTGCAATTCCCAAATGCAGAAGTATTTTTTACAGATTCCTGTCATGCGAAAATCCCCATTGTCGCATCCAATTCTCGATCCATTCCTCCGAGACAGCTTCGAGCGTAGCCATTGTGGAGCTCTCCTTCACTGCCTTATCTGTGCTCAACACCGCTTGTGGCTCCGAAAATGTGTCTTCGATATGCTTGTAGTAGTTCATAAGCTTTATAGCAGGGTTATTGGTGATGTCGTCACTATTTTGCGAAGCAGAGACAGATTCACCAAGTGCATCAAGCCATTGAATATATTCTACGCCTTCGAGAGGAAAGTCGCAGTTTCTTTGGAACATTGGTACGAGCTCCGGCCATGTAACAGTGGAAGGGTTGACAACATGAAAAACTTGCAGGGGATCTGAGGAGCTGCCACCTTTCTGACTGGTTGGTCTGTCGATGTGCAAAGTTGTTCCGTTGGTAGGCGCCTTTTCAATGGCTCCAATTACATGCTTGTTTAATTCGGTCAGTGGTGACCGAAGAGCCATTGATGCCGTGTCGACTAATTCGCTTAATTGCAGTGCTTCGTCCATCGGAATATGTCCTACCATAGTATTTGATTTGCCATTACTGTTTAATAAGTTCGGTCGTTGGCTCTGTTCGAGAGAAATCATGGAGTTAGTTGTGGACCACCCGGAAGTGAGTTCATCACCATCACGCCGGTTAACCACTCCAAGATCTTCACGTGCCTTTTTCTTGAAAGGATTGTCCAACGACTCGATAGACCTCTTCCGCTTTTTTCCTTTGCGAAAGTGATCTGGCGCAAATAGCAGGTCAATGATGATCCGGGAGACGAAATCCACAGGTATCCAGTCTATGGTATCTCTCGATCCCAGAGAAGCAGGGAATTTTCCGAGGTGCACAGAGCTAGCAATAAGGCTTGGTATCCACTCGTGCTTGCTCCATATCCCCTCCCTAATTGTTGGGCCGGCTATTTGGCCCACTCGACAGATAGTCGCTCGGAGAGAAGATCTTTGATTAGCTACAGCTATCAACCTCTCAGCTGCCAATTTAGACTCGGCATAACCCATGTTAACAGCGCTTGTCCAGTCTTCGGAAACGTTCTCAGAAACATGACCACCCTGACCTTGCTTTATTTCTTTCACAGTGCTTTCGCTTGAGACGAACAACAATCGAGCTTGATGTTCAGACCTCAAGCAGAAGTCTATGAGCTGCCAAACACCATGAATGTACGTATTGGCAAAAGATTCGAATGAACGGTTAAAATTTACATTCCAAGCATTATGAATGATATGGGTCACGCTTCGAAGCAGGTCAATATGTGTGGTTTCGGTTAAACCTAAGTGAGGCTTGTTCAAGTCCGCCTCTAGAAAAGATACCTTGGAGATATCTGCAGACAGACCCTTCTCAAGATGAGATTGCGTCTGGCGCTTTTCAAGGCTCTTCCCTCTATTGGCGCAATAGATTTTTTCGACTTCTGGATTCGTTGTGAGAGCGTCTAGTAGATACGAACCCAAAGACCCAGTCGATCCTGTCAGTAATATCACGCGACCTTGAGACGGATGCAACACCGGCAACGTATCGCTTGCCGGAAGCCTTGATGAGTACTTGACTAAGGTGTCCTGCATCCGTTGGATGCGATTTGGGGTGATTAAAGAACTGTTTTTGCCTATGATCGCTGCCTCGAGCTTACGAATGCTTGAGTGGCTATAGATTGTCTGAGTACTAATCGGCTCGAACGGTAGCGCCGAAGTGATTAAGAGCGCATTGATCTGTCTCGTAAGGGCAACAACTTGTAATGAGTCCAGTCCTAGTTCGAAGAAGTCTGCTTCTGGTGTCAAATTTTTGTTGCGCCAGGTACATGTCAATATCATTTCGTGAAGAGACTTCCCCAAAGTCTCCGCATGCTTCACCTCATCATCCACGAGCATCTTGGAGGGAGTCTTCGGGAGCCCAGTGCTATCGTATAGCTTGTTTATCTCGTTTTCGTATAAATCCAAGGTCAATTGACGCTGAACGGTTCCTTTTCCAGTACGCAACACTGGCTTTTCGGAAGTCGTGAATAATATGAAATCTTTCAAGACCGTGCCATAAGAAGGGCAGTCTTGGTTTGCTCGCTCAATAGTCGGCCAGATTCTATCCAGAAGCTGTGCTCTATCTTCCACAGTCCCAGGGCAGCTCACTAGCTCTAGCAAGAGGCATGATTGGAATTTTCCATGGCCGCCCACAATAGCGGATCGAACTGCAGGATGCGCCGATATAATTCCCTCCATATCCACGGGGTTGAGCTTTTCGGCATTCAAAAATACGATGATATCATCCAGCCTTCCTCGAAAGCGCCAAAGATCCTCTTTGATAGGGTGCTTTTCGTAAAGGTCTTTCATCGAGTATTCGTCTATTCCTGGAAATGTCGAGAATACGCCCTGAAACATATCAAACTCTCTGTTGCGGACTATGTAGTGCTCATAAAGACCATCCACGCCAACTGGGCGGAACTCGTTACCACCAAATGGGCTATAGTGGACATAATCCCACTCGCTGCTATCACAGGGCTCTAGTGCGGGTAAGCCAACCTCTGTAGAACCGTTTAATTGGACAAGATTGGTTCTAGTTGATACTGCGTGGCCAACATCATTTGGCAAAGATCCCCCCGCATATATCAAGTGTTTGAGGTTTTCAAGATGTCCCAGGTAAATAGGATTCTTGAAAATGTCGACAACCATGGACGGAGGTAGCGCACTTGATTGAATGTTTCCGTAACGATGATACATATCTACGCTCTCCGCAGTCATCGGTATGTTGGGAGGTGGAAGCACACAGATGACCCCACAGTATATACCTAATCCAAGGAGGTAGCAAAGAGCTGCTGCGTGGAACAATGGAAAAGCCAAGAAAAGTCTGGTGCCACTCAATGATGGACCGATAGTCTCTGCACCACCAAGCGATGGTATCATTTGGTACGCATCGATACACGAGAATGTCCCATGTGTTACGGTCACCGGTTTCGGTATGCCTGTTGATCCAGAGGTATGCAACACAACAAGCGGATCGAGACGTGCTTCGTCGAAGGTTTTATTGTAAGGGTAATTGAGAACCTTATCCGGTTCTAGAAAATAGTCCAGGTCTGGGAGAGACGGAGCTTGCATCTGTCTTTTGGCGAGGATCTGCTTTAAGATAGGGGACTCTGTCTCCGGAACCAGGAAAGTGTTACACTTTGTGGCCTCAAAAAGAGCTAGGTGAGCCTCTAAGCTATTCCTGGGCGAGCTGAAGAAGACCTCCCATAATCAGCATGAGAATGTGTTATGCAGTACTCTGGGCTCACTTTGTAGCCAGTCTTAACGGCCGCGAATATGAGAATGGGATATAGCAAATCCAAAGGACCTATATAGGCAATTGTCTCGAATAGCTGACCTCTACCAAACTCTTTTTCAATCCACCATGCGCACTTATTGATAGCTCGAGCGAAAGCAAAAAAATTGATATCAATGAACCCATCCCTAGGGTGTGACAGTTTCGGTATTGCTACGAATAGTCTCGTGGGAGAGGTAAAGGCAATTTCATCTATAAGAACAGGCAATAGCCTACGTCCACACTGTGGTGGAGGTTGCGGAATGCCATTTTCCATTGTAAAGCGCGATTGATACTCGTTCGAAGGAGCTGCGTTGGCCCAAAAGCGGAATGTAAAAACATTTTATGGAATATTTGGGAAAGCTACTGCAAATAGATCACGGGGCTCCAGCACCCAGTTCAGAGAACCATTGAGTCTATCAATTGAATTGGCAGGTTAAGACACACTCAACTTCAGCTGAATGCTTGATTTTTCCAAGAATTCTCACACCATGTCGTCCTTGACCTCAGATTGGCCGGCCAGCGACGCTTGCAACCTGGCAACTGAGCTCCAAATGTGGTAACCTGCGGGCGGTGTATGCCAAAATACGACCTTGAATTCGTGCATGATGCAGGTCTCGTCATGCTTTGAGTGACACATCATGATAGTCAGTCAGTTGTATTCCGCTACCTTTGACACTTGAACCGAGGACGGCCATACGACCGGATTGTACAATGTGTTTTGGGGGTAATAATGGTGTATCAGTAAGACTTCAGCATAAAGCATTATCAGCAACACTGGTTGGGCCAGAACCTCGTTCCAAAGGTACTATGGTAAACGCTTAGGTAGTACTCCATCAGAGGGCCAGGTACCGAAAGCTAGAATAACCATAGCGCTGGAACTTGCGCCCACGTTAGGTTTGGCGTCTGACATGCTTGGGAGGGCTTCATAGGCAGCAAGTAAGACGCTCGGTCAGTAAATAGCCCTGCGCCTTGATTTCATTGGCTAGGAGGACAACAACGTGTTAAGTAAGCATGATTTCGCAGCTTCCCATGAGCGGGATCAACTAAAACGTCGCCTGCGTAAACCAGCATTTTGGGGTGTAGAGTTTTGGCAGGCTTCAAGGTATGTGGGTGTGCGTTCGGTTTCTTCGCCGCTAGAATAGTGCCTTGGACGATGTGCCACCTTAGAAACCAGATCAGGGTTGAAAGCCACACACAATTTGAGACGGCATCTGTTTAACTAGGTTCTCTACCTCAATCGAAGACTAGATACGTTCTGGGTGGAAATAGTATCCGACTTGCTACGCAGTAGAACTCTTTCCACTGTGCCGGTCTCCCAGAACTTACCTCGATCGACCGACAACTGCGGCCAAGGTGGGAAAGATGCTGGGAGCACCGACAGTAGTTTGCTGGTTCCCCAGCGAGCTCCCCACGAATATTGGCGCTGCACACCTTTGAGCGTATGGTAGGTAATGAATGACCTTCCAGATCTCCATGCGATCTTCATGCATAATCAGGAGGGTTATGCGCAACAGATTTCCACCTGGTAGAGACACCGGTACCTCCGTATCTCTCGTGGGATGTGATTTCAAACCATCCAATCCCGAAGACAGCCAGATGGATGAGACCGCCCATCACCGTTAATGGTTTTCATTACTGGTGTAGTTGTATTCATATAATACGGCTAAGCGTATTTCCACCGCTACTCGTACTGTACCCCGGCTCCCCTCACCATCTGATCGTTCCCGAAAGCGAAAGCCGCTGCCGACAAACAGACAGCGGGACGATTCCTTCCTAATCTGGACCCTGAAGGCGACACAACGCCATCCAATCCCGCATATCAGAGTCGACACAATACTTGATCAAGATACGTACGTACTACTGTGGGCTATCGTTGCGGATCTGCAGCTGAAGCTCAAGGTACCACTGTTGCCGTCATGCGATCCTGCTTGACTGGTACGAATAGTACACCAGTAACCACGCGTCGGAACTTTTCCCTCATATGAGGCTGCTCTAAGTGCACGTGCGATGCGCATGGCAGTAAGGTTGACTGGAACTTCTATTTTTTGCCAGTCCTCCAGGCGCTCTTTCCCTCTTGATTTCGAGTTCATATATACTATCATGGCTCACGTACTTGAAACCCGCCCTTGGGTAGATCTCGGAAGGGTTGGAGGCACCTTCAGGCGGTACTGGACTTCACTGGACTGCACTAAGGCACAGCAGCGCCATCACCGAAGGACCAAGCAAGCCACCGTGAAGTCATTGTTCGTTTAAATAATATCAACATCCACACTATCGCAGGAGCCCGGCCAACGCAGAAACGGGCGTAAAGGAGGGTACCCTGGAACAACATAAGGGACGGTGATCGTTTTCGTATTTCCCCAGTTGTTCCATTAGGCACGCTCCCGTCGGTCATGCATCTGCAAACTCTACTCTGTGTTACTGTTTCGATCCTGAGCCTGGGCGTGCTTGCAGCACCTGCTCCTACGGCCTCAGGTCCACCAACGTTTCGACCAAAAGGCAGCTCCTTCGGAGTCCCTGGAGTCAATTCTTCTTTCGACTACGTCATTGTGGGTGGGGGGACTGCTGGCTTGACTGTAGCAACTCGACTAGCAGAGGCCTCCTTCAGTGTCGCTGTGATTGAGGCTGGGGGCTTCTACGAGGTTGATAATGGCAACCTCAGTGTGGTGCCTGGGTACTGCACATTCTATGCCGGAACAGATATCAACAACACACAGCCTCTGGTTGATTGGTCATTTGTCACACAGCCTCAGGCGGTTCGTAATAGCACGTCGATTTCTGTGTCTTCACTGATGACTTACAGGGTGCAAATAACCGGCGCATGCACTATGCGCGTGGGAAGACCCTGGGCGGTTCGTCTGCGCGTAACTTTATGCTGTACCATAGGTAGGTCATCAAGACACATTGGAATACACTCGTTGAGTTGAGGATAGGCAGACTGTTGGATCGGCTCAAGCATGGGCAAATGCTGTAGGCGACTCGAGCTACACCTTTGACAACTTATTACCTTTTTACGAGAGAAGCGTGGCTTTCAGTCCCCCAGGAAATGCCTACACGAACAGCTCGAATATACAGGACACTTCGGTTTTCAGTGACGAAGGAGGCCCTTTGAAGGTATCCTTTGGCAACTACGTTGACCCTTTTGGTACTTGGGTACAACCAGCATTCCAAGCCATTGGACAGGCGGCAATCAAAGGTTTCAATGCTGGTAAGCTGATAGGGTCTGGATACGTTCCCTTTACTCTTGATCCGAAAACGGCAAGTCGATCTTCGTCGGAGACGAGCTTCTTACAGGAGGCAATAACATACACGCAAATTCAGATCTACAAGAATTCGCTGGGTCAGAAGATCTTGTTCGACAGTACCAATACTGCTACTGGGGTATCTGTATATACAGAGGGAGCTTACGGCACACCGAGCGTTTACTACACCCTCAAAGCTACGAAGGAAGTAATAGTATCAGCGGGTGCTTTTCAGTCCCCACAATTACTGATGGTATCTGGAATTGGCCCTCGACGAACACTCGAAGGTGTAGGCGTTCCAGTACTCAAAGACCTCCCAGGCGTTGGACAGAATCTATGGGACCAAGTATACTTCGGGACCGCCTTCCGCGTTGAGGTCCCTACTGCTTCCACATCTCAGAATAGCCCCGCTGCGAATGTAGCTGCTATCAACGCATACGATAAACTAGCAGCTGGCCCTCTCACCATCCCCGCCCCCGGCGTTCTCGGTTGGGAAAAACTACCTGAGCCATTCCGGGGGACTCTTTCCGCTGCCACACGAACAGCCCTGGACACCAACTTCCCCGCCGACTGGCCCGAGCTAGAATACCTCCCCGTCAGCGGCGCGGTCGGCTACAACCGGGACTACCAGACCGAGGACCCACTCGATGGCTTCAACTACGCCTCCATCACCACCGCACTCGTCGCACCGCTAAGCCGCGGCAACGTCTCCATCAGTAGCGCCAGCATGGCAGACCCGCCCCTCATCAACCCCAATTGGCTTACCGACCCCGCCGACGCCGAACTCGCCGTCGCGGCCTTTAAGCGCCAGCGCCAGGTCTGGGCCCACCTCAGCAACATCACCATCGGCGTCGAGCATATCCCCGGCCCAAAAGTCCAGAGCGATGCCGACATTCTCAACTTTATCCGGGAAAGCTTGGCGCAAGTCTGGCACGCCGCCGCGACTTGCAAGATGGGGACTGCTAAGGATACCATGGCCGTTGTAGACAGTTCAGCGAGGGTGTATGGAACGAAAGGGCTTCGGGTGGTGGATGCGAGTAGTTTCCCGTTTTTGCCGCCAGGGCACCCGCAGGCAACGATTTATGCGTTGGCGGAGAAGATTGCAGCAGAGATTATCGGGCCAGGAGGGGCGAAGAATCCTTTGAGGCCGAGTGTGGGTGCGAGTGGGTCCCTGTGTGGGGCGGGTACTGCGACTTCGTAGACTTTGGGGCTTGTGAAGGCATGTAGATAGATGTGAGACGAATAGATTAAGGCGGGAAGTAATATCAAAGGAGAATACCTAGGGTCCACGCAAAGCATCCTGTTGGCCTTGTTTGCTTTGAAAAGACAATGGTAAGCGAATGGGTTTATAAGTCATTCATACATGGAGGCAGAAAGGTTTCAATGTGCCACAGTGCAGTCGACAGATTAAGGATTACAGTAGGACTTTATCAAAACACATAAAACAAACCAATAAAACTTTGCGCCTTGATGCATGAATCATGACCCTTGCTCTAACTATACCCCTCCCACCCCCCCAAAAGCCAGTAAAGTTCTGATATGTAGCACCTACATCCCAAACACTCACACCAACTAGATCCAAAAAAAAACAAATCTCGTCCCGATCCTGCACGCTGCCCACTCCTTGAAAAAATAAACTTACTGGTTACATATATATATGTAGGTACCATGGGTTAGTCCTTCACAGAGGTGTTTGATCTCCCTATCTAGGCTTCTGTGCTCGACAGCTGATGCGGATGTCGCGGAGGTGGGGGGTATCTGGTTAGTCAGGGTTAGGGAGTGGTGGGTGCTATGTGCTATGTTAGGAAGGGCTCAGGGGTAGAATTGGATACAGCGTTGGAGGTATGTAGATGTTTGGGGTTTCAGCAGTGAGGGCGCAAAGTGATGGGACAATAAGCGGGTGTTTGCGTTGCGCTCGCTGGTGGTTTAGGCGAAGATCTTATTGTCGATGGCGATGTTGTGTTGCTGGATACCATGGTTCTAGGTATGTTGATTGTAGAAGCGTCATGCGGGACGCGATGCTGAAAGCCCGAATACAAAGACTATAGCGCGACTTGAAATACACAGCATTCTTTTATCCAACTCTCAGACCCGACCATAATGCTGCTCAATCGACTGATTCTTCAATATCGCCTGCGGCAGCACGTGCAAATCGTTATTGCTCCCCCTTGTCACATGCGTCGTTACCGACCCCTCTATGCCACTCTCCTCATCCAGCCGGGCAAACCCAGCACTACTGCCCTCTAATGAATTCCTCGTCGTCGGTTTTGAGCTCAGGTGCGACAGGCCAATGGGTGGTCCATGGCGATGATGGGTGTATTTTCCGTCGATGGCAGTGCTGCCACTGCCGCTATGGCTGCTTGCGAAGATCTTGCCAAAGAGCGGGCGGAGGATGGGGAGGCAGGCGCAGATGATGCCGATGGATTGTTCGACGGTTGACCACATGGAGGCGGGGAGAATGGTGTAGGTTATGTCGTCGAGGTTGACTTCGGAGAAGGTGGTGACACGGACGACTGAGGCGACACAGACGCTGGGATCAAGGGCTGTGGTCAGCGTATGGTTTGGTGGAGTGGAAGGTGGTTACCTACAAGAGACCCAGCAGGAATATCCCGCTCAAGGAGAGCTTCTGCCGAAACGCTAGGTTCAACCGCCAGATCATGGGTATACTGAGCGTAAGGATCATGAAGTCGATAAGCAGATTCGCGACGCCGTTCCATCGGTAGAATTGGTTCTGGTTGATGCATGTCCCGCCTTTGATCGATTTGTCCCAGTAAAAGGCAACCGGCGTGCATTCAAATATGGCAACAAGCAGATTTACGACGAAGTAGAGTAGCACAACGGTCCACGCGGCGGCCAAGGTCCATTTGAACCATCGGACTACGCCAAAGATACGGTAGTATAGAAGTATCAAGGAGGTTTTGAAGGCAACGGACGAGGAGAAGTAGAAGACTTGGAGGGCTAGGAAAATCTACAGTCTTCAATTAGCATCTCCAGTGTCAAATCAATCCACGGAACATGCCTTGAAGAACTCTATGGTCTGAGCCGGAGTGACAGGCCCTCCATATACTTCCGAGTGACGACCGAGTCCAGTGTGTCTGGCCTGGACCCAATAACATGTACTTAGGCCATAATCCAGAACCTTTCTGGTTATCAGTATGGTTCTCTATACCACCAATTTGCTCCTGGGAGTTTTACGAGAGCAATCACAATAGTAAAATCGCTTTTCGCATCTGGTTAGCTAGAGAAGGGTCAACAAAAGCATAAGCAGACTTACTCCCACCAGTAAGAGGCGGCGGATATCCTCCTTGCAATCAAGCGCAGCACTACGACAATAGTCGCTGCCGTCATCAAAGCAATTGTGCCGCCATAGAGCTCAGAGACGCGACTCTGATAGTAGACGTCGCTCGACATTCCGGAAGACTGAGGTTGTACAGCACGTTAAAAAACGAAAAAATCATCCCAAAGAGAGAACTTGAAGGTAGTCAGGAACATTAAAGCTTGACGTTCGCCCGCGTGAGGGCGACCGTTGTGCAGAGAAACGAAACATATGCAAGCCTATGCGAGGACGGGATGATGTACGGGAGAAGCTGCATAGCACCTCTACAATCTCTTACCCGTGCCTTTCTTTCCCTCTGATCATATCCCCCATGGGGGCTGAAGATGATGGAGTGTGGGTGGGTCGACATCTCTAAATCATGGTGGATTGATTGGGTTGGCCTCTCGCACACCACCACACCCAGCTGCTTTGTGACGTATCATTTTGGCCTGAAGGTGGGCCCAATTGCCGCAGGGCCTTGCATACAATCAGAAAACGAAGAATCAAAGTGGCACGATCTCTCTTCAGCTGGAGAGTAGGCATAGTATCTTGAGTCTGCGGTTGGTCTTCTAACTCATTAGCAAGTTACAAACCTGGAAGGCATACCACATTGAATTTTGATGACAGTGTATGAATTGGAACGAGTCCCTCGGTCAGCAAACCTGTACGGAATACCATGTTTTGTATTTCGAATACCATATAATACGAAAATACACGGGTACTAGAATAGTTCTAGAAGTCGCTTCGGATTGGTCGAAGCTGGGAGATACGGTAGGGTGCGGGCCGGAGAAGTAACCACATTCGGCCCTCGGATAAGTATTGGACAAAGAGTTGCATTGAGGAAATACGGAAACAATGTATATGCAGTATGAAATGCAAGATGATGTAGATGATTGTTGATGTTTCTCTTGTTTCGCTTGCCCGTGCGTGGTTAAGCGTATGGCCCTCGATTGGGCTTACTGTGTGCAACTGTGTAACATTTGTGAGGGTTGCTCTCACTGCCTGGCCCGGATGGTGTAGTATCAAATGTTCTCGATCAAATGTCGTCAAACTCGTGTTGCTCAATGGCTAGATCGTTTGCTACCTAGATAACTTGATGCCTAGGGAGATTGGCCAACCTGCCAGAGTCTGTACTCTATTGATATCTGTGGCACAGCTGATCACTACAACCACCGCCGATGGAGGCCTATGACTTTATCATTGTTGGCGGTAAGCACTTAGATATCCCTAGAGCAAGACTTCATCCATCGAAATTTAATATCCTACTTTAGCTGGTGCTTCGGGCTGTCTGCTAGCTTCACGCCTTGCCAAGGCATTGAAAGACCAGAAGATCCTCTTGGTAGATGCTGGTGGAAAAAATGACGACCCAGATCATCAAAACTTTGGCGAGAGAAATTGGACGCTTATGACCGTGCCTCACTACAATTGGGGTTACAAAACCGTACCACAGCCGAACCTAGCAGGGAGAGAAATCGATTACAGCAGAGGTAAAGGCCTGGGAGGCAGCACAACAATCAATTTCTGTGTCTACACCCGGGGTCCAAGCGCAGAGTATGACCGTTGGGCGCAGCTGGTCGATGATGATGTTTGGAGGTGGAGGAAAGTGCTAGAGCGTTTTTACAAGGTGAATATGGAGCGAGCGGTTTCGAGGTATCTATCTGTCGAGCTAAAACCTCGGGGGCGTGGGTGTAGATTGAAAAGGTTCACGAACCGTCGCAAGACTATAAGCGATTTGTCGATGTCTCGGAATCTGCACATGGCAGTGCCGGGTAAGCGAATGTAGCTTGATTGGAACAGGATACTGAATGGATTCAGACCAGTCAATGTGAGCCTTCCAGATTCATGGGAACACGACTTTGGAGAGTTTCTTGAAGCTGCCTATGGCCAACATCCGCAGAACCTCGACATCAACTCGGGAGACCCTATTGGAATCAGCGTCTGTCAATTAGCCGCTGTCAACGGCCGTCGTGTGACGGCTGCCAGCGCCTACCTTTCGGACCCGCCGCCCAACCTGACCATCCTAACTGAATCTCCGGTTGAGAAGGTATGCTTGGACAATCTCAAAGCTGTCGGTATCCAAGTCAAGGGGAAAGATAGTACGTTCGGCCTTGAGAGAACACTTTGATCCTAACTCAACCTTGCTTACCGTATCTAGTCTATGCCAGAAAGGAGGTGATTATATCTGCCGGTACTCTCGACACCCCAAAGTTACTGCTCCTTTCTGGGATTGGACCATCCACCAAATGTGAAGGACATGGTATTCCCTTGTGTCATGAACTCTCAGGGGTAGGCAAAAACCTTCACGATCATCTTTTTCTCGAACTAGTGACGACTCGAAAGAGTGGCAGCCATCATCGATCATCTTATTTACCAAGTAGCCCGGAAGCTTTCGAAGAAGCACGAAAGCAGTGGATGAGAGATCAGACTGGCCCGCTATCCGACTTCTACTTGCCTCAGATGATAAGTTATCTAAAGAGCCATGCTGTACTGCAATCTGAAGAGTTCAAAGACTTGGACAAATTTGTTCAGGAGGCTCTATTAGCGGAAACTGTGCCCAACTACGAGATATACTCGGTGAGTAGCTTTTTTGCGCCTATCCATATGTTTCATTATACTACAAGCATCTTGCAATCATTTACCAACATTTCTTTCATTATCACCCTTCCCATTGCCCTAAATTTTCACCACCAGCTAATCCCTCAATCTTAGCACACCGGCACCCCCACCGTCTCAGCCCCAGAACAGTACCTCGCCGTCGCTGTAGCCTTCATGGGCTTCCAAGGAACCGGCGAAGTAAAACTCCGCTCCGCAAACCCCGAAGATCCGCCCCTAGTTGATCCTAAATTCCTTTCGCATCCATACGATCGCCGTGTTACCATTGAAGCTGTAAGAGATGCGCTTCAGTTTCTTGATATGCCGTATCTGGCCAAGGATCAGATTAGGCTTGCCACGGGCCCGAAGGGAAGGAGTGATGAGGATATTTTGGTGCGTGTCTCTCATAATCAATTCTCCGTTGTTCCAGCCCCTAGTAGAGATGCAGTTCACACACTGACCTTTTCACGATTGCTTAGAAATACGTCCAGGATACCGCAATAAGCATGTGGCACATGTGCGGCACCTGTAAGATGGGCAAGCCTGAGGACCCGGATACGGTCGTCGACAAAGACTTTCATGTTGTTGGAACCAAGGGCCTTAGAGTGGTAGATATGAGTGTTGTGCCTTTTATGTTAAGGTGCGTTGAAGACGAGATAATCTTCTGATTATGTTTTGCTCATCCCTCCCTTCCCTTCTCTCCATGCGCCTCTCTCTTGTTCTCTCTATCTCAACCCCCTGGCTCATCCGAGTCTAAACAGACTTTCTTGCACCCGCCCTATCCGGCTTTCAAATTGATACGCTAACTTCTCTCAGTGCACACACGCAAGCTGCCGCTTATCTCATTGGCGAGACCGCGGCAGAGAAGATCATTGCGGAGTACTCTTGAAAACCCGTCGAGGTGAACAGAACCGAAACGCCTCCCTTGCGGAAAAGGAACCCTAGCCTAAGTCGATGCGTTCAACGGGGCTACTTCTCCCAGATGCACGTCTGCAGTGAATGACCCAAAAGCACTAAACTAAACCAATGCTCATCGAAGACGAACCGAACCCCATTTCCTTTGTGAACAGAACCCCCAATATCACAACCCGAGGCTGCAATCAGCACCACGTCCCACAAACCTCTTTCGCCCAGACCTGCATTCGCAACGCGTGACTTGAAAAGAATATTCGCAACAACGTGTCACCCAACTCGATTCACATCCCCATCAAAAAACAAAAAAAAAGTAAGCCAGAAAGAAGTGCACTTTGACACCGAAAGCTGCTGTATTACATAAATATGGCTAAGACCTCCGACGAGATGGGCGCGAAGGTAAAGTGTTTTCGAGGCCCTTGGTCGAAAAGATTTCTCATTCCTTCATGCTCGCAATGATTTACGAAATATGAAACGTTCACTTTCTCCACATGTGATATTTCGAACTCGCTGACACCAACCCAAACCCAGCCACACACTACCTCACTTCTTAAAGGAAAAGCTTCGTTTTCTCAGGATACAGTGAGTACTATTCACAACAGAGACATGCTCCACACCATCAGATCATAAACGGGACTCCAAAATCCCAAGGATCGTGCGATTGCTCGTTCAACTCTGTCTATGTAGTCTAATACATCTATTCTCTATGAGCCGGCAAGATATATGACCAAAGAAACCTCTAATCTCATGCTTCCCATACCCAAGTCTATCATACCGACCCCATGCCAACGTCTATAAAGCAAATGCAAGTGGGAACGCTTTCCCATGCACCACCCACCACAACGAATCGCAACATCAATCCACCCGAACCCCCAAAACCCAGTAGAAAGGAGCCCCTACGACGCCTTCTTCGTCGCCTTGGTCCTCAGCTTCATCAACAA
>JAABUW010004516.1_pt1 | contig 18841 bp, 19 predicted proteins | sample 5560081 | NCBI WGS metagenome assembly JAABUW01 (sample SAMN10711882, study PRJNA513363) | rock metagenome | isolation source: Antarctica rocks | place: Antarctica: Victoria Land, Knobhead sud
AGGGTTTTTCGCCGACGCGGGTGGCTATGTGGGTTAGGACGAAGCGGCCTATGGTGAGGCCAGCCTGCAATCGGGAAAGGAAGGGGTTAGTAGGCTGCGCTAGCTGGGGGGATGGGGTGGTGTGCGTACCCAGAAACCGGAAGTCACGTAGCCTACTTTCTTTGGGTCGCCGTCTCGGTAGCTATCTCACCGTCAGCATATTCTCGAACATCGCATCGCACTCTCGGGGGTGAGACGTACTCGATTAGGTAGGTGATAACCCAACCCGCCTCCGCAACTTCAGCGCCCTGATACGCAAAAATAAACAAAGCCCCAATAACCGTTGTCCTATTCCTCAGCGCTCGTCGCATCATACCCAACTTACTCGTCTCTCTTTCCTCCTGCTGACTCGCCATCTGCTGCAAACTATTCCCAAACTGGCTCACGCCCTCTTTTTCATACCCCCAAAAGCTCCACCCAACAACCCCAAAATTGACCACCCGAAAGCCAATAGCAATAGCGTAAAAAACACTCCAATGCACCCCCCCACTCACCAACGCCGTCGCCATCAACGGCCCAATCGTCCCCCCGACCCCATAAAACCCCTGCGCCGCCCCAAACACCACAGTAGCATTCGCCAGATTCGCCAAAAACACATTATTCAACGCGATCTCCAGCGCTTCCCCAAACCCAATCGCACAGTACGCTACCACCACCACCGGAAACGGGACCGGGCACGCTATCACCGCGTACGCCGCTATAACGAAGATCTCCGAGAGCATTAGACTTTTTGCCCGGCCCAGGCGAGCGCAGATGAGGTCGGAAGTGAAGGCGGCGAGGATGAAGCCGACGGCGTTGGAGATCCAGATCATGGAGACGACGGCGTAGCCGATCGAGTAGCTGGATTCGATGTAGGGGATTAGGGCGCCGGGGGCGGCGTCGTTGAGGCCGTTGGCGAAGTATTCGGCGCAGCAGGCGGCGACGCGGTAGCGGTTCATGGGGGGGTACCAGAGGGTGGGGAGGATGCCTGCGGCGGAACCTTGTTGGGTGGTTGGCGGTTGGGATTGTTCGAGGTCGTTCGGTGGGGATGTGCTGATGGTGGGCTTGGAGTATTTGGTGGTTAAGCCGTAGGAGGGGAGTTCCATGGCGTCTAGATCTTCGAGTGAAGGTGGTTTCTCCGAAACTCTGGCCGAGGGTGGTTGTTTGATCGGATCAGAAGGAAGGACGCTGAGTCCGACTCCAAAGGCTGATGTAGCCATGGTGTTGCTGGAGACTCGGGTATTGGTGGTTATTTCAAGGAAGCCACGATCGCTTCACACACGGCTGGAGTCGGTTCATGGGTGAGAAAGCTGGGAATTGTGAAATCTGAAATCAAAGGTTTGTCTGGAATTTGGGTGTTCATGGGTATGCCAGATTGATACTTACCGCTCGACGTTGTCGAACGAACTCGGAAGCTTCGAATGCGGAAACAGCTTCGTCGATCTCTCCACAGCTCCAAAAGGAAGCTCCGACCGAAGCCCTGGTTAAATGCACAGAAAAGAAAGAAACAGCATACCTTACTTATTAGTCGCATACATGTATGTTCATGTGTGCCTACCTTGCTGACGTACCTGATGTGCGATATGGGACGTCGCAAGTAAACGTCGAGGTCGCACGCAACAGTGACACGGCACAACTGGCCGACGTGTTCCAGAGAAGTGACAGTATCTCTCACACGGCACAAGCAAGCCAGGGCGAGGTTGCGTGTCCGTCATCGCACAGCCAAGAGTCGGTAGAGCACCAGCGAGCAACGCAATCACAAATCTTGTGTCTGGAGGGCACAGCCGCCGTGCTGACGTTCCAAGGCCGGGATGGGTGAATTTCCGCGTACAACCAACACTTCAGGTCAAATGCATGTCTCGTCGCGATGTATCGAGTATCAGACTCGGTGCTCTGGGCTTATATGAGACACAGATATATGGTAAGGACTGTGGAGGGCCTAGACACAGTAGAGGCCAAGCAGGTGGTCTGATCTTGATATAGGGCGGCTCTAAACTCTAAATCATGCCGTCTCTCGAGCTTGGGGCCAAGAGATGATGTCAAACCGGCCCTTCAAGACGGTCTTCGTACTCATCTCTATAGCCACATTTTCGCCCTTCGAGTCGTCAGTCGAGGCGGGCGCAAGATAGCTACGAGCTCGTGAGCAAGGACTGGACTTTACTGAAGCCGTTATTTGCGTGGCAGCCACTCTTGCTGACCTCCCCACTGCTATAAATACGCTTCGAGCCATCTCGAGTGCCAGCCAGTGCCAATGATACTGTCAGCACCACCACTGCAGGCGCCTCAGACCACTACATATTGCTCATTACCTCGGGGCGCGCCTCGTCGTACCACTTGAGGGATTTCCTCCTTCCCATCTATACTTGCCCGTACTGTCGCAAAACACCTCCGCACAACGATCGGCGCGATGGGGAAGCATATCGTCTACACCAAGATCACGCCGCTGGCGCCCAATGTCCCGCGACAACTGGCCCTCGACTTGCTCCACAGCCACGAGGAGGTTATACGCATGAACCCGCTTGTGTGAGTCCTCCTCTCCACCGTGTACGACAAACGCATCTGCTGATCGATCTGCATGTAGCACCGGTGTCCAAGCGATCGAACCACCACGAACAGCCGCCTCCGATGAGTTCTTCTCGAACTGGTACGAGATCACCGAGATCATCGCACTGGGCTTCGGCGCGAAGAAAAAGATCCAGTTCAAGGGCGTCTTCCACAATCAGCCATATGGCATGCAGTCACATATCTATGCGCCTTTGAACACCGACATGCGGCAGACGTACAAGATAGGAGGGAATCAGCCTGGCGAGCCACCCGAGCAGAAAGAGTTGGGTGTTGACACACCAGCGAGTGGGCTCTATCTGCGAGAGGACGTCAACATCAAAGTCAACACACCTCTGATGGGCGGGATGGTGGAGAAGGAGATGAAGCAATCGAGCAAAGTCATGATTGACAGGATCACGCGCAAAGCAGAACTACTCGACGAGGGCAAGCTGCACGCCATGTTCGAAAAAGGCCAGCTAAAGACCTCAAGACCCAGCGGCGATCCCACATTCGTCGAAAGACCACTCCCCTCTCCCAACAGCATACCCGGAAGTCCACCCCCTCAAGGCCACTCCCCACAGACTTTCGAAGACTCCCAATTCAAATCCCCAAACGTCGACTCCAAAGGCTACGGCAAATACTACGACGTCGCGCCCGACCGCTGCGCCAGCGTCCGCGCCTCGCAATACACCCCGTCCTACCAACAACCCAACTACCAAGGCCCCGACTACGCCCGCCCTGGCGTCGAAATGCCGGGCCAATATGGCCAACAAACCTTCGTCAGCGAGCTTCCAGGATCTTACTACCAGCCCCAACAATCCAACGGCGATAACCTCCGCCCCGCCCCCTTACGCCCAAACTCGCAGTCCCAGCCGCAGGTTTTCCGAGCGGAAATGATGGGCGATACCAATTTCCTTCAACCCCCACCAGCCTCGTCGCAACATCCCCACGACCGTAAGGCTACGCCCCCGAACCAGACGCAGCATCCAGCGTACCAGCACCCGCCTCCACAGCAGAGTCCACGGCAGAGCCCACGGCTGCCGCAGGATCTCAATAACCTCCCCTCTCGGCAAGCCTCGAACGGAAGTTACCAGATCGCGAATCCCGATCAGGGTGTCCCGTCGCGGCGGGCGTCGAACAGTAGCTACCAAGTCACCAACCCGGATCCGCCGCGGCCGACGAGTCAGCAGCGGCACTCCTCATCGAATAATAACGTGGAGCAATGGCAGCGGAGCGTGCAGAGCGATACGCCGATTGACGGGGACTACTATCGGAACTCGCGGAGTTCGCATGCTGGGAGCCACCCTCCGCAGCAGCAGCAGCAGCAGCAGCAAGTGGAGCCGGATCATCTGCGGTTTTCAAATTTGTCGGTACAGCAGAATGCGAATGAGCTGCCGTTGTGTAGGAGTGCTAAATGTCCGGTTTGTGGGTTGTTTGAGGTATGTTGCCATCGCTTCCTCGAGAAGGTTTGAGTGATGCTAACGGAAACTAGGGTGATGAGAAGGCTGTTAGCCATCATGTTAGTAAGGAACATTTTCAGTGAGCTCTCGAACTTCGACTTGCGCGCCAATCTACGCCAACCGACGCCATCAACCAGAGGATCTTCTCGAGTCGCCACATATTGTTTCGCCACTTTTACGCCATCTATGCTTCTTGTATACCCGATTTACAGCGTCCTGCGTTCGGCGCTTTGGAGATGTCGGTTGGTGTGTTTGAGGACGAGCGAGCAGTGGGAGACATGGTTTACGAAGTGGAGATTCACTGGCAGAGACTGGACCAATCCTGGACATCTGAGATCGACTCTTGCTGCGGATTTGGCAGCCATCTTCGTGGGCCATCGCTTTGATGATACCGGTATCTTGGCCTCTTAGAGGATTCACTGCAACGCATGGTATCACTTCCCCGGCAGGCCAGCATCGTTCTCTCAGCCCGTGCGTAGACGGACGCTCAAGGACGTCCATCACGACACTCGCCCACCAGTCACCAACGTCTTCCGTTCACGGACGCGAGGCCAACGTCCACGAATCCGACTTCCCACCAACCTTTTCCATTCATGGAGACGAGGCCAACGTCCACGAATCCGGCTTCACACCCGCGCAATGGTCTTCTCGCGCCATAGCATACTCGCTACATCTGCCCTTCGTTGTATACCCGCTTTGTCTAGGTTCGTGTTGGGGTGTTTTAAGTCACGGGGATTGGTTGAAGGCACCAAGATTCATTTACGGAGCAACGATTGGGATGACGATTCGGGAGAGTGTTTTGCTATAGTCAGTATACCCTTCGCGAGCGTAGTCTGATTTTTTTTTGGAAATGGATGAGTTGAATCTAGCAGAAAGCACTTCTCAGCATCAGTACGCTTCGTTCTCAAGAAGTTTGACCTTTATTGTGTGTTCACGCACAACTCACCATTCCATCAAGTTCCGCGGCGCACACGCAACGACAAGACGACGAGCCTTGGCACTTCTTGGTGTGCTCCAATATTTCGAACTTTTCCGCTCGAGTGACGTCGCCTCCGTAGCCAGGACGTTGGTTGAGCTCTTTGGACTCCACGATACTGTACTCCGCCACCCGTTCCTTGGAGAGCATGCCGCCCCGCCGCCACGTGCCTTTCCATCTCGGCAACCAGTTGTGTGCGCCGCCATGTCTTGGGGCGAAGACAGACAAGTGCTAAGACGATCCTTTGCTTGCATGGCACCTTCACAGCACGTAAGATACCCTCGCAGCATTCAACGACTGACGACTGCCATGGCTCATCGACTTGGAGATGCGGAGTCGTCGGGACTATTGCCCCAGGATACTAGATGCTCGACCCAGCCCTTTCTGATCCGGTTTTACGCACACGACACTTCGCTCCTACAATACCGGAACAATGGCCAAGCTATCTCCCACTGGACATGGCGCATTTGCTGAAGACTCTCACTCAGACAAGAGCTCTCCATACGCTCTAAGCGCAGCAGAGAAGAACGACACCACCGCCATCCAACATGATAATATCACAGCGCAGCGCAACGCGAGCACCACAACCCGCAAAGCAAACGTCGCCGCCCTCCTGCGCAACCCTCTTGCAGGCATGACCGAGAACGAAACCATCGCCGACGTGGACGAATTCATCATGAGCAAAGGACTCCAAGACTACCGCGATTTCGTTTCACAAAGGCGCACTACTCGCGCGAGTAAATCAGCGCCATGATGGATTCGAATCCGTCGACTCCGTTCCTGAGGACGAGAAAGCTATTTTGAGGGAAGAAACGACGAAGAGGTGGAGTCAGCCGTTCGCGCTGTACTCCCTCGTTGCTCTATGTGCTGGATCAGCGATCGTGCAGGGGATGGATCAGACTGCTGTTAACGGGGCGCAGGTGAGCATCAAATGAGTTTTCATATTCGAGACGATCGAGCTTATCCGATGCTAGGTCTTCTACTTCGAGGAATTTGGCATAACGAACGAACGGCAGCAAGGTCTTCTGAACGGCGCACCATACCTGTGCTCCGCGCTCATCGGTAAAGCAATAACACGGCAGTCCCGCCTAGATTCACACATCAGCTGACCTTTCTGTCTCTAGGCTGCTGGATGAACGCTCCCCTCAACAAACTCCTCGGACGGCGCGGAACAATCTTCGTCTCGTGCTTTATATCGTTTGTTACGGGCTTCTGGATGGCTGCGGCGGACTCCTGGTACAACCTTCTCATCGCTCGGTTCGCATTAGGAGTCGCCGTAGGAGCCAAGTCAAGCACGACACCCGTTTACGCCGCCGAATGCGCACCGAAGAGCATTCGCGGCGCTTTGACTATGATGTGGCAGATGTGGACCGCATTCGGAATCATGCTCGGATTCGTGGTTTCTGTCGCATTCGAGAACGTGACCTTCTTGGGCAGAACGTCGCCATGGAGATGGATGCTTGCTTCGACCTCTATACCGCCGTTCTTCGTCATGATACAAGTTTACCTGTGTCCCGAGTCGCCACGATGGTCAGCTTGCCTCAGGACATACGATCACTCAATCGAGTCCCACCAGCTTACTCTCAACAGGTACATGGAAAAAGGCAAATACGTCAAAGCATTCCAAGCCATGAAGAAGCTCCGCAAGCACGAGATTCAAGCAGCGAGAGATATGTACTACGCATACAAGCTGCTCGGAGTGGAAGCTAGTCAGCGTGAGGGTAAAAGTCTCTGGAAGGAGTTCTTCCTTGTCCAGCGCAACAGACGTGCCGCTCAGTCGTCGTTCTTTGTCATGCTCATGCATCAGTTCTGCGGAGGTGAGCCACTTCCGATATCCCATCAATCACACAGTTTCTGACACTAGTCGAAGTCAACGTCATCGCCTACTACTCAACACAGATCTTCATGAACGCCGGGTTCGAGCGAAGCAACGCCCTCCTCGTTTCTCTCGGGACCGGCATCGTCAATTTCCTCTTCGCCGTTCCAGCTGTATACACGATTGACACCTTTGGACGACGAAATCTGCTACTGGTTACCTTCCCGCTGGTGTCGTTCTTCCTTTTGTTCGGCGGACTGTCGTTCCTCATTCCTAACGATGCGACCGAGCACAGCTTGCTTGTATTGCTACTGCTATATATATGGTGAGTTCTCCTACCATCCTGTTCAGTTATGGTCACTGACATCAGGTGCTGCAGTTCATGGTAGCTTACAGCCCCGGCATGGGACCGGTTCCGTTCACCTACAGCGCTGAGGCTTTCCCGCTCTATTTTCGCGATATTGGGATGTCGTTCGCGACAGCCACGACTTGGGGTATGTTACTGATTGGTAAAAGCAATCGGATCTGGGACACGCTGACCGTTCTTCACAGGCTTCAATTTCATTCTATCGCTTACATGGCGTGAGTCGTCTGCTTCCAAGCAGTCGTTGAGAGACGTATACTGACCATGCTCTCCAGCACCACTCGAACGAGGCTTCACTAGCACAGGAGCCTTCAGCTGGTATGCTGCGTGGAACATTTTCGGTTGGGTGTTCGCCTATTTCCTCCTGCCCGGTGAGCCGCCTCCGCAACGGTCATTCTATTGAAGACTTCTACTGACATGCTGCGCAGAAACAAAGAACCTCACACTCGAGGAGCTGGACGTCGTGTTCAACGTCGGCAACCGAGAGCACTTCAAGTACTATGCGGAGCGAGCACCGTGGTATTTTGACAAGTATGTAACGGGGAAGGATGTTCCGCCGATGGAGCCGTTGTGCCAGATTTATGATGAAGGTGGACAGGTGGGCGATGGGAAGGAAGGTGCCAAGGAAATCGCTTGAAAGAAAAAGACATACACATGAGCATGCGGGCAAGAAGGCGTCGTCCGTGATCCCCCTTCCTGATAGCGATGAGATAGCGATGGATAGACGCAGCTTACAATTACCTCTCGGCCGTCTGTGCTCCAAAATTTATCCCCCTTCACTCCAGCCCAAGTCTATATATGAGGCGTGAACGCAATTGATCAACCCTCCGACGACCTTACAGGCCATTGAGCTGGCTTAAGGCCAAAAATGTAGGCTATTACTCCTTGTGAGGGTCGAACTATTCACGTACACTGTCAGTGAGGTGCTTGAGAAGCCAGTGGGAGGCAAGGTCAAGGTGGAGGAGAAATGTGAGGTGTGAATATTAATTCACACTTCACCTGGAGTATACCAACGACATGGGTATGTAGTGGCAGAACAACGATGAAAGGACACTGGGAGACGAACCTCACGACTTTCGCATCTCTATGGACGCCTTGCGGCATACCCATCTTGTCAGATGGCTATAAGAACGACACGCTAAGGCAAATAGGTCAGCAAATGCCTCAGGCTTTCGCCTGGACGATGTGTCACTTACCTAGCCACTGCAATAGGTCAGCAATGACTCAGTGCAGCCGGCGACGAGCTACTTGCCTGCGTCAAAGGAGTTTATTCCACGGTCTTCGGCCGTAGCTTTGATCACGGCGTGGTCTAAATTGAGCTTTTTTCTTAACGGTATATATCTGCTCATCTTGGCTGGTACCCCGATGTCGGCACGATACTTAACCAGAACCGCATCTCATTGCCTATACCAACATACCTGTGTATCTAAAGCTCTCGTGGCTCTGCTGACTCGACTGTTTATATGAGCCTCGATCGACACGCCTGAGGCTCTCGACACGGCGCAAGATCTATACTAGCGAGGACATCAGGCAACGTAGTCTACCCGCCGCGTTGTGGGCTGTGCATCTCATGGTCCTCATAAGCAGAGAGCAGGTTCATCAAACTATGGTACGGCTGTATACCTATCATCAAAGCTGAGCACACATAGACATCCCCCTTCCTCTCTACTTCTTAACATGGATCGTCTACGACTTTCACCCTTGTTATTCGTTTGCCCGGGGACAACCACCTTCTTCTCCCTTCCACGCGAGATGCGAGACAACATCTACCACGAAGCGGTCCGTCACATATCAAACTCGTCCTTACCCTCCAGTGTCCCAATCCTTATTACAAGCGTCGAGCCTCCATACTTCGGGAACGGACACTCTTTTCAAAGCACTGCGCTCCAACAATGACTGGACTCCGTCTCCAACGTCTCCCAGGACTTCGCATCGGAAATCAGATCTACCTTCTGGAGAGAACGAACGTTCTCGATCCAGGAATCTGGCGGGATCCCCGTTAACAGTCATCGATCTGAGCTGACGAAATTCCCTGCATTTGTGAGGAGCCTTGGAGCAGAGGCGAAGGAACTCAGGAATATCGAGATGATGGCGTGGAACGTGGGAGGTGGTGGGATTCCTGCTTGTTGTGCGGCGATAGAGCGTTGCGTTGGCAGTGTGAAGGAGCTGTTGCACGCCGGTATTATCATGCGTGTGCGTGTGATGTGGGGAGATGTTCGTGAGAACATTGCGAGTACGTTCGAGTGTAGACTTGTTGGGGAGGGGGAGGAGAGGCGAGCCGTGGCGACGTATTGGGACACATAAGTGAGCAGATGAGCAAGCCTTGATACACTTACTTTCTGGGGCATGGGGTGAAGGCGAAATCGTGGAGTGTTCAATGATATTTCCAGGGTATATGACAAGCATTACATAAAGCATCGCTATGCAGTCGAACGCACTCCCTTCATCTCTGTGCATGCCTAACAATTTTACATGAACAGCATTGTAGCCGCAAGCCCGAGGAGCATCACCCCAACAGACGCAGTCAATCCGGCCGCGCCACTACCCCCTGTGCCTGTGTTGCTTGGGCCAAACGACTCCGTCGCGGAAGGCTTCACAGCCTTGCCGAGGTTCTTGGCTGGAAAGATCGTGTCTTCTGAAGCCGCGCCGTCAGGAGCCGGGTTCAGGATGTAACCAGTGCCAAAGCTGGACGAGATTTGTCCAGTCGAACCTTCGATAGCATCGGCGTTACCCCAGACGATATCGTACGCTTTCGACCAAACGAGCTCCTGCTGTACGTACATCGGTGCAGTGTAGAAGAAACGCCAGTCAGCAGCCTCGTACACGAACTGCAGCGGTGTCTGTGTCGTATCATCCTCGCGAAAGTTGTTGCGGAAGTTGAACGAGGCTTCCGGGCCGGAGCTTCCAGGCGAGGCTCTGTTGAGTGTCGTCAAGATTTGTTTCACTAGATTGTTCCCGAAATCGCTGTCAAACTGACTCCGCATGGCGCTGCTGGCGACCTGATAGGCAAACGAGATATACAAGGCGATTCCATTCATTGGTAGAACGTTGGCGCCTTTGACGCCTCCAACAGCTTGCATGGGTCCGGTTTGCTTGCGGCCGCCGACAGCGATAGAGCGGACATGGCCTTGGTTCTTCATCAGCTCAGAGAACAGCCCACATGTCGATGCGCAGCCGCCATCTTGAAGAAGAACGATGTTCTCTGCCTCGAAGGTCTGGGGTTGAGGTTTGTCATTCTCGCCATAGCCGTAGATGAAGAAACCCTGTCGCTGCTCAGGATCGCTCAGGTTCCAGCGAGTCAGGGCCGTGTAGTTGTCTCCATGAATCAGGTTGGGCCCGAAGAAGTCTGCCCACGAACCGAAGTCTTTGGCAGCTTTTGTCACCTCGTTGTCGACGTTGAATGGGGTGCCTGCATAGTAAGGGTCGGTCCCATCCTGCTTTGCTTCGGCGTATGACGTGCCCTCGAAATACTCCGACATGCTTTCGCCGGTGAAGTTAAACAAGAGGTTGGCTCTGTAGTTGCCCGCTCCATACGGGTCTTGAGACGGGAAGAGCTGCTTAAAAGTGTCCGTGGCCAGGAGAGCGATACCGCCTGGATTGCCTCTCAAGTCGATGATGAGCTTTGTCTTCCCATTTGCCTTTGAAGTTGCTAACAACTCCCGTACAATGTTCGAGAACTGAGATTCGCTTGCCGGTTCGTAGGTGGGTATCGTAAGAACGGCCAGGTCTCCTTGGGACTTCGGGAAGTATCCAGCAACAGCATAATCGTCGGAGACGACAATGGGGTTTGGGAAAGCTGGGCTGAAGCCCTTCACGCCACCAGTTGGTACCGCCTTGTATGGGACCTGGGAGCTTGGCACTGCTCCAGAGGCGCTTGGGTTTGCGAGTGACGAGGGAACGGGTATAGCGCTGCCGGATGGGAAGGCGCTGAACACAGAACTCGAGGGTTGGGGGGCACGCTCCGTGATGATGTCCCTTTTGAACGGAAAGCTGCTGGAAGAAGCGTAGGCGCTGCTGGACGGTGAAGCAACACCACTGCTTAAGCCTGAGCCTCCAGACTCGCTTTGGATGTTGTTCGAGCAGAACGCCTTGAAGAAGCTTGATCCATCGGTGACACCTCTTGCAAATGTCTCCCGCGTATCCGAAGAAGCATAAGCCTCGGTAATAACGTGCTGCGTTGTGCCATTTGCGAACTTCAAAATGGTATCCGTGCCCTGGTAGATCGTTGCCAACGAAAATGCATTGCCGAACGCCCCTACTAAGGCTGGAACGCTGTTGCCGGGTATGAGAGGAAATAGATTGTTGTACTGCGAGTCGGGATCTTGTTGCCTTCCGTTGCCATTTGTGGCGGCGTACGTATTGAGCCAATCCTCGACGTCATCACCATTGATCTGAGTAATTGGTGAGGGAGTATACCGTGCGCTGTTCGGGCTGACCAGAGCCTCGCCATCGAGTACACTATAGACGTCCGGTAGGCTAGTGCCATCCTCAGATACGGAGATGATCGTGTAGAAGTCAGGGCTACCGCTGGCGAGACTCTCGGAGAACAGCCTAGTGAAGTAGAACACGCCGATGATGTCAGGCGTGTAGGCAAAATGGCCATCGTAAGCAGCAGCGATCAGCGTATAGATGTCGAGCTGGTAATCGTACTCATTCGAGTAAACACCACCATCGAGGTTCTCTGTAATCTTGTCTAACCCGCCCATGATGTCCACGGCAGGATACAGATACCCCGTTGGCGGCTTAATGAGATAAGACAAGTCACTCTGGAAGCCAGCAAGTGCCTTGAGTCCTGCGCGACATGTCAGTGGGTGTTACACTGAGCAAGATGCGTCTCATGTAATGCAGGACCGCACCAGCAAGTTGCTCAGCATCGTTCGTCTTGTCCAGTGGCACTGATCGAAGGCATGCTAGTGCAGTATCTGCTGGGACGTATGTGGTGTTTCCCGAGAACAATTTGCTGATCTGCGCGCATGGTTCCGAAGACTGTCTAGCATCATGATGTCCTACATGGTAGAGGTCAGCAAGGCTGTCGTCGGAGCTTATGGACTACGCCGATATATGGGTCGGCTTCCATACCAGTGCGCGGCTTCGCGTGTGCAGATGTGACAGCTGCAGCGGCCAATAGTGCCGTTCCCAAAGAAAGTCCAAGCATCTTTGCAGATATGAGAAGGAGAACCCAAATACCTCCGGAGAAAAGTGTCCACCTACGGTCGTCGTGTATACAGACTCGCGAGAATCGTGAGAGAAGGAGATGTGGTATATTTGAACCTGGCAAACGCCGCCTTGGTGTTTAGGCCCACCATCACGGTTTTGTCTACAATCAGCTGAATGGGTAGCAGAGGCGGCGGCTTGCCTACTGCGCATCGCCTTGTGCACAAACTCAGGGGATGAAGGCGCCTTGGCGAGGGAGTACGGCCCCCAGTTCCTCCAACCAGTGATGTTAGCGCCTAGGGGTCCTCAGCCTCTGTTCTAGGTATGACCATGTGTGGCGTACGCCAGGGTCCGAAGTGCAAACAACGTGCTGCGGCCAAGGACCAGTAACGCCCCTGCTCCGAAAACGTCTACATACGCCGATGTGTTTGTGTTGTAGCATCGCCTGTCCAGATATCTCTGCATGTGACTGATCGACTTCGTTGTTTTTCAGCTGTTGCCAAGAAATTGGTGCAGTCAAAAATAGCGTCGGCAGCTAGGCTCGGAAAGGACTACCAGCGGGAAGCCTAATTGATCCACCACTTCCTTCGACAGCACCTCCTTCAAGTACTGTTGGCTTTGCATTCCCCCGTCGGCAGTGTTGCTGACATCACCCCGGCTTGATGATGATAGCTTGAGGACCATGATCCGCCTTTGGTACAGCACCTCCTTCGACTACTGTTTGCTTGGTTCTCCACCTTGGTCAGTGTTACTGGCATCGTCCCGGTTTGATGGTGATAGCTGGAGAACCATGGTCGCCGGAAGGTATTGAGACGTCAAGTCAGCAACCAGGAGCATGTTGGCAAGCCGCCAAGATCAGGACACGCCAACTCTGAGTCAAGCCCAGGGCGACACCTCGTGATCCCGATTTCTGACTGTTGGGGACGCCGGGTACAGCTAGCAATGAGAATCCACACCATGTCCTCACGAGTTACAGGACCATCGTCTCTGGGGTTCTCGGGGATGGACTTGAAATGAATCCGCATGGCTGCGAGCTTCAGATTGTCCCTCGGGGATATTCGAAACGGCAATCCGAGATGTGCACGATATAGCCCACCATCTGGCATCTGGAGTTGCAGATCTTCAGCGGGTGCTCAACTGAGGCGAAGCTCGATCGACGGCATCCGGCTTGCCGTGGTTTGTGTGTTCAGAGTTCAAGGCGGCCCAGTGGCGGTGCTACATCTTTGAGGTGTTGGTAACCCTCATGGACGCTTGCTCCGGCGCATGGCCCCCCACGCGATGTGGTACGAAGGACCGAATACGTGCTGCCCATCACGACTAGCGTAGAAGCGGTGATGGCTGTGGAAGGTGAGGACGCCGCAGAGTAGTGGTATAGTCATCGTCGTTTGCGAACGATCATGGCTCTCCTCGGTATTTGTTGGATTGCACGATCTCGATGGTTAACGTGTCTTGGTGTTGAAGGCGGAAGAAGAAGGAAAAGAAGAGGGTCTGAGAAGAGGACATGCTTCGACAAGGCTGAGGTGCCAGACTTGCCTACATATAGCCACCCTTGTTGAGATCTAGATGGGTGCACAGCATACAGGAAGCTCGAGGTGATACTCGCTGTGCTGCAAAACACTTACACTCGAGGAGTCCAAAGCCATATGCGATTATGACCGTCCTTTGGCAGCTCATCCCTGGTCAATCCCAAGATTAACTCACAACATCCCTTCGACAACGACTTTTCTGACCCGGCGAACATGCTGGAAGCGCCTTATGGCCAGGACGTGAACGCTCATTCGTACGTTGTCGTGGCATGCATCGCAGCGCAGTCTCATGTCTCGACTGAAATTGATCCGAGAACCCTCATGGCGACTCTGGACGGTAAGCTACTATATCCAGAGCTGCATATTGCCAGAGCGATATCAGCACCCGCCTGACAATGGGTAGGCAGCGGATGATAGGGTGCTCACTTCCTTTCACCGTCTCATCACTTTTATTATTTTCGATTAAGGTAGCCTTGAGGCCGAACACGTGTCACCTGACTCTCCATCCTCCTCTCACCTCATTATATACCACGTGCAGTCTACCTCATCTCTACTTCTGCCTAAACATTCTTCCGTATCCCCTTTCATCTAACTTCTTACTCCACTCAATAACATATACCACCTCACTTCCATCAACCAACATCAACCCACTCCAACAAGATGACCATATCATCAGACTCACCACCCAATCCACTCAAACGCCAGGCTACCGACGAACTCGAGGCACCCTCGGAAGGCAACAAGCATCAAAAGACATGCATAACCTGCTGCGAGACAGGCACCACTTTCCCTGCTGTCTCTAAGAGCTGCGGCAAGGCTCACAGCAACAACGTCTGCACACTTTGCTGGCACAAGCACATCTGGATCAAGGTCCTCGATCAGGCCCAGGAGCCTGTTCCATGCGTCCAATGCACAGCCATGATCACGTACGGGGATCTGAAGCGAGTTGCTCTCAAGCAGGATGTGGAGCAGTAAGTCCACATTGCACAAGTGTTTGGTCGCTGGTGGGAATGTATGCTAATCGAGTGTAGCTATGATTGGCTAGTCCGCCGCAAACACATGGCCGAGACGGGCGAGCGCGAGTGCCTTGCCGATATCGTTGATGGAGGCGGCAATCGCGTGACTTGCCATAACGTCCAATTCCACGATGAGGCTACGCAAGGTCGAGTCCATATGTGCGGTGCTTGCGGCGACCGTCAGTGCATACGGTGCGGTATCGCCGAACATGACGGAGAGAGCTGCGAGGAATTCCAGCATCGGTTGGAGAAAGAACATGGCGACGAGGAAGACCGGACCGAGCGGGCCTTTCAGCAGGGTTACATGGGCCTTGAAACAATCGGAAAGCTCGGAAAGGAGAAGGAGAAGTTGAAGAAGCCAAAGCCGTGCCCGAAGTGCGGACAGATGATCGAAAGGGGCGAAGGATGTGGTCGAGTCACATGTAAGTCAGCATGGGATTCTTCGCTTACTGTTGCTAACTTTTGATGATAGGCATCCGCTGCTCCAATGAATTCTGCTCAATCTGTGGTGCTGCTTACTATGGTGAGGGCAGTGTGCCGGACATCGGCAATGCTGCGCATGATAAAACGATTTGCGCTTACGGGAGACGGGAGATCGAAGATTGGCGGTGCAAGCGCAGGAAGAGTGCGAGCAGAAAAGCGAAATGTGGTGGGACGGCGAAGACAAAGGACATTGATGAGGACGAGGGTACTGAGGTCTCGACAGGCAAGGGCAAGGACTTTGGAGAAGCGGAAGACGACGGCGTGTGTATCAACAAGACCGAGGAAGCAGAATACGAGAAGCTCGGGAAGGGACAGCACGATCCTGGAGTTGCGACGCCGCTTTCGATCAGTCCGGAGAACACTCGCATCGACGAGGGAGAGCAAGGGGCTACTGTCGTTGAGGAAGAGGTGAGCCTTCCCACTGACTTCGAGCCTCTTCAGGAGTATGGTGATGACCTCGTCAAGAAAGAAGAGCCTCACGTGAAGGTGGAGAAGGTGTTCTTCGAGCAAGAGGCGCTCTTTAAGATCGAGGAGCTTGATATTAAGCAGGAAACTTCAATCAAGGAGGGATATATTGTCAAGCAGGAGGCTGGCGTCAAGAAAGAAGAGACCGATATCAAGCATGAAGGACTCCTGGCGAAGAAGGAGGAAGCTACTGTGAAGGGGGAGATGGTGGTTATCAAGGAGGAGCAGCTATGATGGAGGACATGATCGGCACTTTGGACACTGGTAAGCTGTTATGATCGACAGAGAGTAGTCGAAGCATTTGTATGAGCATGAATCATCCGGCCTTGCGTTAGCTCATCATCAGAATAGGAATAGCTCATCCCACATATACTCCATAGCACAGTACTACAGTACTCTGACAACCCGTTGAACGCCACACACCTCGCTGTACCCGCAATCGAACCACACAACACCCCCTTACTCCTCCAGACTAACAACCTTCACAACCTCCACTCCACTCTTACCAACCTCAATCCCCTCCAACACCTGCCTGGTCTTCTCCCACGGCACATTGAAAAGACCAGAATTGATCTTGCACATTCTCACCTCCTTAATCCTCTTCCCCTCGTCGACTGACTCATTCCACTCCTGAACCTTACGCAACAGATCCTCCATAGCCGGTTTCGTCGCAGCAAGAATCTTGGTGGGCGAGTCCTTGCGTTTACCGTAGTGGTGCGAGGTGAAGAGGCAGCCGACAAAATGCGTCGCTGGGTCTCCTGGTTCGTCGTCGTCGTCGGCTTCGGCAAACCCTTCGTCGTCGCCATCCGCAGTCTCCTTGGTAGTGGCAGCCGAGAAAGCATCATCCGATGGTGCAATGAGGAATGCAGTCCCGAAGAGTTGGTCTGGAGTCCATTTCTTGCAGTACGCGGCGTACTTTGGGAAGGCCTCCGGGCAGTTTTGTTTGAAGGCTTTGGCGATGCCGGCGGCCCAGGAAGCTTGGCAATTGCAGGCGTGGATGAGCAGGGTGTTGATGGGGGCGGAAAAGATGTCGCCAGTCGATTCGATGATTTGGAGTGTTGTGCTTGTGGTTCCGGTGGCGGTCAATGGGTTGGTGGATTGCTCTACCGTCTCTGCTTTCGAGAAGTACGGTGAGCTCTCATCTGGAGCTGCAGCGGGTTTTGAACTCGATGCTGTCGTCGAGCGTTGCTGTGGTCGAGGTTTGGCAGTTGTGGTTGTGGTTGTGTTACCATTAGGCCGCTTCTTCTTAAATGCGTCCATGATTGTTGGCTGTGTAGTTGTATCCTCGTCTGCCGACCGCTTGCGAGATGTGTTGCTTGTATTTGACGACATCTCGGCAGTACTGACCACTCTCTCGTACAGTTATCAGTTACTCAAAGTCGATGTTCTGTGTTCAAATGCTCGAGCGGAGTCACCTTGTGTCGCCTTGACTTCGAGAAGTTCGCGTCGCATCAGCCAATCAGCATCTAGCCAATCAGCGTCCACCCAGATCGGAGCTGCTTTTGCGGCAAGCTTTCACCACACCCCCGACGTCTTCCACTTCACCTACCCATTGCGCACCACACAACCCCCCTCGCGACTCTCACAATGTCTCTCACCAAAGCGGCGACCTCCGCCGTCCGCCACCTCCCCCGGACACCTGCTCTCCGCTCCCCAGCCGCCGCCCTGGTCCAGCAGCAGCAGCGCAATGTCTCTGACGCCTCCACTTCACACTCCAACTTCACGTCCCCCTTCCATCGCGGCACTGGCAACCAGCAGGATACGACCGTAATACCGAGCTTCGGCAAGTACAAGGCCGGTAGCGAAACAGGGAACAAGATGTTCCAGTACTTCATGGTGGGAGCGTTCGGTGGGCTCTCGGCAATGGGGGCGAAGAATACTGTGCAAGGTGCGAACACCGAGCCTTAATCCCTAACACGGTGCGGAGCGCTGCGATTGTAGGTACTGACGATGGAGGGTATAGATTTCCTCAAAAACATGTCCGCCTCCGCCGATATCCTCGCCATGGCCAAAGTCGAAGTCGACCTCGCCGCCATCCCCGAAGGCAAGAACGTCATCATCAAATGGCGCGGCAAGCCCGTATTCATCCGCCACCGCACCTCCGACGAAATCAAAGAGGCGGAGGACTTCGACTGGAAAACTCTCCGCGACCCGCAGCCGGATGAGGAGCGGGTGCAGAAGGCCGAGTGGCTGATCATGGTGGGCGTGTGCACGCATTTGGGGTGTGTGCCGATCGGTGAGGCTGGGGATTACGGAGGGTGGTTTTGCCCGTGTCATGGGAGCCATTATGATATTAGTGGACGGGTGAGGAAGGGGCCGGCGCCGTTGAATTTGGAAGTGCCAGCGTATGACTTCCCGGAGGATGGGGCGCTTGTTATTGGGTAGGTGGTGGATGAGAGGGGTGCGGGAAGAAATGTGGTAGAGATGATATGGCTGGTAAGGTTGTTGCGTGGCCAAATGTACAGATAAATGGCTTCTCTAGCGTACCAAACATGTTACAACACAACAATGCTTTCGCACAGCAATGCTTGATACGGGTATTGACAGGACAAGAGCGAAACAGCCGTTGGTTGGAAACCTCATCAGTCGGTATGCTAAACTGCAGTAAATCATCCCAATTATTTCGTCGTAGCATTCGTGCTCAAAAACAACACACAAGCCGCTACAATCGCCGTGGCTACTATCGTGAACACCTACGCCACCAATGAATCAGCACAATGCTTCTCTTCATACCAGGAAACCCTCCCCGCAGGCTCGTCTCCTCGGACAGCACAAAGTGGAATAAGCGACTTACAATCTGCGTAGCCACCCCACTCTGCACCAAGGCTTGTCGTCTCGAATACCGATTGACCGTCTTGATATAATTTGACAGCCCCGAGATAAGACAGGCCAGTGCGAGGAACCAGAATACGAGGCCGAAGGGGAGAGCGACCCGCCGTTCGAGGGACGTAGGCTCGGATTTTAGGTGGAAGGAGATGAGGATTGCGACGGCGACGACGGACATGTAGGTTGCTAGGCG
>JAABUW010004520.1_pt1 | contig 18821 bp, 19 predicted proteins | sample 5560081 | NCBI WGS metagenome assembly JAABUW01 (sample SAMN10711882, study PRJNA513363) | rock metagenome | isolation source: Antarctica rocks | place: Antarctica: Victoria Land, Knobhead sud
ATGTCAAGATTGATGTGGTCACCTAGGCTCTTACATAAGATCTGTACGGCACTTTGCGTCCACGCAACAGACAATGCAGTGATACAGCACCTCTTGCATCACCAAAGCTCTGCACAGGCTCTGTGTGCAGTCTTTATTGTACAAAGCAGGAGTATCTTTTGCAGGCCTCAGCTGAGTCAGCGCCTCCTTCTGCATCAGCTGGAGGTGCCAAATCAGGCATGGCCAGCCTCATGCGTAAAGCAGTTCAGCAGGCCAAGGCCGAGGCAGCTGCCCAAGCGGCTGCTGGTGGCCTTCCTGCCCTCGACAATGGGCAGATAGCTGTCAGCCTAAAGGCACCTGAGGCACCTGCCAGTGGGAAAAGAGCCTTGGCTGCAATGCTTCAAAAGGCAGCTCAGAAGATGCAGGAAGCCGAGGCAGGCCCACCGACACATGCAGTGCCATCAGCATCTTCAGACTCCAAGACTGCCGTGCGTAAGCAGCTAGAAGACACAGACCAGCTGAACGCCACAATTGATGCTCAGCTGTCAAGCTTGCATGAGGCATCCAGCAGATCAGGCAGGCAGCCAGACTCGGATCCTGGCACACTGCATCCTGCTCACAGACAGCAAAGCCTCGGTGACAGATTGGGGTCCATTTTCAAGAACATGCTGTCGCCTTCAAGGCAATCTAGCTACATTCCGTTGGATGCTGATGGATCCCCAGAAGCTGCAGCAGAGACTGTAGGGGCCCATGAGTCATCTGGGCAGGTCACACATGGCAGAAGAGCACCTCCGCGTCATGCAAGCCTAGGTGAGAGACTGGAATCGGTGCTGAAAACGGCTCTGTCCCTGCCCAGGCATTCTAGCTACAACGCTGTGAGTATGGAAGAGCCAAGCGCCCTCCCAGAGCCGCTTGAAAACCCGGGGGAGGCATTTGAGGACCAAGGGCGGGTGGTTGAGGACCTCAGGAACCCCGCTGAGCATCATGGAAGAAGATCACTGCCCCGGGATGCAAGCCTGGGTCAGAGACTGGGGTCCCTTCTGAAGGGAGCCCTGTCCCTTCCTAGGCAGTCCAGCTACATGCCTGTGGATGATGACGAGGAAGTCGATGACGCAGCTGGCTCCCTGAGTCAGCAAGGAAGAAAGTCCTTGACAATCCAAAGAGAGCTGAGTCTGCGTGAAAGATACAGCTCCCTATCACGGCACAGCAGCCAAAGGTACAGCTCCCTATCAAAGCAAAGCAGCCACTCTTTTCTCAATGAAATGTTCGAGGTTGGCAGCTCTCAGACTGTCGGCAACAGTTCTGGATCCTTGTCTCTATCAAGAGAGCCAAGCCTTGGGGTCAAGGGCAGCCCACCTGAGTTGGAAGTCAGCGATGAGGCACCCATGCCGGTGTCACCCAGCAAAAGAAGGGTCCCGCCTCGTGATGCTAGCTACCCACCTGAGTGGGTGACACGCACCCTTGGTCAAACATCCACGGACCACAGGGATGGCAGTGCCAGTCCCAATTCTCGGCTGGGACCCAGTTTCAGCAGTACAAGTGTGGCATCTGATTCTGAAGACCAAGGTACCTGCGCCATTTGCCTGTCGAACCTTGTTGAAAGCCTGTAATGCCACCACACACTGTGAATGACTGATGCTGCAAGCAGGGTCTGCAGTGGTGCACATTGCGCGGTCAATTTGGTATCACAGAGTCACACATGCAAGCTTCATGTCTCAGTTACAGTGCCTGTGTTGAATCGCTGCTGTGCAATATGCACGTCTGACAGTGAGTGCCTTGACATCCATGCCTACTTGACACCGCAGACTCAGACTCTCTTCCCACATGGGTGAACTGGCCCAGCATTCAGTCTAGGGCCCCCCAGCAGGCTGAATCAGATCATGAGGATGATGTCAACCCCATTGTGCCCATCCTCATGCCTCCTCCTCAACTCAGGAAAGGGCAACAGAAGGAGAGCCAAAAGGCACAAGCTGCCTTACCAAAAGCCCTCACTCCCTCCCCTCTTTCTCAGTCGCTCATGCACATGCCTCCTGGGGCAGAGCTGGACGCCAAGCCAGCACCTCCTGTCGCTACGCCAAAGGGTCAGCGCCTTTTTGACTTCTGGCACCAGAAGGTAGACCATCAGACGTCTGCTTCCACCAATCCGTTACCTACCAGTCACTCTCTGGCTCTGGCTTCTGAAGCAAACGCTGAGCTGCAAAGCAGCAGCGTGCAAAGTGCTGATTTCCCAAGCCTGGGTCAGGCACGCAGTGTGTTGCGTGCGAGCCATGTCTGTGGTGCCCTCAACATGCCTAGCTCAGCACAGCTGGCACAGCACATCCAATCGGCTGAGCCAGCATCAGGACAACGGCTGCAGCTGGAGATGCAGGCTGCATCTCCAAATCTTGGCTCTGCAGAGCCTGCCCCACACCAACAGGCGCTGACACAATCTGAACCTGCGCAGCCATTGTGCACTGAATTGCACAGTGATTTGGGTCATGTGCAACCTAGCACAGCAGCAGCAGCAGGCCGGCAACGCCAGGCTCCAGCAGATGAAGGCTGGTGTGACAAGCATGGAGCAACACCGGCTGCTCTGGTGGCAGAGTTGGAGGCAGCATCCAAACTGGTGCATCATCAGTCTCTGCAGCAGGCTCAGCTGCTGGAAGGCCTTGAGCACGCCCTGTCTGAGTTGAGTGAGCATCGCTTGCTGATTCAGAACCCACAAGCAGCAGTTGGCACAAGCCAGCAAAGTGGATCTGACGGTACATTTTCAATTACACATAGACTTGTTGCTTGGCTTGTTTTGACTCTTTTTGCAACTCACCCCTTGTGGTTGCTCCTTGACAACAACTATACAAACAACCTGTTGTTGTGTGCAGCCCATTCTTTGGTGCACTACATTGTACTGCTGTGCCTGTGTCGTGTCCACTTTCATGCAGGCTATGCTGATGTGCCCTGAGTGTAAGGTATATGTATGATCAAGCCAATGGGTTGTTTGCCCACATGGACGCAGCAGAGCATGTAGTGCTTCATGCAGAAGGATCTGTGGTGCGCCTCCAGTCAGCAGAAACACAGCCCAATGTGGACCCCAGGCGTCAGCCAGATGGCCACACACTGAGGCACCGTCAGTCCTTTAACTATGGCGGTGATAGGCCTGGCCTTACAGTGCTACCTGGGGCAAGCTGGGCTCCCCTCGGGCAAGCCCCAGGAGGTGGGAGTATTGTACAGACAAAGGAGCCCAGTGCTGCAGCTGCTTTGTCTATTCCTGCTGCTGCTGCTGCCACAGTAACAAGGGCAGTACCTGCGAAAGTGCTGTCAAGGGCTGGCCCGTCAAAGCGCTCAACCAGGACTGCTTCAGGACAGTTATCAGTGGCTATCTCCAGAGGACAGAAAGTTGATTCCAACAGTGTCAAAGCATCATCTGTGCGGCAGTCAGCTGTGTCAGGATCTGCTGCAGCAAAGCTGGTATACAGTCTCACAAGTGAATCAGCTGCACGCAAGCAAGGACGCTCTGAAAGCAAGCTTGAAGGTGGAGCCAGTTCAGCAGATGGTGCAGCTCTGCAAGAAGCAGCCAGGCAAGGGCCTGAGCAAGCAAAGTCCACAGAAGCTGTCAGGCCTGTGTCAGCAAAGGTGGCACAGAAGACGGCTCAGCCTTTGCACAGCAGACAAGGTCAAGCATTACGGTCAAATACTGTCAGGGCAAAACCTGATGTGTCTCAGTCGAGACAACGCCGCAGGTCTGGCCCAGTCAAGGGTCTGCAGGATAGCACAGATTCTGACAGTGATTGATTCAATGCAAGGATTGCCCTGGGTTTTAGCTATAGAGACATAGACTATGTTTCAATGAAAGTAGTATATATAATTATATATTTAGGGTTCGGACATATATAGTATGTACTTGAATATATACCACCATTTATTTGGCACTTCTTTACCAACACCTTGTATCTGTGTGTAGGGTGAAAGGAGCCTGCCAACCACCTGACCGGGCAATGTCATTAAATGTTTGTTTTGTGAACAGCTACAAGACTTTTCTGCTCTAAGCTGCACGTGCTGTATGCCAGAGCACAACAGATTTGTCATTGCACAGTCACTCAGAATACATCGTCAATGATTGATGAGCGCCTAGTACTTATGAAGTTTGTGTGATGTGTCATTGTGCAAGCTGTGCAGTGAAACATGTTCTGAAGGCCACAACACACCTTAATGATGCTGCTTGCTGCCATTGCTGGTATGTCATAACACTACAAGGCATGTTGTACCAGCATGTCCGTTCTGAGACAACTGCATGCTGTTACACATGTTTGCATCAGCTGGCAAACATAGATGTACAAGCTGTTGGGTCTCTGTATTGCCATAATCATTCCACCACAAACTTCTAGCATACATAATCTGCTCTGACACAAGACTGTAATTGTTGGCATCAGTTTATTGCCATATCTTTGACATGGTGCCAGGCAAAGAAGGGAGAGGCAAGCTCGGAAAGTCCGAGCAGAAAGCTGTGATAGTGCCGTGGTGGTGGTTCAATGGGCAGCACTGTTGAGGATTTTATATTGTGCAATGTTGAGTGGTGTTTCACAGCAGCACTTTGTACGCCTGCTGTTGTGAGCATTCACTGCGCAACTGCACAGCCTTACCTGCAGTACACCCACAAAGGCAGTGTATATCGCGCAAAGCAGAATTATGCAGGAGTGGACTGTGAACCTGCAGCATGAGCTGTGCATGTCTATGGATGACATAAATCGTCTCCTTACTTTGATTCTATCATGTTACCCTGCTACTGAACTCACCAGGCAGAACTACAGCAGGTCTGCAACCTGCTGAGGGGCAAATTCAACAGCTGGAAACTATTATGCGAGAAACAGGGGCGGCAAATCACAACGCTCAACACCAGGTGATGGTAGCATGGGCTTTTCGTGACCGCCGACATGTAGCGCTCTGCGTGCTATGTCCGTCGACTAAGTAGCACTGGGTTTCAGGTGCGCAAGTGGTGAGCACAAGTGCGTTCCCGACAAAGCCTGGGCGTCCATACGTCAATGAGTGACGCACTTCAACTCAAAGGCTGTGTGATGAGTTGGCTGTGTGATGAGTTGGCTGTGTGAGCTTCGCTGCTTGTTTCTGTTTGCGACCGCAAATTCAGGTTGGCCGTTGAAAGCCGAAGATGGACCGGCGCGCCGCACAAGTTCGAACCCACGCGCTAGAAAATAGAATCCAACATCAGCGCAAGGAAATTCACAGCGTTGACACGGGATTTCAGCATCAAAACGTACGAAGTTGTCTCATCAACGACAAGCTGCTCACGATGTGTTGATGGCACTGTACTGAAGGGGCAAAAGAAGCAGGATGGGGTGGGATCGCGTATGAGACAGACTGAACCGGCTTTGCGTATCCTGCCTCAGGGCCTTCGTAAGAGCCATGCCTGAGTCCTGCTCAAAGCCAGTGCCTATTCCGCGTGCCTCGGATGGCCGGTGCTGGCCAAACGAGGGCCGTGAGCAGGTGACAGATCGAACTTTGCTGTCCCTGCTACCCTGCAAAGTATTGTGCTGAGTGTGCTTGTGATGCCAGGCAAGGGTACCACGAGAGAGAAGATCTGTACAACAAGACACATTTATGCAGCGTGAGCACGTTCCTGTCACTTGTATGTCAAGGTCAAGGTGCGTGTTCCCTTGCTTATCTTTCGCGAAGTTAGCAGTGCTGTTTGCTCTTCTGCTGTACCGGTCAACAAAAAAACCATTCTTGTCTGTAGGATGTCGGAGGACATCGAGCTTGGCATGGCTGAGATCCAACGTATCATGCAGGTAAAGTCAGCTCTTGCAACCATTTGTTGATTGGTCGCAACAGTCTCTGAAGCAACAACATTGTCTGCAGGGTGACAGCAACAACAAGCAAGGTCATGTCAAAAGTGTTCAATGCTTCTGTGGTGTTTCACCCCCAACCAGATCATCAGGGGCTGCAAACCCACTTGGCTTAGACACAGCCTGGCGCAACACAGCATACAAAGCATGCACTCACAGCAACCTTCAGGCTCTTCGTGAAATGAGTGAATCAGCAATCTTACACAGCAATGTGTACGGAGATGTTTTGTCCATTCCTGACTCTCCAGAGTTAGGATTTTTGTCAGCAGAATGTGAGGGGTTTGATGAGATGGACGAGCGCAGAACTAGTCCAGCTTCAGACCAGACCCACTACTGATGGTCCAAAATGTGGCAATACAGCCAGTGGCTCAAGTGTGCAGTATGGCCAATTATGTGTATACAGCTTGTATTGTATGCAGCAATGCCTTTTTGCATTGCTCTTGCGCATTGCTAGTAGCGGGGCGTACCTTTACATAATCAATTTTGAGGGGCAAATGCCCACGTCTTTGAGTTTGTCATGTCCTAATGAGTTTGTTTTGGACTTTGTGAGGTTTGACAGATTATTGTGCAAGTCTTTGATACAGGATTGACTTGTGTACCTTGAAGCAGCTGGCCAAAGGCATTAGACAGTTGCACTCAATTGGTGCAGCGTCTTTCATTTTGTACTGCTAAGGTATACTTGATCAACAAGCGACAGCCATACAAGTACTTTGTGACTAGACCTGAGCAGTGTGTGAGAGCTTGGTGCCACGCACCTTTACTAAAAACGCTGCTAATAAGCAGTGTCATTTGTAACCTGACTCCATCTACGCAGTTTTGGCAGCTCTCATTGGAATTTCTAGGCATTGCAACCCATCTAGTGCATTGCGATCAGTGCTTACACATATCAATACAGATCATCAGACTTGCCGTGGAAGTCGTTGAAGTTGATGCGCATGACCAAATAGTGTAATTCAGACTGCCAGCTGATCTTTAGCGTTTTGGCCGTCAGCACCTTCAGGAGGTATCGATGTCGATCCTTGAACTTGGCATGAAGAGCTTCAAGCTCTGCTCTCACACCTGCCACTGATACCTTAGTTCCCTGCATGCCAGCAAACGTCTGTAAAGCCAAGCACGCAGTACTGGCCGCCACCTTGTGCATGACCATGAATACACTAGCAGTCATGCACAGTGCACACACTTGCGTACAAATAGGCTCAGACAAAGGCACATACTTGCAATCTCAGACATGCACACCACCATGCACAGGCACAGACGGGCATGAACACACACACACTCTCTCACCGGCTTTCTCAGCTTCTGTTGCAGATCAGCAAAGTGCAGCACTTGGTTGAGGATCTGCACCACCACACCCTCGATCAGCTTCCAGGTCTTGTCAGGGGCCAGCAGGCACTGCCGTTGCACAGCTACCACAAATCTGCTGTGGGCCGCTGTCACCTCCTCCAGTGACTTAGATCCCTCTAAAGCCTGCATCACAAGTAAGGGACAATATCAAATTAGTTTTGGCTTTCAAATGGTGACATAATAAATGTTTGATGCCTTCTGCAGTGGTTGGGGCACCTGCCCAGCACATGTACAAATTGCCTTTATTCAAACAAAGGGCACAGGGCTGTCATCAGAAAAGGAACTGACCAGCTGATTTTCGACCACGACATGCGCCATGTCTTGTTGTGTAAGATGGCATAGACCTTTTGTGTCAGCGAATTTTTGAGCAGTTTCCAGAAAGCAAAGAGGCGCTGTGTTTCAGCCTGCACTTTCTCACCGCAATACAGACGCATTCATGCCATGAGGTATCAACGCCTGATCAAAGTACATATGATGATGAGCCAACGTAGTGCCACACACATGTGGCTGTGCATGCTGTGTGGCTACACTGTCCTGATGCGCAGCATGCAAGTGCCCACTCCCATGCCAAAGGCTCATGACCATGCCCGTCTTTATTCCTTTAGACTCCCTGACAGAACTGGCCATCCCCTTATTGATTGAACAAGCTGTTGCTCCTAAGAAGGACAAATAGAGATGCACAGGACAGTATGTACTCCAGATATAGTAAATAGCAGGTTGCGATACTGACCTGCTCAAGCGCCAACCAAGCACCATGCAGGAGCCGATCCATCACAAATTGGTGCAGCGTGTTGACAAAATGGCTGAGCTGGTGGGCTAGCACATCGCCATGCTCCAATGGGCGCCCTGCTTCCCCACGGCCTGCCTTTACACGCACCCTTTCCAGGCTCCACTTCGCCCATCGAACCTGAACTGGCAAAGGCAGGGTGAAAGGCAGCAAGTCATGGTACACAAGGCATACTTGGTACAGCATCTGTGTGGGCTTTTGTTTTGGGTTGTGTACAGCTGCAGAAACTATGGCTGGGAGTGACACTTATGCTGTTGTTGCACAGCCAGCCAGCCAGTGCCAGAGACTGAGATGCAAGGCATGAGGGCACAAAATTGCACTCAAGCCTGCATACCTTCTCACAACCAAAACACAGACATGTGCAAAAATACAGACTAATGCAGATGCAAAACACCGCCTGTACATGATAGCACCCAACAATACAAGATGCATATGAGCACGCGATCACACAGCATCACGGACTGGTCACGACATAAGACCACAAGATGTTTACCTGCAGCAGGAAGGTGAGCACTTGGTTGTACTTGACCAGCATGGCGTCATCCACAATCATGGACAGGGGCCAGGGCACCCTGTAGTGCAGCCTGAGGGGCAGCAGCTCAGCCACATTACACCTGGCGCCTCCTTCACCACTGCTGCTGACCCTCGACATGCTGGCAGAAGGATTCTGGTGTACCAGCTCAACTGCAGCGTCGCAAAGTAGTCGCACCGGCTTTCAACAAACAGTCCGGAAACGCACTCCCTACAAACTAATCTTGACATGTGCGCTAGCTGGAATGATTCTACGCCCAGTTTGGTATTTGTATGAATACACTGAGACCCTGAGGGGACAGTCACATTGGTGTGCAAGGGTCAGGAGGCAGCATGACTGAGCAAGGCAGAGCAAGCTTGCTGGACAGCCTACACCAATGCAGACTTGAGACCTCATGATGCAGATTTGCGGTGCAATACCAGAAAGTGTATCTGGGGGTGGCAGAGCATGGTCCCCAGGGCGATGGGGGGGTTGGTCTGCCAGGCTCTGCTGTAGCATGACTTCCAGCTCAAAATGGGAAAGGCTGCTCAGCTTCTGCCCTTTGTGCAGCCTGCCATACAGGGCAGAGGCAAAGGGCATGAGCAAAGGGCAGCCCAGTAGGAAGACATTGCGCAATATGGTGAGCTGGTGCATCAGGCCCCACTCCCCCAGTAGCCTGGCCAGCAACACTCCTCCCACCATGTCCACCTGCAAGACCCCAGATTGAATCAGCATGGCACCCACTGCAAGGCAAGTTGATGAATGCAAGGGGCCCTTCAAGCAGCAAAATCACCCCTACAAAAAAGGCAGGCTTGTAGCAAGCCAGTATGATGACATTGATGATGACGTTGACATGGTGCATGAGACAACAGTGCGTCAATTGCATGGCAAAGTGTGATGTGACAGCTTTTTGAGGCTGTGCCTCTGCACAGGAAGTATTTGCACTTGCAAAGACAAAATACAAACAGCCCAAAAGAAGTGCTACAAATGGATCCTCCAAGGTAGCTGAAAGGCAAATGGCACCTGAGGGCAGACAAGTGTGGACAAGGTGGTGCCTAGCCTGCCAATCAAGCCAATCAACACCGAGTTATTCCATGCTTGGTTTGGACAACAGCCCAGCATGGGTCAGTCTTGAAGATGCACGTGACATTGCAGTGGCGTACCTGCTCCTGTATGGGTTTTATGAGACACTCATCCAGCAGATGGTCAACAGGAGGCAGATCCACGTCTTGCAGGCCCTGAAGCCAGCGCCTGTCCTCCTCCCACTTGTCGTTGTGCTGCTGGCTCATGCTGAACATTCCCCTTCCTGCGTACACAGAAAGACCATCAATCAGTCAGATATTGTTTCCCGTCTGTAGGACTCATCAGGAGAAGTACAGCCTGGACTGGTTTGTGCATGCAACTAAACACGCATGTATCTCAAGCAGTGATGGCAAAGGGCAGACAGAATCATCTCCATACAGACTGCAACAGTTCAGACAGGAGATCGAGCGCATTTAGTCGCAAATGGCAGCAGCTACACTCTGAAAGAGTGCTTGAAAAGAGTACGTACAAGCATATGCAACTTTGTGCTAGACTTTGTCCTTAATTGATGTCTATGATTGTGTAGCCGCAGATGCATGTCACAAATGGCCACTGTATTTGTGGAAAGCACCCTTGAGACCTTGAGATAAAAGTGGACAGACCTATCACGAGCACTGTGCCCAGCAAAGTCACTACCATCAAGTTTGTTTTTACTGTCATAACCAAGACCATTCTCAAGACCAACGCTCGACTGTGATCTATCAATGGTCCAAGGGAAAAAGTGGCACCTGAGTATGCTGGTAGGATGGTGAGGCCTGTCTGCAGACTGCCAGGCAAGGCTGCCTGCATAGGCGCTGCCTCACCAGGTGCGGCCGACAGTTGCAACAGCTCATCTGCTCTGCTACACCATTCCAGGACACTGCTGTCGGCACGCACTGACTGCTGTTGCTGCTGCGGCTGCTGCTGCTGCGGCTGCTGGTGCTGATTGTCCAAGATGCCTGATTCCAAGCTGGCTTGTGGTTGACGACCACCTGCAAGGCCAGCCTCAGCAGCATGCATGCCTGCTTGCTGCATGTTTTCCACTGAGTCTGTATCAATCTGGTGAAGCAGCTGTGCGGTATGAGAGCGCGCAGGAGCAGGCTGTTGCAGTCCTCCTTGTGAGATATGCTGCGGCGGCAGATGTACAACTCTGCTGTCAAGATTTGATGGACAGGTGGTGTCTGACAGCTGAATGTGTGATGCCAGATGCGCTGTCTGTGTAATGCCTGAGATGTGTTCAGAGCCTGGGATTGCGCTTTCATGCTGCAGTGACTCCATTTGCATGACAGTTGACACCTCAGAGTGTGACTGTGACTTACTATGCTGCTGATAGCAACCAGCATGGGGCCTAGGTGCTGAGGGGGTCTGGAGGCCCTGATGCCTGCTGTGGTGCGTAGGCATTGAGTAGGCAGCTGCAGAAGGGGCAGAGGAGGCAACGAGAGGCCAAGTGCCAACAGGGAGGGGCTGCCAGGATGCTTGACTTTGGGCCATCTTCTGCCCTAGGCTGGGGATAGGGTCAGTGCCAACAACAGTCTCCAGACTAGAGCTGCCATTAGCAATAGCCCCTTGCATCCCAGCACTATAGGCTGCAATAGCTCTGAGCTTAGAGGTGGGGTTGTTGCTGGGGACGGCCCCTGGGCAGGGGACAGGGCTGTTGCCAGCAGGGCTGCCTGCTGTCAAGCTCCTTGACTGCACAGAAGATCTCAACTTGTGCAGAAAGCGTTGGCTCAAGGTGTCTTGTGAGTCCTGTTGTTGGCGCTGCAGAGCACCGGAGAAATTGGTCACCGGCTTCCTTTGCACACCTTCCTGCAGAGATGCTGGTGTCGCTGATGTCCTGCATGCAGTTTTTTGTGTTGCTGGCTGTCCAGTATGCGAGATCTGCCACTTGTGCGTGGTGCAGAGGCAAAACAGCTGTGCAATGGGCGTTTGCTATGGGCAGCTTGCAAATGGAGTGTCACAAAAGGCAGCATCAATGCCTTTGTCACAGCCCAGGCAGCTACCACAGTGTAGCACAAGCCTTAACTGACACATCACAACCTTTGACACAGTCTCCAGGCGCAGACTGACTAGAGCAGATTGAGCATTCACCTGGTGTGCAAGTCCTGGTGTGCTCTCAGCAGGAGCAAACTCTTGCCTGTTGACAGTATGCCTTCAACAAGGGGCTGCAGAAAATCTGGGCATGCGACGTCCCCTGTTGCTGTCCGCCGCAATGTGAAGGCTTCATTCCAAAAGTAAGGAGAGTCCACTGACACGTTCTGATCTGCACAAACCATTGCTGAGAGCTGCTCACAGGAATGAATGCAGCAAGTGTTCTGCCAGGGACCAAGCACTGCAACCTCGTGAATGTTAAGCTGATAGCTGTGGCCCATGTTTGATTACACAGGGGGTGCTATCACAGTTGCTCACAGAAGCTTCACTGCACGCCCTTCAGATTATACTGTTGCATGGCTAAGGCATACATTTATAGGACAAGTGTCCCCTGACTGTGACAACCTTGCAGCACTGTAGAGCGATGCAGTGCAGCTTGCTCTCACCTTCACATATGAAGAAGTTGTGAGGGGAGCCCTGCAGCAAGCCATCATACAGCCAAGCCTGTAGTGCAGCAAGTAGAGGCTGCATGCTCTGTTTCCAAACGCGCAGTATCACAGCCGCCTCCTGGCTGCCTGTGGGTGACAGAGAGCACAGTGGATGGCAGCAAGTTTGCAGGCTATGGTTAAAAGGCTGCAGCATGATGAAGGGTTTATGCTGAACGGCTAAGGATTTGTGCTGCATGAAGCAAATAAGGATCTGTAGCACTGCTGCTGCCTTGCAACCATCTACGCATGCGCCCATGATGTACAGCTGGTCTGTGTCACAGACAAGCTCTGCTTGCTGCCATGCTGCTAGCTAAGGCAACAATATCCTGGTTAGTGTCACAAAAGCTGGTCCTCCGCCCTTGTGGAGTATAAGCTGTGTTGCTAGTGCCAGCTCTTCTGCAGAATCACCCAATACAGAGGCATGCAGAGGTTGGCGGCAAACCCACCACGTGGACCCCCCTGAAGACTGTAATGGTGCAGCATGCTCTTCAGCTTAGTCAGCAGGTCACAGCTCAGCTGGGCTGCAGTGACAGGGCAGTCTCTGGAGGGGCCCTCTGTGCTCAGGGCCTCCTCCCACACATGCTTCAACAGCCCAATGCGCAGCAACACGCCCTGCTTGCACAAGCATCTTCCGGTTGACTGAATTGGCCTTGCAAACAATACCAAACATCTTCCACTTGACATGCAACAACAGTATGCAGAACATGCAGATGCACCAAGCAAGCAATGATGGGGTTGCATGATTGAATCAAAGGTTGGTACAAAAGACTGCAGCAGTTGGTAAGGTCAAGGTGGGCTCGGAATATGAAAGTCTGCAAGGATCAGTCACAGGCGGTTTCTGTGCATGACTTGCAACTGACCTGGAGCTGATACTCCAGCTGCAACAAGGAGGCTTTGATTGAAGTCTCTGGTATCCCTAGAGACTTCTCAATCTCCACCAGCTTAGCCCACATGGGATGCATTTGATCAGCCAGGGCAGCTGCAAAGGCAGCTAGTGTAGGGCTGACTGAAGACTGGGCTCTGGACGCTTGCCAAGATTGGGAGCTCACTGCAGATTGGACTTTGTTCACAAAGGTCTGCAACCTGCATTACTGTCATGACGCTGACGTCATTGCATGAACCAGCTTCAGATGCAAGCGCATAGTGCATACAAGCTAGGTTGCCAGCAAGCAGAGCTCATAACAGCTACTGCACCGTTGCATTGACCAATGGCCGAAACTCTTGCACTAGATCTCAACTCCCAACACAAGTGCTAACCCCAAACCCTGACCCTCAACCCGAAACCTTTACGCATTTGCTCACTCTGAATCCTAACCCTCAACACGTGCTCACAGCAGGGAATGCAGTCATGCAAGGGGAGTTTGAAAGCTTGCATGTGCTATCAACACATATGCAGTTACTTTGTGATCATGTACCTACCCCACTGAGTCACATTACACCGTAAAAGTCAAGCATAGGATGACAGGCAGCAAGCAAAGCTGCTGATGCACGGTGTTGCTTGCCAGCAGCACCAGAATAGCTGAGCACAGGAGGGCCTACTTGAGCAGGTCTGTGCCAGCAGCTGCAAAGCTACCCAGCATGTGGTGCAGGCTGCTGTGTGACAGGTGGGGAACATGACTTTTTGAAATAGCTGTGAAGCTGCCAGTTCTCCTATCCAGGCGAAAGGCAGGCCCAGGATCCTGCGCACCTCTGAGCATGCGTATGACCTACATAGCACTCAGCAGGATGACCAAAACCAGCAAAACACACAAGCAGGTTGAAGTGTCCAGCTAACCAATTTCTGCATCACCGCTGTTACATGCCAAATTTGAGGCCCGTGTGGAGTGGACCATGGCCTTGAGACACACAGCTTGCTCAATGCTCAGCAACTTGCATGTCCTGGTGGCAGTGCGCTACTGGGAAACATGAAAAATGAGTATATTGCAGCCGGTACATGTGCAAACCTGGTGAGCAAGCTCTGCTTCAGTGGTGCAGTGAGTGGCTGGAGGGAGGCTATCCTCAGAGCCCTGAGCAGCTGCAACACTCAGCAGCAGGCACCCCTTGTGAAGTCTGCCCATCTGCTGTGGGTTGGGCAGGTGCACAGCCAGCTTTTGCCTCAGCTGCTTGATCAGCTCCAATGGAGAAGAACTTTGCGGTGCTTCAGCATCTGTGGCAAAAACAGTAATGGTGTGGATGAAGGGATAAAAGACATTGTTGTGACAGGGAATGATGCAAAAAGGTGATTGTACATGCAAAGGTCGACATAAGTGGCTTGTGATAGCCTGCTATTTCAGCATGCATATGCCCTGATGTTTAGATTGCAAAGGCTCGTCTTACCTGCAGCTGTTTGCGGTACAGCCTGGCTGTGAGACTGTGAATCTGTGTAAGCTGCATGTGAGTCCCTGAGCTCCTCCCAGTCTGACAGCTCAGAGTCACTGCTATACACTGCTGCATCGTTCCCCCAATCAGACACATGGTCATCCTCTGATACCTCAGACTCTGGTGAACCTGCAACCATAGCACAGCAGAGAGCTTGACATCCAACTTGAAATACCAGGATGTGCTCATCAAAAGGTGGATCAAGGGGCAGAAATGTCAAGTTGTGCTGACCTTGGTTGTATGCTGCTTTTGCCTGAAGTGATCAGTTGCAGACTGACTGATGACAGTAGCTGTCAGTATTACCAGTGTTGCTTTCAATGGGAACAAGGAAGTATCATTAGCAGACCTGCATAAATGTCGCTGGCTTCTTCTGAAGGTATATATGCTGACTCCAGAGGCCGCCGTGCAAGCCAGTACACCAGTGACAGTAGATTATGGTGAGGCTCTACTTGCTGGGAGTCCAGCTTACAGGCTAACAGAGCAGCAACCAGTTTTTGAAGGGCCCTTTGTTTCTGTAGCTGGGAGTGACTTCCCAGCCTTTCGCTGAGACTGCAGGTGCAGTACAAGCAGCAGCACATCAGGTACACACTTACAATTCATGCACTCAAGTGAGCTCATTTTGCAGCAAACGCATGAAAGACAGCTTACCCTCCATACAGGCTTTCGACTGACGCTGGGTCAACGTCACCAAACCTGTGCCGCTCCAGATTCTGCAAGCAGTAGTCCATTGCAAGCCCATGATTGCTGTCTTCAGCCTGCAACCCCACACTGAGATTACATTAGTCCCTTGCAAGCTGTAGCTTCTTGTGACGCAAACGCAAAAGAGGGTCCACCTGCACAGGGAGGAGTTTACAAACAAGCCTTGAACAAAGATCCTCTCGATCTGCTTGCATCTGCCAGCCAAAGCTGGACAATGCACTCATGCTACCCGACTACAGCTGTTCCTGATAGGCTGAAGAGATCGAGTTTGCCTCCGTGATCACTAGAGTGGTGTCGCCGTGTAGGACCTCACGAAAGCTGAGCATGACATGCTGAGGTCCTCGATCACGACGGCAAGTCCGTGCTGAGCATCGTGCTTCGGCCGACGATTTAACGCTCAGATTGTGCGTCTGTTGACAGTAGCTGCGATCTAACCGCAGCAGGAGCTGAGAGACCTGCACTTTGGACACCTTATTCTGCGTGAGTCTCAGGCAGGAATAATCAGACACTCGTCCAAGGCTGCATCACGGCGAGGCTTTGAGCGCTTGACAAACTGCACATCGAAACCAAGCGGGCTTGTTGTCATTCACGCGTTGCGTGTACTACCACTCTTCTTCTGATGTGATGAAGTTCTTTGGAGGCTTCCACCGATGCATAGCCACGAGTGGGCTTCTGTACTGCACCCGACCTTGCAATAAGCATAGAGTGCCAATTACACTGTGCATGATCGTTGTAGCAAGCGATACATCGATATGTCTGTCCAAAGCTCGCTGCTTGGCACCAGCCTTCACACAGCGTCACTGTCTCGGAGTGCCAAACGCTGCGCGCAACAGCCCACACGCTGCTTCAAGGCGTCTGACACAGGCATACAGAGTCAACAGACAGTTGCTAATGATCAGCTGCCAGCCGAGTCAAGCCGGTACGACCCCTAGTGGTTGCGCTATATACGAAATCAGTGCAGTGATCACCGCTGTGCGGCTCTGCACTTTGCTCTGCTGTTGCGCACACCCTCGGCGGTCAACACTGGCAGCATGCTGCACGTAAAGATGACGTGTCAACGTACATACGACAGAGCGCCTCCCAGTGATCACTGGAGCACTGCTGCAGACCAGCAAGTGGCTGACTCAGCGTGCTGCATTTGCAGGGCTGGCAGGGGAGCAAGCTCGCGACTGGTGCAGACGCTTCAGAAGCAGGTGGACTGCAGATGAATATGCCTGGCAACGATGCAAAAATGAGCTTGGTGCAACCTAACCATGTGATTTCCGTTTTAGGTGCAGAAGGAGACAGTGCCATGGTTTCAGGGCATGCTGCAGCCATGGCTAGATGGTGTTCCTCCACCCCTCACCGATACAGTTTCCCCTGAGCAGCTAGCAGATTTTGACAGCAAGTTTGTCACAGTGGATGGTGTCCGCCTTCATTACAAAGAAGCAGGCACAGGCGGCCCTGGCAAGCCAACTGTCCTCCTCATGCATGGTCTGAACGGATCCACCTTCAGCTGGTGAGCCTCGACGAGTTGTTCAAGATGCTAAAGCATGATATTGGCATACACTAGGCACAGCTGCCCTTTTGAGGTCATATGTAGTCCTCGTGCATGCATGCTATACTGCTATGGACAATTGCTTGGCTCAGCTTTGTGCATATGCAGGCGAGATGTGCTGCAACCTCTGTCTGAGCAAGGTGGTAGTAAGGGCTGCAGAGTAATATCCTTTGACAGACCGCCTTACGGCCTCAGTGAACGACCTTTGACCTGGCCAGCAGGCCCAGAGGGCAACCCATACACATCCGAGGTAAATGTCCCAATTCTTACTGCATATGTGTCGCCATCAGTAGCAGTGCCAGGAATGATGAGACATATGGTGGTTTTAGATGTTGTCTGATTGAAACATCAGCATTGCTGCACAGGAGCTGCTGTTTCCTTGCTGCCTCATTCATTGTTGGACACCGGACACCGCTGCAATACGCATCTTACATTGACCCAAGTGCACAGATGAATTGGCACAGACACAGCCCCGTGACTGCCTTCTTATATTCAGCAGCAAAGTAGAGCCACACACATTGCTTACGTAGGCAGGAGCAAGATATGCAGAAGGTCTGTTGAAGGCACTGGGGATCCCACAGGCCATTGTGGTCGGTCATTCTGCTGGTGCTCTCACAGCTATGGAGCTTTTCAAGAGGTGTGTGCTCCTGCTCATCTTTGCATGTTGGGACAGACAGCACCCATGTGCATAGTGTAGGCCGTCAGGCCAAGTCTCTGTTCGCATGACCCGTGATGAAGGGCGTCATATGTAACCCACACAGATCAAGCATAGCATGCTTTGAGAGTAGAAGCAGTATCTTCACCTGTCATGCTAGCTGGTGCTGAGCGCTCAGCAGGCATCAGCACCTGTAGCATGCCATGCAACTGAGGACTTTGTGCTGACCAATTCTGAGCTGCAATGATTGACGGTGCAAAAACCCGTCTGAGAAGCAATGCTGGGTCTTGCAGGAACCCAAGCATGATAAGTGGCTTTGTCTTTGTTGCTCCAGCTTTGCCTTCAACCTCAACCAAGAGGGTCCAAGATGAGCAGAAGAAGAAGCAGGACAGCAAAGACAGTTTCATCTGGAGGGCAAGCCTAGGGCAGCAGCTGCAGCGACTGTACATGCGAGCCCTGCTGCAAAATGAGAATGCAGGCCTGAACTACATCAGGAAGAACTTGCAGAAGAGACGAGATGAGGTGGCTCTGGGTAAGCTGCAGGTGTATGCAGATGCTGAGCAGGAGGTGAAGCAGGTGATGCTTTGTGTCTGCACCATATTCACAGGTTGTGAACTGCCTTCTGCTGCATCAGCGCAGTAAGCACATGCACAAGGGTTTTACAAGGAGTATGCAACAATGTTCATGGCTTGCTTGCATATGTAGCTGTCCCGAGTGCATGCATGCCTGTAAGGTCTGTCAGTCAGCTTATGGATGGCAAGGCATGTGCTGTGTGAACGCATCAGCCACCAGTATGTACAACTACAGAGGAGCCTTGTAGCCGCACTCTCTGCTGCTACCTAGCAGTCCTGCTCATGACCAGCTGCTGCTACTGCAGTCCAGTCATTGACAAGCCATGCCTGACTCTTTTTGCCATCTGTATCTTGTTGGTAGTTGCCAGACAATGTTCATGTGGCCAGAGCCATAGAAAACATGACAGGCAGCAATATGACTCATGACCCCTGATTGTCTTGTTCAAAAAGTGATAGAGCAATGTGTCATGCTGCAGGCAGTGATTGAGGGGTATCTGAGGCCAATGCTAGCAGACAACTGGGACAGAGGGAGCCTGTACAGCTACAGGGCTTTCTCCTTCCCTTCAGATATGCCCTACGAGGAAATTCGGCAGCCTGTCATGTTCATCACTGGGGAAAAGGATGGTGCCCTCACGCGAGGAGCCAAAAAGGTTTGCACTCAACAGCAGATCCCCTGTGTCCGCTGCACATCACAATCATGCTTTGGAAGCCACGGCTACCATTCTATTCAGTACTTTGCATGCTGCCAATGCATTTGGTACTTTGCTCAACCTGTTCAGACCTGGGACAGCCTGTTGTGCAAAGTTTGCATTTGCCCTTGCTCTTGCTTGCTTGTGTCCTCCAATCTCAGCAGAGTAATTTTGACAGACAAACTGCCTTACAGACAAGATTCTGCCTCTTTGCTTAG